>Ga0154020_10003266_pt1 | contig 19582 bp, 14 predicted proteins | sample Klosneuvirus_201_FD_109709 | JGI IMG/M metagenome (GOLD analysis project Ga0154020, IMG submission 109709) | Active sludge microbial communities from wastewater, Klosterneuburg, Austria - Klosneuvirus_20160825_MG | ecosystem: Engineered > WWTP > Aerobic digester > Activated sludge | place... | reverse complement strand
TCGAGTGCCAGCAAGTTCGCGGCGCAGAACTTTCCCGTCGGCGGAGCGACGGGTGTACTGTACGCCCGTCGCTCCGCCGACGGGATTTCCATGGGGCGACGGTCATCTGGCGGGCTGAGCGGCGAACTTACCGACCATGCACAGTTCAACACTTCATTCGTTAGGATCTTCGTCATGGAATTTCTGAAATCTCCAACTCGCAATCTCTTTTTTACCGGCAAGGGCGGAGTTGGGAAAACATCGGTTGCCTGCGCAACGGCCGTTCGCCTTGCAGATGCGGGGAAGCGAGTGCTGCTGGTATCGACGGATCCTGCGTCGAATCTGGACGAGGTGCTCGGGACTACTCTGGAACATCATCCAACGCCGGTGCCAGCGATTCCGAATCTCTTTGCCATGAATCTGGACCCGGAGAAGTCGGCCGCGGAATATCGCGAACGTATGGTGGGACCGTATCGCACGCTGCTGCCTGCGGCGGCTGTGGCCAGCATGGAAGAACAATTCTCGGGTTCGTGTACGCTGGAGATCGCGGCGTTCGACGAGTTCTCTCGACTGCTGGGAGATGCCACTGCCACATCGCAGTTTGATCACGTAATCTTCGATACGGCTCCGACGGGCCATACGTTGCGGCTGCTCACATTGCCGTCTGCGTGGTCCGGGTTTATGGAATCTAACACAACCGGAACATCATGTCTGGGCCCGCTCGCTGGCCTGCAGACGCAGCAGGTGTTGTATCAGGACACTGTCCGCGCACTGAGTGATGCGGCGACAACAACGCTGGTGTTGGTGACTCGCTCGGAGGCAACTGCGTTTCGCGAAGCGGCTCGTACCAGCGGTGAGCTGAAAGCGCTGGGAGTCCGCAATCAACACCTTGTCATCAACGCGGTCTTTCGAGCCACCGACAGAAACGATCCATTCGCAGCGGCGATGGAACGACGTGGCGACAAGGCAGTTTCGGAAATGCCTGAGGTTCTGCGAGACCTTCCTCGGACGCTCATTCCGCTCACGGCTGGTGGTGTCTTAGGAGTTGAGGCGCTGCGGAGTCTGGGACAGCCATTAACGGCGACGCAGGTATCGACAACCGTTGAGTCAACGGTCGATCGTTCGCAACTTCCTCCTTCGCTCGGAGCGATGATTGATGATCTGGCGGCACCGGGGCATGGCGTGATTCTGGCGATGGGAAAGGGAGGTGTCGGTAAGACGACTGTCGCTGCAGCGGTGGCTGTGGCTCTGGCGGATCGAGGCTTTGCGGTGCATCTGTCGACAACGGACCCGGCGGCTCATATCGCCGCCGCCGTGGCTGGTGAGTCGATGCCCAATCTGACGGTCAGTCGCATCGATCCCGTTGCCGAGACGGCTCGCTATTCCAAAGAGGTGATGGACAACGCCGGAGCTGGTTTGGATGAATCCGGAAAGGCTTTGCTGGCCGAAGATCTGCGTTCGCCGTGTACGGAAGAAATCGCCGTCTTCCGAGCCTTCGCGGATGCGGTTGCGGAAGGCACGAATCGGTTCGTCGTGCTGGACACGGCACCGACCGGTCACACCGTTCTGTTGCTGGATTCTGCATTGGCGTATCATCGCGAGGTCACTCGTCAGACCAGCGCGATGCCGGAAGCTGTCGAGAACCTGCTGCCGCGTCTGCGTGATACAGACTTTACTCGAGTGCTGATTGTCACGCTGCCCGAGGCGACTCCCGTCCATGAAGCCGCTCAACTGCAACGAGACCTGCGACGAGCTGAAATTGAACCCTATGCGTGGGTCATCAATCAATGTCTGTCCCCATTGAACGTGACAGATCCATTGCTGATCGAACGTCAGCGAAATGAAGCACGCTATCTTCAGGAAGTCGTCTCTCAACAGGCAAGTCGAACGGCATTGATTCCCTGGCAAATCGAGCCACCAGTCGGACGTGCGGCGCTGAATCATGCGATTGCCGCAGAAGCCGCCGTGAGTTCATCCTGAGCTTACGGCAAAGTGGTGACCTCAGGAATTTTGTCCACGCCGGAACAGATTCAGGCCCACTCAATCGCTGAATCATGTTTTTGAAGTCATAAATTCGCAGGACCCGATCATGGTGGATTCAACAACATCCTCTCGCCCATCAGCAATCCGCCGCTGGCTGCCGTTCTCATTGAAACTGATGGCGGCTGTGGCCCTGTCTTCAGGCGCAGTGTACTGGCGCTGGATGGCACCGATTTCGGTGGAATCGATTCAGGTTGAGCAGGCCGACATCGTCTCGGAAGTCATGGGGACGGGCACGCTGGAAGCCAGGCTGAAAGCGATCATCAGTTCCAGGATCTCCGGCCGCATCGTCGAAGTCTCGGCTGATCTCGGTGACAAGATCGCAACGGGTGATCCGTTGATTCGGCTCGATGACGGTGAGTTGAAACAACAGGTGGAAATGGCCAAAGTCTCGGTCTCAGCCGCCAAAGCGGCATTAGATCGCTTTCAGGCTGACAAGTCTCAGGCCGCCGCAGTTCTGGTTCAGGCGGAGAATGATCACGCCCGAATTCAGAAGCTGTTCCAGTCCAAAGCAGCCTCTGCCGCTGATCTCGACAAATCACGCGAACAAGTGGATATCGCCACTGCGGGAATCAGTCGAGCGGACGCCGCCATGGTGGAAGCTCAACACCTGGAACTGGTGGCCCAAAGCACACTGGCGTATCACGAAGCGAGATTGGCGGACACCGTCATTGTCGCCCCGTTTTCCGGTTTGATTGTGCAACGATATCGCGATCCGGGGGCGATCACGGTGCCAGGCAGCCCCGTACTGAGTCTGATCTCCATCGATGAACTCTGGATCACTGCGTGGGTTGACGAAACTGAAATGTCCCGTTTGGCTGCGGGTCAGAAATCCCGGGTGATTTTTCGCTCAGAGCCCGCAACGTCATTTCCAGGAGAAGTTGCTCGACTGGGGCGCGAAGCCGATCGGGAAACACGCGAGTTCACTGTCGATGTTCGAGTCCTGGAGCTGCCTGACAACTGGGCCGTCGGACAGCGCGCGGAAGTTTACGTTCAGACAGACAGCAAAAAGCAAGTGGCGGTGCTGCCAGCAGATTTACTCATCTGGCGAGACAAGATCCCCGGGGTTTTCATTTCGGCGGATGGATTCGCAAAGTGGACTCCCGTCAAACCGGGTATAAGGAATCAGGAACTCGTCGAGATCACGGAAGGACTGAGCGTCGGTGACATCGCGCTGCGTGCCACCGAGGCAGCGAAGAATTCCCTGGACGGCAGAAAGGTCACGATCCGATGATTCTGGCGATCAAAGACATTCAGCATAATCTGGGCAGGTTTGTTCTGACTGTGCTGGGAATTGGTATGTTGCTGATGATTGTCATGGGGATGGCCGGGATTTACCGCGGACTGATCGAAGATGCCACGCTGCTGATTGAACGCATTGACGCCAATCTGTGGGTTGTGCAGAAGGATACTCGCGGGCCATTTGCTGAAGTTTCGCGCATTCCCCCATCATTGGTGTATCGAATTCAAACCGTGCCGGGCGTGCTGACTTCACGAGAATTTGTGTTTCATACGATCCAGCGTCATCATGAGGGTAAACCCCTGAGAATGGCTCTGCTGGGACTGAGCTGGCCGCTGGACAAGGGCGAATGGTTGCCACTGACAGTGGGCCGATCGCTGTCACAAAATCACTTCGAAATGATCGTCGACAAGAGTTTGGGATTTCACCTCCACGACCGAATTCCGCTTGGAAAGGAAACGTACGTTGTGGTTGGTCTTACGTCGGGAATGGTCAGCTCTGGGGGCGATGGCATGGCGTTCGTCACAGTTCGGGATTCTCAGGCCATTCAGTTCGATACGCCAGGCGAAGCCATACGGCTGGAGCGCGCTGCACGCGATCAACGAGGACAGGTCAACGAACTCTTCATGAGCCAACCCGGACTGGTAGAACAACTGTCTCGTCCGGCGTCCGACCTGCCTGCGATTGCATCGGCACCGATCAGTGCGATCGTGGTAAAAACCAGACCGGGAATCGATGTGGAGGAAGTGGCCTCCGTCATTTCGTCGTGGGCCGACATTTCCGTCTTTACAAAAGCCGGGCAGGAAGATCTGCTGCTGCAGGGCATGGTCGATAAAGCCAGACGGCAGTTGGGCATGTTCCGTGTGTTGCTGACAATCATCGCGGCCATCATTATGGCATTGATTCTTTATACTCTGACACTCGACAAGCTGCATTCGATTGCCCTGCTGAAGCTGATTGGAGCGCCGAACACCGTCATCCTGGGACTCATTCTGCAGCAGGCCGTATTACTTGGGGTACTGGGATATGGCGTCGCATGGTTGGTCGGTCAACGATTGTTTCCTCATTTCCCCAGGCGAGTCGTCCTGACAAATGAAGACTTGATTCAGTTGGCCGTGATCGTGATGGTCATTTCGGTCCTGTCCAGTCTGCTGGGCATCTGGAAGGCCATTCGAGTTGAGCCCAACAGTGTCTTGATGGGATAACAGACAAATGGTCACTGAACTGGCGATAGAAACTCGCAACCTAACAAAGATCTACGGCAGCGGAAATACCGAAGTTGTGGCCATGCGCGATGCCAGCGTCAGTGTGAAACGCGGCGAGATCATTGCGTTGCTGGGCCCCAGTGGTTCCGGCAAATCGACATTCCTGACTGCCGTCGGATTGATCAACGCTCCAACGAGCGGACAGATTCTGATCAATGGCCAGTTAGTGATGGATGGCCCCGTACCCAAAGTCAACCTGCGAAGTTATCGTCGTCAACACATTGGTTTTGTGTTCCAGAAATCGAATCTGATTCCGTTCCTTTCGGCAATCGAGAATGTTCAGATCGCGATGGAGTTGAATGGCCTCAGCGCTCGGCAGGCTCGACGGCGTGCGGCGCAACTCCTGGATGAACTGGGAGTTGGCGATCGGCTGGATCACAGCACAGCGATGTTATCCGGAGGTCAGCAGCAACGAGTCGCCGTCGCTCGTGCTCTGGCGAATCATCCCAGTGTGATTCTTGCGGATGAGCCAACCGCAGCACTGGACAGTCATCGCGGAAAGCAGGTCATGGAACTGTTCCGCAACGTTGCTCGCGAGCACGGTGCAGGAGTGATCGTCGTGACTCATGACCACCGAACGCTGGAAGTTTTTGATACGACCTATGAAATGGAAGATGGCCTCATTCACCAGATGCAGCCATCGACATCCTGAAGCTCTGTGTGCTTGCCAGTGTTTCCCACGTAGTATTTACCGGGAGAGCTTCAGTGGAAAGTGATCACCACAAATTCTGTTAGGCGATCGGCAGGATTGGAATTAACTTCGGCGAGTCTGTAAGCCAGGTTGTCCAATTGCCATCGACCATGCTGAAGGATGCAGATCTGAGGACAGATATGCCGACGTAGTCCGACCTGTCTCAGGTCGGATTCCTTCAGCGGAGTTACTTATTTGGTAGACTTGTTTCTGCCGCTCGCCTTATGGCCACATGTTTCCCGACCCGCTTCATCATGAGAACGATCGGCGACAAAAGGGCAAAGTGTTTTCTTACGTGCTTTCGACCGCAGGCAGCTTGATCCGAAACGATCGCAGCGTCGAAGCAGAAATTTCGGAATGGGATGATTGTCGTCAGTGCTCGGAATTCACTCATTGCTATCTATTGTGCCTTGGACGGATGGCGCTCCAGAGCGCGATTGTCTCTGAGTAAACACACCGGGTTGCAAACACTCAAACTTCCTGGGGAAACCACCGGGCCGTTTGGTTCGCAAACCGAACCAATACCAGCATCACAGGCACTTCGACAAGCACACCCACAACCGTCACCAGCACGACGGGAGAGAATGCTCCAAACAAGGTAATCGCGACCGCAACCGCCAATTCGAAGAAATTCGACGCGCCAATCATTCCGGCGGGTGCAGCGATATCGTGGCGCAGCTTGAGCTTGCTGCAGGCGAGATAAGCAATGAAGAAGATCAGAAACGTCTGAATCACCAGGGGAACAGCGATCAGCACGATATGGAGAGGATTGTTCAGAATCACTTCCCCCTGAAACGAAAAAATGAGGATCAAGGTCAACAACAAACCCACGATAGTGGCGTTGTTGAATCGGGCGATGAAAACGTTGTTAAAGTAGTCCCCACCCTTCCGCCTGATGACAGCAGTTCGTGTCAGAATACCTCCCGCCAATGGAATCACGACAAACAGAAAGACTGACAGCAGCAGGGTACTCCACGGAATGCTGACGCCGCCGACGCCCAGCAACAGTGCCACGATCGGAGTGAAAGCGACTAGGATGATCAGGTCGTTCGTTGCAACCTGGACAACTGTGTACTGCCGTAACCTCATCGAATACGGTTGCACCTTCCTTCGTCGAAGTGAGCAGCCCTCACTGTTTCGCGTCTCGCCGGGTTTCGTGACTCACACTGGACTTTCCTGCCGTTCAGAACGTGCTTTCCAGGAAGTGAGGCCGAAACGCGATATCGCCGTCAGAAACGGATTTTCCATGGAACTGGGCAATCTACTATATCTGCACATCCGAATAAAGCCTATAGAACATTCGCAAAGGCGAATGTAGTCGCAAGGACGATTCCATGTGCTCCGACGGTCTCCGTCGGCACACATTGGACGGCGTAAGTCTGACGAGAATCGTCGTGGCAGGATGACGATCGCATGGTGCGTGCGTCGAAAGAGCAGGATTCATTCAGGGAGTAAGAATATGAAGTCAATGAGTTTTCGTCGGGGAATGATTTCAGGAATGGTTGCGGGACTGATCTGCGGACTGGCGTCCGTTCCAATGGTGGTCGCTCAGGAGAAAGTCGGCACCACAAGCTCAGTCAAAACAGTCTCGGCACCAGTGACTGCTGCGGAAGCGGAATCGCAGCCCTATCAGTACATTTTCTTCTGGAAACAGGATTCCAATCAGAAGCGAGCAATGCAGCAATTGTTTGTGAGCACAACGGCAGAAATGGGGTCGTCGGTGAAGGCTTCGGTCGTCAACATCTCGGACCCGAAGAACAAAGAAGTGATCGAAAAATACGATGTCAGCCGTGCGCCGATGCCGCTGGTGCTGTCGATTGCTCCCAATGGAGCCATCACCAAAGCCAGTGCCGTGAAGTTCACCGCTGACGATCTGCGCGATGGCATCGTTAGTCACGGATCAGCTCAGAGCATGAAGGCTCTTCAGGACCAAAAGCTTGTTGTCATGTGTGTGCTGAATAAGAATTCATCAATCAGCGAATCCGTGCATAAGAATGCGATGCAGTTTATTTCTGATCCTCGCTTCGCAAAAGTCACGGAACTTGTGGTGATTGAAGCCACTGACGCAGGCGAACAGAAACTTCTGCAGCAGTTGCAGGTGAAGCCACAATCTGACGAAGTGGTGACCGTGGTCATGGCACCTCCGGGAAAACAGGTCGCTCGATTAACGGGACTTGTCACATCCGCACAACTGATCGCCAAAGTCACGGAAGCTCAGACTTCCTGCTGTCCGGGCGGAAAGTGCGGGCCAAACGGTCAATGTTGCCCGGGCGGAAAATGCCCGCCGGCTGCTGCGAAGAAGTAGAGACTCTGGCCCTTTTCATACACATCGAAAACCGGCAAGGCTGCCGTTTGTGGAGACATACACATGAATATGAAGACGCTGGTATGGCGAGAAATGTTTGAACGCAAGAGTCAGATGCTGACCATTTTCCTCGGCATTCTGCTGGGCATTACCACGATTGTGGCCATCAAGTCGATCACGTTTTACTCAGAGAAAGCCGTGGCTCGGGAGCTGGATACGCTCGGAGCCAACGTGCTGATTCTGCCCAAAACGGCGACACTGCAGGACTACTATTCTGCGGACATGCACAATGAGTTCATTCCCGAGGACTACGTACTGCGACTGACAATGTCCAACATTGAGGGCGTCGATAATATGTCGCCGAAACTCTGTGTTCCGGTAGAATTAAAGGACCGAAAGTATACGTTGACCGGCATTCTTCCGAAGAGTGAATTCACGGCAAAAGCCGCCTGGGCCGGTGCCGGAATATTCTCTCGCCCGATTGGATGCGGGACGATCGATCTGGGGAATGAGCCGAAGGATGATGACAAGCAATCTCTGGTTCGAAAGCGCGTGATTGAGGATCTGGAGTCGCATGAAACGCTGCTGGGGCATGATGCCGCAGCAACGCTGAACCTGAAGGATGGAGACAAACTGCAGTTGTTGAACGAGGAGTTCTCAGTTGTCGCGGTTTTGCCTGAAACTGGTACCGTGGATGACTCTCGGATCTTTGCTCATCTGCATACGGTGCAGCGACTGTCAGGCCATGAGGCTGTGGTGAACTGCATCGAAGTGGTTGGCTGCTGCAAGGAGATTTCTGCAGGGCTTGTGGGCAAGGTGAATGAGTTGCTGCCGGAAGCCAAGGTGGTGACTGTGACACAGGTTGTGGCCACGCAATCGAAGATCAACTCCATGATGGAAAAACTGTCGCTTATCTTTCTCGCCATCATTGTGGTGGTCGGCGGTGCTGGAGTTGCCAACTACATGTATGCCAACGTTCATGAAAGACGCCGCGAAATCGGAACACTGATGGCCTTGGGAGCCAGTTCATCACTGATCCTGCGGCTGTTTCTGACGAAGGCGTTTCTGCTGGGCACCGCTGGAGGTCTGGCGGGCTTTGGAATTGGCACCTTCGTCGCTGTCACACTTGGACCCCAACTGGCCGGTGTGCCGGTGTTCCCGCTGCCAATCCTGGCGGTGTGGTCAATATTGGCCTCGGTGTTCATTGCCATTGCCGCCAGTTTCTTTCCGGCGTGGCGAGCCGCTCATCTGGATCCATGCACCACGTTTCAGGAGATTTGAATTATGTTGACGATGCAGGACGTAAGCAAATTGTACAAACATCGACGATCGCCAGTGGCAGCGTTGGATGGAGCCAATGTGACGATACAGAAAGGCGACTTTGTTTCGCTGGTCGGCCCCAGCGGAAGTGGTAAAAGCACATTGCTGCTGATGCTGGGAGGGATGCTGTCACCGACTTCCGGCAGAGTGCTGCTGAACGGAGTTTCCATGTATGAGATGTCGTCCGATCAGCGTGCCGCGCTGCGGAAGACGTCGATGGGATTTGTGTTCCAGACGTTCAACCTGGTTCCCTATCTGACGGCACTTGAAAACGTCAAACTCCCTCTTTACCTCGCAGGCGTGAAACCGGAAGAGCAGGATGCGCGAGCCATCGAGCTTCTGGAGCGTGTCGGGCTGGGTAATCGTGTGGATCACAAGCCGTCAGAACTGAGTATCGGTCAGCAACAGCGAGTCGCCCTTGCCCGCATGCTGGCCAACGATCCTCAGGTCATTCTGGCGGACGAGCCTACCGGTAATCTGGATCCAGAAACCGCTTCCCAGATGATGGATTATCTCGAACAGTTTAATCGGGAAGGGAAGACGATTATCATGGTGACTCACGATCCTCGGGCAGCAGCACGAGCACGTCGCAGACTGCGAATTGAGGACGGTCGCATTGTTGACGATCAGCGTCAACAGAACGATCAGACTCTCCAGGTCGCCTAAAGGAGCCTGATCTTGCGCTGCGGCCATCGTTGTAATTTTCAAATCGTGTCAAGGATGACTCGGTATAGAAGGAATGAGACGGTGGCAGCAGCAAAAGTGAAGAAATCGGCGACCGTAAAACAAACAGCCGACACCGATCTCATGTTCCGCGCGTTTTCAGATCGGACTCGGCTGAGGATTTTGCATGTCCTGCTGAACGGCGAGCTGTGCGTCGGCCATCTTGTCGACATTCTTCAGATTCCGCAGCCCAAAACCTCTCGTCACCTCGCGTATCTGCGGAAAGCCGGTCTGGTGCAGGATCGACGCGAAGGACTGTGGAAGTACTATTCTCTTACGGAACCGAGCACCAGCTTTCACGGAAACCTGCTCAAGTGCCTTGAGCACTGTTTCGCGGAAGTTCCTGAACTCCAGGCCGATGACAAACGTCGTGTGAAGGTGCTCAAGTCGGACAAGCCCTGCTGTTCAGATTCGGCAAAGGCTGATGAACAGTATCCACTGGAAGAATCTTGAAGATGTGTGGAGCCACATCAGCGACAAGACAGCGTTTGCTTTCTTCATGCTTCATGGACGAATCGTGGACGACATTCAAGGAAACGAATTCCTGATGGACGCATTCCTGACGACTATCGGTCCTGCACTTTGGCTCGGCATTCTGACATCCATCAGCCCCTGTCCGCTGGCGACGAATATCGCTGCGATTTCATAAGCTCCCATGCACAAGTTAAATGGCATGATGGCATGATCGCAGGATTCACAATCAGGGAAGTGACGTCCATGGTCGCCGCAAACCCGGCGAGCGGAGCGGCGTAAGCCCTCCGAGTCAAATGCGGGCAACTCGGTGGGCTTACACCCACCGCTCGCCAAGTTATGCCCCAGGAATTACGCATGGCGGTGTATGGAATCGGCACTGGCATTCCATTCAATCACTGAGCGAATAAAAGTTGGCTGTCTACGCTGGCTGGATCGAGAAATTTGATGCTGCCGGTTTTTACGTCGTACAGCGCCGAAACGACTTTGACACGGCCTTCATCGACGGCACCTCGAATTACGTCGCTGCGACTCAGGATTTGCCCCGTTGTGCGAAGAGCGTTGCGCGCCGCGACGTCATCCACAAGAGATTGGAACGCACAACTGACGATATTCGACAGATCGAGTCACCTCAGATAATCTACACATCAGCAAACTGACCGATCACTTCCACCGATAAAACTTGAGACACCCGTAGTGAAATACATTGCAAGCTGTTTGATGGTGCCTGCCCTCCTGGGTTGTCTTACCATAACAGCCCTGGGCCAGACGCCGGTCAACACAGTGAAACCCGACGGCACCCCCAATCGAGCGGATTGGATGGCTGAGGGGAGTTTTGGTGTGATGACACACTATTTGATTTCACCCGCCGGCGACACGCCACAAGCGCGGACGGTTGAGCTAAATCGTATCGTGGATAATTTTGATCTGGATGCCTTCATACTGCAGTTCGAGGCAACTGGAGCCGATTGGCTAATCTTTACTCTCGGACAGGGGACCGGCTACCTTTCGAGCAATAACAAAGTGATCGACGGCCTTGAAGCTGGACTGACTCCACATCGCAACTTGATGGCTGAAATTGGCCAGACGCTGCATCAGCGTGGCAAGCGAATGATCGTTTATTTCCCTGGGGCTTACACTGCCGCAGATCCGAATGTGAAGCGGTTGCTAGGGCTGGGAACGGAAGGCTATGCGGAGCGACACAATGCGTTTGTGCGTCAGTATTCGCTCGTTCTGGGCAAAAACTGTGACGGATGGTGGTTCGACAGTTGTGGTCCTCAGGCCGACGCAGCTTGGCGCAAAGAGATGGATGCCTGTCAGGCCGGCAATCCAGACTCAGTCATCGCGTTCAGCGGTGCCGAATTCTGTGCTGCGTCTGGGAACATCAAGCCGCTGTGCCCGATCGAAGACTATCATGCGGGTGAAATCCACCTGCTGGAAGGTAGCAAGATCCGCACCGATTTTATCTATCCGCCGGGCGAAGGCATCTTGATCGACGCCGCCCGCAAGCTGCGTAAAGCAGGACAAGCAGCGAAATTCTACCTACCGGACTCCCAGTTCATTGACAATGTACAGTGGCATTGCCTACTGCCGATCGCTCTGACGTTCAACCCAGCCATTCCGAACCAATATTGCCATTACACTGACAAGGAATTGTTTCAGTTTTTCGATTCGGTCAAGTCCGTCGGCGGAGCGATCACAATTAACGTCCCTATCGAAATGGAAAACGGACATATTCCAACTGACACTCAATCGCAGTTGGTGCGACTGGGTGAGTACTCGAAGAGCAGACCGAGCCATAGTGGAATCGATTGACTGTGTTCCCGGCAACAGTGAGGAGTAAAAAAATGTTTTCCGTTGGTTCATCAATATCGCATCCGGCAACTGTACTGACAGCGACCGGCATTTGGTTTCTGTCATTCCTTGTCAGCGCTGTCGCGGAGGAACCCATATACTCGGATCTGTGGGGAAGAGACGGCGAAAAATGGTCGGCGGAAAGTCGGCTGCCCGATTTCTCCTGGGCCGGGTATCATCGTGGCGAAAGGCCGCTTCCAGTTCTGATACCGGATTGTTCCGTGAAAGACTTCGGATCTGTCGGTGACGGCAAAACAGACGATACCAAAGCCTTTCAGAAAGCCATCAAACAGTCGGTCGGAAAGACAATTTTGGTGCCGCCGGGAACATACGTCATCACCGATTTTCTGACTTTCAACACAACCGGCACATCGTTGAAGGGTGCGGGAAATCGGCAGTCGATTCTGAAATTTCCCACGCCGCTGAACGAAGTGAAGCCCAACTGGGGAGCCACCACGGGTGGCGCTCGGACGAGCAACTATTCATGGTCCGGCGGCTTCCTCACCGTCAGCGGCTCGATATCGGAGAAAACTCTGGCGGACGTCACCGACGACGCCAAACGCGGCGCACAGTCACTGCGCGTGTCCGACATGAAGGACATTCAGGTCGGTGACGAGTTCCGTCTGCAGATGTCCGACACCCAACAGCAAACGCTGGCTCGCTACCTGTATGCCGATGATCCCGGGCCAATGGAAAATCTTGGCAGCCGAACCCGCTCGTCCTTCGTGGCACGCATCACCAGCATCGACGGGAAAGAAAAACGAATTGACTTTGATCGTCCCCTGCGCACGGAAGTTCGTCGTGAATGGAAGCCTCGAATTACATCAGCCACCAGCACGGTTGAAGAGGTAGGGATCGAAGATCTGGGGTTTGAATTTCCTGAAGAGCCGTACAAAGGTCACTTCACCGAAGAGGGCTACAACGCGATGGCGTTCAGCGGCGTTCGAAACTGCTGGGCTCGCAACCTGTGGATTCACAACGCGGACAGCGGAATTTTCGTCAGCGGAACGAACGTGACGTTGAGCGATATTGAGTTCGATTCTGATCGTCCGCCCGAGCGCAGTCGCAAGGCGACCGGTCATCACGCTATCACTCTCAGCGGGCAGGATAACCTGTTGACAGGGTTCGAATTCCGCACGCGATTCATGCATGACATCACCGTCACTCACGGTTCGGCGGGCAATGTTGCAGCCGATGGACGCGGAGTCGATCTGTGTTTCGACCATCATCGGTACGCAGCTCATGCCAATCTGTTCACGGACATTGATCTGGGTGAGGGAACTCGCATGTTTCAATCCGGAGGCGGCGCGGCACTCGGGCACCATTCGGGCGCCTGGGAAACGTTCTGGAACATCCGCTCACGTCAACCACAGACCTGGCCAAAAGACTGGGGCCCAGACCTGATGAACATGGTCGGACTGTCTTCCAGCGCCGACGCCGTGACGGACCCAACAGGCCGCTGGTTCGAACCACTCAACAACCGCCAGCTTGCACCTGCAAATCTGTATCAGGCACAGCTCGCCAAACGCAGGAAGACGACGCCATGATGCACAAATTATTGCCTGCCATTCTTCTCATTCCAGCAAACGAAGCTCTCACATCGTTTGCTGGAATATGGCCATCAGGATGACACGCAGAACGAACCGTCCCATGGGAGCGACGGCGTCACCCTGGAACGACACCGGTATTCCATTCAATCACTGAGCGAATAAAAGTTGGCTGTCCACGCTGGCTGGATCCAGAAACTTAATGCCACCCGTTTTAACATCGTACAGCGCCGAAACGACTTTGACACGGCCTTCATCGACAGCATCTCGAATTACATCGCTGCGACTCAGGATTTGCTCCGTTGTGCGAAGAGCGTTGCGCGCCGCGACGTCATCCACAAGAGATTCCAATTCGTCGGCAGTCAGGCGGTCGAGCTCATGAGATGAAATTCCAGTTGCGCTGGGAGCGATCTCATCGACGATCGCCTGCAGATGCTGACAGCCGGTGGCCGACCTCGCGTCTTGACCCGTGGCAAGCAACTTGACGGACGATGTTACAGCACCACAACGCGTGTGTCCGAGCACGATGACCAGTTTCACTCCTGAGACGCCGACAGCGTATTCGAGGCTGCCCAGCGACTTGGTTCCGATCACATTGCCCGCGACTCGAACGCTAAAAATATCACCCACCCCGACGTCGAACACTAACTCAGCCGGCACTCGCGAGTCGATGCAACTGAGCACCGCCGCTAACGGACTCTGGAAAGCTGCCGTTGCGCCAACCTGACGTCCCAAATCACGGTTGAGTCGTGTTCCTGTCGTAAAACGTTGGTTGCCGGCCCGCAGAACTTCGAGCACTTGTTCTGCTGTTGCCTGATGCTGCAATTCACGAGTTGTGTAGTCGGCAAATTGCACTTCATCCTGCAATTGGTATCTTGGTTTGAATCCCTGCAAATTGACGGAGATTGCACGCGATGGAGCGACAGTGTCTTTGAAGTTACGAATCAGACTCAAAACGTCCGGGTCGATGTAGTCGGAATTCGATGCGTCAATCATCAGGTTGCTGCCGGCCTTGGCCTCGTTCAGCACGCGATCCAATGCGGCCCGATTGAGAAAGCTGACCTGATTCGCCAGTTCAATGCGCGTCACGTCGCCTAATAGGTGAGATTCGACGATACGCCGAATCGGACGTCGCAGGTTGCTGTTGAGCACAAACAGAATGCTGACACCCAGACCAATCAAAATGCCGATCAGCAGGTCGGTCAGGATAATTGAAACGACCGTGACGATGAACGGCAGGAATTGGTAGCGTCCTTCGTTCCACATCTGCCTGAACGTCGCGGGGCTGGCCAGTTTGAACCCGGTAACCAACAGTATCGCGGCCAGGGCCGACAGCGGAATCATGTTCATGTAGCCTGGCAGCAAAGCGACGCTCATCAGGATCAACAGGCCATGAAAGATTGCGGACATTTTTGTTCTTGCACCCGCCCCCACGTTCACGGATCCGCGAACAACCACCGACGTCACCGGCAGTCCACCCACTAAACCACAAATCAGGTTTCCACAGCCCTGAGCAATCAGCTCGCGACTTGGCGGTGAATTACGTTTGGACGGATCGAGCTTGTCAACAGCCTCAAGGTTCAGCAATGTTTCCAGCGATGCCACAACGGCAATCATCATCGCGGCAACATAGACCGATGGATTCGTCACCTGCGAGAAATCCGGAAGCCTCAGGAAACCAACGAAATCGGAAAAACTGTTCGCGATCGGGATCTGAACGAGATGGTTGGCCTTGATGGCCCAGCCCTCGCCCATGCCGCTTAACCAAACACTAATGCCAACGCCCAGCAACACGACGAGTAGAGGTGACGGAATGATCGATTTTTTGAGAAAAGGGACGCGATCCCAAACAACCAGAACCGCGACCGAGAGCAGGCCGATGACCATAGCCCCGAGATGAATTTCACCTGCGATGAGTGTGAGGAATTCCGAAAAGGTCGTCTCACTATCGGGCTGCAGGAACGCCATCTCGCCTTCAGGGTCAGTGTCGTGACCGAAGACGTGAGGAATCTGTTTGAGGATCAAAATCACACCAATCGCTACCAGAAGTCCTTTGATCACGCTGGATGGAAAGAACGCCGAAAGCGCGCCGCCTCGCGCGATTCCAAATCCAATTTGAATCACGCCGGCGATGAACAGCGCGAGCAGGAACGCTTCGAACGATCCCAGGATAGCGATTTGGGCTGCAACGATGGCCGTCAATCCAGCCGCCGGTCCACTTACACTGGTGTGGGAGCCGCTGATTGCCGCGACCACTAATCCGCCAACGATTCCTGCGACCACTCCTGTTATCAGATCCGTGCCGGAAGCAAGGGCGATACCGAGGCACAGTGGTAATGCAACGAGAAAAACGACCAGGCCGGAAACAAGGTCACGAAAAAGTGTGCTGGGTGAAAACAGTGAGTTTTGTTGAGACATCGAAGTGAGATTTCTGAAAAATGGTGTAAGCATCGTCGTGAATCAATAAACACGACGCAAAGAACGCTGCCGAAATCGTGCGGATTCGTGTCGCGTGGGGACACGTAGACTTCACGCGGGCAGAAATGATGGTGTAGATTGTCTTGCGACTGTTCCCTCTCCCCCCGCAATCCGTTTTCGAACTTCGAAATTTGTCCACGGGGGGAGAGGGCTAGGGTGAGGGGGAAGTCAACAGGTTGCTGGTGCATCACGATGACTGCAAGTCACCCCCCTCATCCGGCCTCCGGCCACCTTCTCCCCCTTTCTCGGGGGAGAAGGGACATGGTGACGATGGGCGTCGAAGAGATCATTCAAGACCGCGCATAGCATAAATGCGTGCAGGCCCTGGAAAGGCGGGACGACCTGAGCCACGTCTGCGGCAGCGAGAGTTCAACTAAAAGTCAGACCGTCAGAAAATGGCCTAACACAGCATCGGCGCAAGCAACCAGTTGGCCATGCGATGCCCGCTCATCGACTTGCATCGCGGCATCGTCGGAACCGGCGGCCGGCTCAGATTGAGATTTGCGTCCGGCCAGATGACGGCCCGGGCCAATCGACGCGAGCCTACGCGGCGTTGCGAACAACAATGTACGGTTTCTTCAAGTTCTTCCGTCTCAGACTGCTGCCCGTTGTTAACCAATGAGCGTGACACTTGTGCGGTCATTCCGAAACATGGCAGCGCAATCAAAGCCAGCATGATGTATGGCATCATGGAATCAGTGAATCTCGAGGTGCCAGTTTTTTTTCGCACGAGTCGCTAGCAGCAGTAGCCGGAATATTGGAGGAAGAACACCAGGGTGTATGACGAATTCAAAAATCCGGCATCACCTATCTGCAGGGTTGAACGATCCAGCATCAGCGATGAATTCTGGAGCCCCGCGACGCTGGCTGCAATAGAGGATCCAAATCCATCGCGGAATTCTCGTGAGCGATTTCGAACCCACTGCCGCTGGAAGCATCAAGGCTGCCATGCATGGCATCCATCAGCGATATCGCGTCGCCGAGGGAATCCGACCTGCGACAGGTCGGACTACGTAGGCAGATCTGTCCTCAGATCTGCTTCCTTTGGCGTGGTTCAGTCGCACGGGTCCGCAAAGGCCACTGCGATGCGAACCTCAGCGCGATCCGCCGCTTCGCTCTGAGCATGCTGAAGAACGACAAATCCGAAAAACTCGGAATCAAAAACAAACGACTCCTCGCTGCATGGGACACCGACTACCTCGCAAAAGTCCTGTTCGGATAACGACGTAACACGCAATCGCCCTGCCCATCGGATCGCTCGTAGCATTTTCATGTTGGGAACGAGAATTGGCCCAAATTACGCTTCTCATTTTGAATTTTTCATGATAGCCTAAAAATTGATCATCCGTATAGTATTCAGTTCTGATCCCATGTGTTGCTTCCTTCGAGTGCTTGTATGCTGTTTCCATTCCCTCTTCTTTTAAGTAGCTACCGATGAAACGAAATCACCGATTTGGTTTTACGCTGATCGAGCTTTTGGTTGTCATTGCAATCATTGCAATACTCATTGCCCTGTTGCTTCCTGCCGTTCAGCAGGCTCGCGAGGCTGCTCGCCGAACACAATGCAAGAACAATCTGAAGCAGATTGGCTTGGCATTTCACAACTACCACGATGTTCACTTACGCCTACCGCCCGCCTACACACTGGGTTCCGGCCCCATTCTTGACAGTATACTGGGCAGCGGAATTAAGGGTCCGGATGACGCCAACCTTCACTTGTACACCGAATTCCTGCTTCCGTACCTGGAACAGTCGACGATGTACAATCAGATCAACTTCAGTCAGGCCTACATGTCCCCCATCGACCTGAGTCCCTTCGGATTAGGAACGTACACGGCGAACAACCAGGCGGTGATGAAGAACCCGGTCCCTGCTTACATGTGCCCAAGTACGCCACGATCAGCTAATTCGTTCACAGCCGGGCTCGACGTTGATGGCGACGGCACGCCCGAAATATCATGGCAAACCGGAGCAATGGACTACAGCCCCTACGGCGGCGTCTACGGTACCTTGTGGAACACAGTGAGTGTCGGTTTTCCGCAGGCCGATCGTGACGGAATTATGTCTGACGGAAACGGGGGTATGAAACTAGACCATATCAAGGACGGCACCTCCAGCACGTTTATTCTGTACGAACTTGCCGGTCGCAACGACGAGTACCGTAAAGGCAAAAAGTTTGGGTCCAACACGACCAGTGGTGGCGGCTGGGCGGACATCACGAATGCTGAAAACTGGATCAAAGGTTCTTCGGTGGACGGTTCTGTTTCCGGTGGTCCCTGTGCCATCAACTGTACAAATCGCGCTGGTGAAGGTGCCTATAGCTTCCACACAGGTGGAATTCAGATCGTTCTGGCTGATGGTTCGGTTCGTTTTATGAGCGAAAATGTCGCCACGGGTGTGTTTATCGACGTTGCTACTCCAAATGGTGGCTCGGTCACGCCGGAGTACTAAGTTACCCATCGGGCCTGCAGCAACAACTTGGCTGGCAGGGGTTCTTCGTATCCGGTGGCGAGTGACATTTCTGTTGAATAATTTCCGGTCCCTGGCAACTTGCCAGGGACTATTTTTACTGAAGGGCCTTTCATGAAGTTGACTATTGCCTCCGTGGCAATTCTATCCCTGGCTGTATTCACTGCTGGTTGCGCAAAGGTCGCCGATGAGGATCGACTCAAGCAAATGATTCCGAATGCCGTGCCCACCACTCCCGTCAGTGGCCAGGTACTCGTGGATGCATTGCCCATGAAAAATCTCTGGGTCAAGCTGCACTCGGCAACGCCACAGCCGGACGGCGTCGAACCCAAGGCGCAGACGGACGATGAAGGAAACTTCAAGATCACAACGTACATCGGTGGCGATGGGGCACCTGTCGGCGAGTACAAAATTACCATTGAGTGGTTGACGTATCAGCAGTTCGGAAGCAGTTGGGTCGGTCCCAGTAAGCTTGACGGGACGTGCGGTGATCCGAATACGACTGAGTTCACTGTCACCGTCGGCCAGGAACCGGTGATCCTGCCAGCCTTTAACGTATCCGCTCGAAAAGATGCCGACACCATGGAAATTAAGAACAATCGTCGTGATGAAAAGAGGAAACCGTAGTGGTCGTACTTCAGCCCGGCATTTGGACTGACGTCCCCCGCTCGCCGCAAACCCGGCGAGCGGAGCGGCGTAAGCCCTCCGAGTCGAATGCGTGCAACTCGGTGGGCTGACACCCACCGCTCGCCAAGTTATGACCCAGGACTTACGCATCGGTGCTTAAAACGGCGCTGCCTGGAATCACAGCCCCGTTTCGTAGACTATCCTCATGGCAGTGCATGCCGAGATCTGACCAATGCCTGAAGCAACGAGTGACCGCATTGCATCCCTCGACCAGTTTCGAGGCTACACGATGGTCGGCATGTTGCTGGTGAATTTTTGGGGCAGCTTTGATGTTTCTCCTGCCGTGCTGAAACATCATCATGATTACTGCAGCTATGCAGACACGATCATGCCACAGTTCCTGTTTGCGGTGGGTTTTGCATTTCGGTTAACGTTCGGACGTCGTGTACGGCGCGATGGCTGGGCGGTGGCGTATCCGCGAATGGTACGACGATTACTCGGACTGGTTCTGGTCTCATTCGCCATCTATCACGTGTCTGCTCCGGCGGGCACCTGGGCTGAACTGGTGGAACT
>Ga0154020_10003264_pt1 | contig 19588 bp, 17 predicted proteins | sample Klosneuvirus_201_FD_109709 | JGI IMG/M metagenome (GOLD analysis project Ga0154020, IMG submission 109709) | Active sludge microbial communities from wastewater, Klosterneuburg, Austria - Klosneuvirus_20160825_MG | ecosystem: Engineered > WWTP > Aerobic digester > Activated sludge | place... | reverse complement strand
CGGTGGCCTATGACGTGGCAGCGACCAGCACCGGCGCCGTGGTCTCGGGCACCTTCTCGGGCACCGCCAGCTTCGACGGGCACATGGCGACGGCGCAGACCGGCTTCGATGCTTACGTCGCCACTGTGTCGTCCGGCGGCGCGGTAACCGCGCTGCGTGCCATGCCGGGCAGCGGCGGTGGCGACTACGCCTTCGGGATCGCCGTGGATCCTGCAAGCAACGTGACAGTGGTGGGATCGTTCGACGGCTCGATCGATCTCGGCGGCGGCATGCTGACGACCGGCGGAAGCAGCGACATCTTCATGGCGCGCTACCTGGCCAGCGGCGCGCACGACTGGTCGTTCCGCTATGGCGGCCTCGGCATCGACCAGGCCCATGCGGTCGCGCTGGACGGCGCCGAGCCGGTGGTGGTCGGCCAGATGGGCACCGGCATCAGCCTGGGCGGCGTCGCGCTGCCCAACAACGGCGGCGCCGACATGTTCGTGGCGCGCTACTCCAGCGCGGGCGCCCACCAGTGGTCCAAGAGCTTCGGCGGCAGTGGCAACGAGGACGAACTGGTCAGCGTGCAGGTCGCCCCCAACGGCACCATCCTGGTCACCGGCCGCTTCATCGGCAACGTCGATTTCGGCATGGGCAACGTCAACGCGGGCGGGCAGCCCGACGTGGTCGCGCTGGGCTTCACCGCCGCTGGCGCGCGCCTGTGGGTACGCAGCTTCGGCAGCAACATGAGCGATGCCGGCCGCGGCATCGCGCCGCTGGGCGACAGCTTCGTGCTGACCGGGACCAAGACCGGCATGGTCGACTTCGGCGGTGGCAACCTGATCGACATGCAGCGCAACGTCTTCGTGGCCCGCCTCAGGCCGTAGCGTCACCTGGGTGTGAAGAGTGCCCGGCGCGTGACCGACTGGCCGCCCTTGCTGACGGTGCAGGTGCCGTCGTCGTCCATCTCGAAGGTCTGGATGGTCTTGTGCTTCATCTCAGATGCAGCGCCTCGCGCCGCCAGCAGGCCCGAGGTCTGCGGGGTGGCGTGAAACCAGCTGTCGCGCGAGGTCGCGACGATCGCGATGCGACTCGTGCACGGCATGGGCATCGACGCCACCAGCCCGATCGCGGTGCCCGATGTGGCGGCGCGCGATCTCGCGGTGTCGCGTGAGGCGTCCGCACGCGCGGGTCGGCGCGCGTCCATCCCGGCCGTCAACGGGCTCAACTCGCGACACCCATCGCGGACCAGCTGCGCAACCAGGCCATCGCGACCGCGACCCAGGCGCGCACCCGCGCCAACCAGGCGCTCGGCCGCGTGCGGCAGGGCATCAACGCCATGCGCGCCACCGTGCTGGGCGGCGCGCCGCTGGCGGTGAATGCGCTGAACGGCGCGCAGAACGCGCTGCGCACCGCGCTGCAGGCCCCGATCGCGAACCTCGACCTGCAGGGCGCGGCTGCGCTCGTCCTGGGCCAGGCAGCGCTGGGCACCCTGCCCGGCATCGTCGCCGGCGCCACCGGGGTACATCCGCTGAGCGCCGCCGCGCTGGCGGCGCAGAACCACCTCGGCCAGGCCGACGCCGCGCTGGCCGCCGCGCCGCCGCGCCACCTCGAGGCCCGGCTGCTGCTCGATCACGTGACGACGCAGCTCGCCGCCGCCGGCGTCGGTGCGCAGCCGGTGCACGTCGCGCTGGCCACCATCGAAGGCCACCTGCGTCAGGCCTGCACGCACTACGGCCAGTCGGCGCAGGCCAGCCAGCGCGCGGCGCACGTCGCGCTGCTGGGCACCACGCTCGACTCGCTGGTCGCGATCCACACCCAGGCCAACACCTTCATCAACAACGACATCCCGACGGCGCGGGCCAAGGTGACCGGCGGCGCCAGCAACAACGCCCTCGGCGATGCCCTGGCCGAGCTCGACGGGCTGCAAGCAGCGGCCGAGTTCCTGAGCACCTTCGCCATCAAGCAGGTCGAGCAGCGCGCCCAGGTCCTGACCGAGGTGGTCGAGGGCACCACGGCGCTGTGAGCTGGGGTATCGTGCCGTGCGGGGCGGCCGGAATGGCCGCGTTGCTTCGCCCGTTCGTCATCGAGAGGACCATGAAGATCCTATCCACACTTGCGCTGTTCGCCCTCGTTCATGGTCAGGCCATCGCGGCACCGGCACCGGCACCGGCACCCGCACCACCCGCACCTGCGCCGGCAGCTGCAGCACCTGCGCCGGCGCCGGCACCACCGCCGGTCGCGGCCAAGCCCACCATGATCGAGATCCTGCGCAGTCGAGGCGCCAGTTCGCCCGTCTTCATCTTCGCCAGCGACGCCGGCCTCAGCGCGCGCAGCGCCGACGGCAAGCTCGACGAGCCGCTGGCTCCCGGCCCGGCGGCCGAGGCGCGCTTCGATCCCGCCCTGGACCTGGTCTGGTATCGCAGCGGCGCCGAGCTGCGCATGCTCGATCTGCGCGCGCGGGTCGCCGAGCCGGTCGTCGTCGTGCGCGGCGTCCCCGCCGACGTCGAGTACCGCGTCGCGCAGCCCGGCGACCCCCGCCCCGACGACCTCAGCTCGCACGTCGAGCTGGTCCTCACCCTGGGCAAGAAGCCCAAGCTGTCGAGCGGGATCGTGCAGGGCATGGACTGGGACTGGTGGTATGGCCCCGAGCAGGCCAAGCCCATGAAGGCCCGCGTCAAGCAGGCCAAGCGCGCCAAGCTGCTCGCCAGCAAGCAGCTCGCCGCCCTGGTCGGCCGCGTGCCGCGCGCCAAGCTGACCATGGGCAGCCACGCGGCGCCGCCGGTGCCGGTGCCCGCGGCGATGCACGCCGGCTGCGAGGAGGATCCCGACATCTGCGGGTTGCAGGCCGGCTATGGCAAGTGGCAGCTGGTGTACAGCTCGCACAGCTGCGGCGACTTCTGCTACCAGTCGTGCCTCTTGCACGATCCCGCGACCAGGCGCTGGTCACAGCCGCCCGCGGGCGAGAAGTGGGTCGACGCCGCCAAGGTGCCCGCCGACGGCTCCGGCAGCTGCGGCGACTACCTGCTCGATCGCGAGCAGCAGTGGGTCCTGACCGAGGACGCCGTGTGCAAGCTCGGCAAGCCGTGCAGCGCGCTGACCGGTCGCCCCGTGGGCTGGCTCGACCCCGGCCCGGCCTTCGTGCTGCCCGTCGTCAAGGGCCCGCCGAACTGACCACGTGCCATGTAGGATGGGCGCGTGGATACCCGCCGCTTCGCCGAGAACGCTCTTCGCCTCGCTGGCTGGCACTGGGACGGCGAGCTCCCCGCCGTCAAGAAGTACGTCTGCCTGGCGGTGCCGCACACTAGCAACTGGGACGGCCTGCTGCTGGTGCTGCTGGCCCAGAGCCAGGGCCTGCCGCTGTCGTGGATGATCAAGGACACCTGGTTTCGCGGCCCGATGGCGCCGCTGCTGCGCAACGTCGGCGCGGTGGCCATCGATCGCAAGCGCTCGCGCAACATCGTGGGCCAGATGATCGAGGAGTTCGCGCGCCGCGACGAGCTGGTGCTGGCCATCCCGCCCGAGGGCACGCGCGGCCACAGCGAGTACTGGAAGTCGGGCTTCTATCACATCGCGCTGGGCGCCAAGGTCCCGGTGGTCACCGGCTACCTCGACTACGGGCGCAAGCTCGGCGGGCTGGGGCCACCGCTCACGATGACCGGTGACGTGTGCGCCGACATGGACAAGATCCGCGCGTTCTATGCGGCCCGGGCCCCCACCGCGAGGAACCCGGCCGGTTTCGGCCCGATTCGCCTGCGCGAGGAGGACGAACCCGCGCCTGCATCGGCCAGCAAGCCGTAGCCGCCGCGCCGCCGCGCCGCCGCGCCACCGCGCCACCGCCTCAGCCGACGAAGCCGACGATCGGCCGCGGCGGGCCGCCGTCCAGCAGGTCCTCGGGGCTGCACTTGTCGATGTGGCCAATCAGCCGCCGGTACAGCCCGAAACCGGCCAGCTTGCGCAGCCGTGGCTCGAAGCTGCGCGCGATCTCCAGCGGGATGCCGAGCTGCTGGTTCTCCTGCTGGCGGATGTAGCCGGCGCAGTAGTTCATCGCGATGCCGACACGGCGCTGTCCGGTGCGGTTGGCGCCGCCGCCGTGCCACATGGCGCCGTCATAGACCATCACGCTGCCGCGCTTCATCACGGCAGGGATGGTCGGATAGTCGGTGCCCAGCAGCGGGGTGTGATCGCGGCGGTGGCTACCGGGCAAGATCCGCGTGGCGCCGTTGTCCTCGGTGAAGTCGCTGATGGCCCACATGCTGTTGGCGATGATGGGCACGTGCGGGCGCGGCAGCGGGATGACCTGGTCGTCGGCGTGCAGCGGCTGCGGGGTCTCGTCGGGACCGATGGCGATCGACGACAGCGACGACACCAGACAGCCGCGGTCGAGGATCTTCTCGATCAGCGGCAGCACCGCGCCGTGCACCGGGATGCGCTGGTACAGCGGGCCGCGCGCCAGCAGGTTGTAGATCCGGGTGGTGCGGGTGCCCTCGAAGATGTTCTGCGCCGGCACAGTGCCGAGCTCGCGTTCGAGCCGCAGCAGATCGGCCGCGAGGGCGTCGATCAGCTCGGGCTCGATGGCGTTCTCGAGGATGGTGTAGCCGTCCTGGGTCACCCGGGCGAGGTGGGCGGAGAGCTCGGCGTCATTCATCGCACCAGGATAGCGGAGTCGCGATCGGCCGTGCTGGCGCTGCCGTGGCTGGCCCGGGCGCTCGCCGGCATGTGCGCCGGGGCGGGTGCGACCGCGGGCGCGGCGCCGGTGCGCACGCGCACCACCATGTAACCGCTGGCGCCACCGATGACGATCGCGAGCAGCGCCGCCAGGGGCACCTTGCGACCGCTCTTCTTCGACCACTTGCGCTTGCTGTCCGAGGCTTCCATGCCGAGCTGCTTCAGCAAGGCGCGGGCCAGCGCGATGGCCGCGAAATCCTGGGGTATCGGCGCCTGCTGCGCTGCGTTGTGTCGCGCCCGTACACCCCGCGCTGTACGAGGTTTGCACGGCGGCCAGCGCGGCCTCGATCAATCGCGGGGTTTGCCGGGCACGACGCTTGCTGATGCTCGGTGAATGGTCATCCGCTGGCTCCGGGTCGGACTCACGGTGGCGGCGCTGTCGCTGGTCGGCTGTCGCACCACCCAGCCCTGGCAGCGCGAGGACCTGGCGCGACGCAGCATGCGGCCAGACGGCGACGGCGACCGCCGCGCCCTGCGCGACCACATGACCGGGACCCGCGAGGGTGCGGTCGGCGGGCTGGGCAGCGGCGGCGGCGGATGCGGCTGCAACTGACGGCCTGCGCGGCCTGTGCGCTCGCGCTGGCCGGGTCGGCGCGCGCCGAGGGGCTGCGCCTGACCCAGGACACCCTGCTGTACTCGGACTCCGACAGCGTGATGGTCGCCAGCCCGCAGCTGGCGCTGCACCACGAGCTCGACGAAGGCGGCGGCGAGGTCGGCGCGCGCGTCGTGGTCGACATGGTCAGCGCGGCCTCGGTCGACGTGGTGTCGCACGCCAGCAAGCGCTTCACCGAGGTCCGCCAGGAGATCGATCTCGATGTCAGCAAGGCCTTCGGGCGCCACCTGCCGTCGCTGGGCTATCGCTACTCGCGCGAGAACGACTACTGGTCGCACGGCGTGACCCTGGGCTGGCGCGAGACGCTGTCGCCCGACACCACGGTGCAGGCCAGCTACGGGCTGACCCTGGATCAGGTCGGTCGCGCCGGCGATTCGCGCGACAACACGCATGCGCTGCGCACCCACAACGCCAGCCTGGGGCTGACCCAGGTGCTGGGGCCGCGCTCGCTGGCGCGCGTGATGTACACCCTGACCATCGAGGACGGCTATCTCGAGAAGCCGTATCGCTTCGTGCCGCTGTTCGACCAGGCCGGCGTCGATCTGGCGGCCTCGCGCGGCGAGCAACTCGGCCTGGGCAGCTTCGCGCGCTACAGCCTGCCCGAGCGCCCCGCCGAGGAGGTGCCCGACCTGCGCGCCGGCCACGCCTTCGCGCTGCGCTACCTGCGCTGGGTGGCGGCGCTGTCGGCGTCGCTGCGCCTCGATGGTCAGCTGTATGTCGACTCCTGGGGCCTGCTGGCGGGCACCGCGGAGCCGGCGCTGGAGTTCGGCCTGGGCGGCAACCTGGAGCTGAGCCTGCGCGGGCGCGCCTATCACCAGCGCGCGGTCGGCTTCTGGCAGCGCACCTACGTGGTCAGCCCGGGCGAGCTGCCGCGCTATCGCAGCATGGATCGCGAGCTGTCGAGCTTCAGCACGCTCGAGGGTGGGCTCGGGCTGGCGTATGCGGGCAAGCGCTTCGAGGCCTATGCGGAGGGCTCGTTCATGAACACCTGGTATCGCGACTATCTGTTCCTGGACTCGCGCTATGCGGTCGTGGTGCAGGCCGGCCTCAGGTGGACGCCATGAGTCGGCGCACGCTGGCACGGGTGGCCACGCTGGCGCTGGTGGCGCTGCTGCTCGCGGGCTGCCTGGGCGAGACCCCCGAGGAGCAGGCCGCGCGCGCGCTGGGGCCCGACACCTGCGGCGGCGGTCGGCGCGGCGGCGAGGACGACGACGAGGGCGGCCCCGAGCACCGCTGCGGCCAGCCCTGCCTGTTCTGCCACAGCGACAGCTACAACCCGGGCGAGCGCGTCTTCATCATGGCGGGCACCGTGTTCACGCGACCGGGCGACACCGTGGGCATCGGCGGCGCCGAGGTCGCGCTCGAGGACGCCGCCGGCCACCAGGTCTCGGTGCTGACCAACTCGACCGGCAACTTCATGCTGTCGCGCGGCAGCAGCCTGCAGCAGCGCGGCAACGGCCAGGTCCGGGTGCCCTTCGAGCTGGTCTATCCGGTCACCGTGGTGGTGCGCAAGGGTGCCATCGAACGCAAGATGCGCAGCCACATCCAGCGCGAGGCCAACTGCGCCGTGTGCCACACCGCGGCGCTGTCGGCGACCTCGGCCGGCCACGTGGTGCTGGAGGGGCCGTGAGGCGCGCGCGGCTGCGGCTCGGGCTGCTCGGGCTGGGCGCGCTGGTGGGGGCCGCGCTGGCGGCCGGCTGTCAGGACGTCGGCGGCACCGTGCCGCTGGGCGTGCGCGATCAGGCGGTCTATGCGCGCGAGGTCCACGCCGTGATCGAGGCCCGTTGCGGCACGCTCGACTGTCACGGCGACTCGCGTCGGCCGCTGAGGATCTATGCCGAGACCGGGCTGCGCCTGCGCGACGAGCTGCGCGGCCAGCCGCTGACGGCGGAGGAGCTGGGCGACAACCTGCGCGCCATCGAGGCGGTCGACCCCGGGGCCACCGCCGAGGAGCACCTGCTGGTGCGCAAGCCGCTGGCGGTCGCGGCCGGCGGCCAGAAGCACCTCGGCGGCGAGCTGTGGGCGACGCGCACGGCGGCCGCGCCGACCTGCCTGGTGGCGTTCCTCAGCGGTCGCGATGACGCTGCGCTGGCGGACGCCTGCGCGGCGGCGCGCGCCGAGGTGTCGCTGCCACCGCCCTGATCAGAAGCTGACCAGCACCGACCCGGTGCCGTTGTCCCAGGTCGCGAAGCGCGTGCTGCCGGTGCGCGTGAAGGGCAGGTTCTCCTCGTTGGTGCCGGTGCACACCGTGGCCAGGCGGGCGTTCGTGGTCGGCGCGCCGGCGCCGTCGAAGCTGTAGCGCTCCACGGCGCGGTTGCTGACGCCGTGGTAGTTGTCGACCAGGACGTCGAAGCCGCCGCCGGGGATGGCGCGGCTGGCCACGCGGGTGATGAAGTCGCCGGTGGCGCGGGTGAAGACCACGCGAGGTGTCAGCGTGGTCGCGCCGCTGGCGTCGACCATGGCGACCCAGGGATCGCTGTTGCCCTGGTCGCGCCAGGTCACGATGGCGGTGTCGGCGCTCGCGCCGGGGGCCAGCCCGACGCGCTCGCGCACGCTGGCGGCGCCGGTCGACACCAGCTGCTGGGTGCCGTCGGGGGCGATGGGGCGCACCGCGACGGTGGTCGACAGGCTGCTGGCGACGACCTGGTAGGCGACCAGGAACTTCGCGGTCGCGCTGGTGGTGGCGATGATGCCGCCCACCGGCTGCGAGTTGGTGATGGTGGGCGGCGTGTGCAGCACGGTGTCGACCGGGGCGCCGCTGCTCGGCACCACGGTGACCCGCAGCGCGCCGTCGAGCTGCCCGCGCCACAGCAGCGCGACGTCGCCGCTGGCGTGCACGGCGAGCGCGCCCAGCACGACCTGCCCGGTGCCGATGGTGGTCGCGCTGCCGACCACGCCGGCGCTGGTCACGCGGCGCAGCTGGATGGTCTGCCCGACGCGGCCGGCCACCACATAGTCGGTGCCATCGAAGGCCAGCGCCGCCACCTCGGGCAGGGCCAGCGTGACGTCGGCGGTGCGGCGCAGGCCATTGGCGCCGACGCGCACCAGCGTGGTGTTGCTGCCGTTCGAGTAGGTCGCCGCGGCGCCGCCGCTGTCGGAGGTCAGCGCGGGCCACAGCGCGGGCGGCGTCGGCTCGAGGTGGCTCGCGGTGTCGCCGCTGCCCATGCACACCATGGCGTCGGGCATGGCGTCGGGTGCGGCGTCGGGGATGGCGGCGTCGAGGGCGCTGTCGGGGGCGGCGTCGGCCAGCGCGGCGTCGACGAGGACGGCGGCGTCGACCCCGGGGCCGCCGTCGCGCTGCGGCGACTCCGACTTGCAGATGCAGCCGGGAGCCAGGGCGAACGCCAGCGCGGCGGTGAGCAGCAGGACGGGTTTCATCGCCGGCGAGAATACCGCGCCGGCCACAGAGGTTATGATCTTCGACATGAAGCGCTGGAGACCCGAGGTGGCGGTGCTGGGTGTGCTCGTACTGGCGGCGTGTACGCGCTCACCGCGGCAGGAGGCGCAACCCAAGGGGGCGCCGACGCGCAGTCGGGCCGCGTCACCGGCGTCGGTGGTCGACGCCGCGGTGGCCATGACGGGCCCCGACGCCGCACCCGCGATGACCGGGCGCCTGCTGCCGATGCCGCCGAACGCGGCGCTGTGGGCCGATCGAGCCTGTCTGTTCGGCTCCATGTTGAAGGTCGAGAACGACTGTGGCTGCGGCGACGCCTTCCTGTGCAACCCCACCATCGCCGCGCCGGGCAAGCTCGATCTGAACCTGCGCAAGGACAAGACGCGCGGGCCGCATTGCCTGGACTGTTACCCGTGGGAGCCCGGCCGCTGCACGCTGCCCAAGCTGTCGCCCGGCAAGTGGCAGGTCCAGGTCGACGGCGCCACCCTGCTGGAGCTGGAGGTCGACGCCAGCGGCAAGCTGCCCGACCCGATGTGCTGGAGCGCGCCGACGCCGTGAGGTGAACCGGGTCAGGGCGCTGGTGACGTCGGCGCCGGCGTCGGTGCCGGCGTCGGCGCCGGCGCGAGCTGCAGCGTCATGCGCAGCCGCCCGCGCTTGCCCTGCCCGACCGGGACGACCGAGCCGGCGAGCGCCCGCTGCGCACAGTCGTCCAGCGCAGCAGCGAGGTCGCCGCCGAGCTTCAGGGTCGTGACGGAGGACGGCGGAGCAAAGCGCAGGTCGACCTCCAGCGTCCCCGTCAGCGCGGGCGTCGCGTCCATCGCCTTCGCGTAGCAGTCGTCGAGCCGCGTGGTGACCATGCGCACCACCAGCTTTCTGTTGAGCTCGGCGAGGTCGTCCCCCGTGAGGCGCAGCGCCCGCTGCTGCACCTGGGTGCGTGACGGCTGCACACCAGCGCCCAGGCCGGGCGCTCTCACCACGCCGCCGTCAGGCCAGAACCCCAGCAGGGGATCAGCGTCAGGATCGACCCACAGGCTCACGTCGACCCCGGCGGCGCGCAGCTCGTCCACGGAGATCGTGATGGCTGAGAAGGGATTGTGCGCGTCGGGGCCGAGCGCGGCATCCAGCGGCGGCTCGACCCTGGCGACCGGCAGCGCGCCGGCACCCGCATCCCGCGGGGCGGCAGCAGCGGCCGCGCCGGTCTGCGCAGCGCGACGGTCGCGGCGACACCCGCCGGCCAAGGCCAGCGCGGCGCACAGCATGGTCCACACCACCGCCCGCCCCATGCACAGATGATAGCGGTTCACCCCGCGGGTGCGGGTGCGCACTGTGAACGCGTCACGGGCGTGTGGCGCCGCAGCAACGGGCAACGCGCTCGCAAGCGGCTGGATTCCGCCCGGCCGCGCTGGCACATGCGCTGCACTAGCCACGACCATGCGCAAACTCGCCTTGATCTCCGCTGTGACGTCACTCATCGCCCTCGCAGGCTGCAACGAAACTTCGGTTTCGGGGCGCATCTCGGGCCAGCAGGTGCATCTCGACGAGGCCTCCTTCGGCATCACCGAGCAGGCCGCCGCCGGCGGCGTCACCGCGCGCGTGCGCCTGGTGCTGCGCGACTCCCGCACCGGCGTGCGCGTCGTCATCGAGGATCTCCCCATCGGCGTCGGCAAGCAGCTCGCCGTCGCGGGCACCGGCCCGAGCCGCGGCTTCGCCGCCGTGGTCGACGTGCAGCTGTCCGACCTCGACGCGCTGCTCGACGGGCTGCGCCGCCACCAGCGCCCGCTCACCGCGCACGGCACCCTCCGCGGCGACGTCCGCCTGACCACGCTGCTCGACGAGGCCGACGCCTCGGGTGGCTTCCACGCCGAGCACGACCCGGCGCTCGATCAGCTGCTGCAGTGAGTGGCTACTGGATGGTGAAGCGGCCGAGCGCCGGGAACTCGGACTTCTGATCGATGACGTACAGCGGGCCGGTCAGGGTGACCTCGCGCAGCGAAAACCAGCCTCGTACTGGCGGTTTGTCGGGGTGTCACCGCTCCGGCTCGCCACGCGTATGCCTCCTGCTCCCTTGGAGAAGTCGCCTCCGCGCAGGACCCGGGATCCGAGCGGACTGCTCGAGGGGCCCTGCGGGTCAGTGCATCCCCCGGCGCACGTTGAGTAGTATGTCGCGTCAAACCAGTCCGCCACCCACTCTGAGACGTTTCCCGCCATGTTGTGCGCTCCATAGGGACTGTCCCCGGTCACTCGCGTTCCCGCGGCGTCGGTGTCTCCCACGCACGCTGCCCCAGGGTTGAAGTTTGCCAGGCTGCAAAACGGTGCCCCGTCACCCCATGGATAGGTGCGCTGGTCCTCCGCTCCGCACGCCGCCGGTGCCACCATCTCGCATCCACCCCGTGCCGCCTTCTCCCACTCCGCCTCCGTTGGGAGACGCTTGCCCGCCCAGGTGCAGTATGCGGTTGCCTGTGACCAGTTGATGGCGACCACCGGGTGCGAGGCGTACATCGTCGCCGTGTAGTACGGGTCGCGCCCCGAGAAGGAGTCCAGCACCACCGGAGGGGTGCATCCTCCAGCCGACTCGCATCGCCGGTACTCAGCGTTCGTCACCTCATGCGCGTCGATTGAGTAGGCGGATAGCGCGACCTGGTGCACCGGGCTCTCTTGCGCCATGGTGCTCCCCATCATGAAAGGCCCAGCCGAAACGGGGACCATTGCTCCCGAACACCGACTCGGCGCAACGGCGTTGTTGCACCACCAGGGTGTCTCCACCTGGCAGCCCATGCTGCAGCCGTCACTGGTCGCCATGTTGCCGTCGTCGCACCCCTCGCCGCTTTGCAGCAGCCCGTCCCCGCACACAGCCACCGACTGCCCGGTCAGCGTCGACGTCGCGCTGACACCGGCGCCTGCGGTGGCCTGAAGCGTATTGCTCTTGGCTCCGACCGTGCCGGCGGTGAACCGCACGCGCACGGTGCAAGCCGCGGTCGCGGCCAGCGGGCCCGTGCAGTTGTTCGTGCCGGCGTCGATGGCGAAGTCGCTCGGGCTGGACGCCAGCGCAACGGCCACCGTGCTGGACGTGACCTCACCCGTGTTGGTCACCGTGAAGGTGAAGAACCCGCTCTGCCCGCCGCCAGGGATCATCCCGAAGTCCTGCGTCGCTGGTGTGATCGAGAGCGCGGCCTTGCGCAGCCCGGTCCCAGACACTGGCGCGGACACGGTGCCACCCGGTGTTGCGGAGACACGCAGGTTCGCGCTCAGTGCGCCCGCGACGCTGGGGTTGAAGCGCACCGTGACCGTGCACATGCCTGCCGGCGGCAACGCTGCGAAGCACTGGTTGTCCGTGACGGTGAAGTCGGACGTAGACGTCGCGAAGCCGACGGAGGGGATCCCGGTCGCGGAGCCACCGGTGTTGGTGATGGTGAAGGTCTGCGTCGTGCCGGTGCCGCCTTCGACCACGGAGGGGAAGGCCGGCGGGTTGGTCGGCGAGATGCTCAAGCTGCCGGCGGTGATGGCCTGCGCAGAGAGGGAGCTCACGGCCATGCCGCCCGGGCTGGCGGACACGGTGATGGTGGAGTTCTGGGTACCGGCTGTGCCGCTCGCGGTGTAGGTCACGCTGGCGGTGCAGTTCGACGCCGGGGCCAGCGTGGTGCAGTTCGACGTCACCATGTAGTGCGTGGTGTCGGCGACCACGACGCTGATCGCCCCGGTGGCGCTGGCGCCGGTGTTCGAGATGGTGAAGGTCAGCGGGCCGGCGCTCTGGCCCAGTACAACTGGGCCGAAGTCTCGTGTGCCGGGCGTGATGGACAGCGCGGCGGGGGGCTGGCCGGTGCCGCTGAGCTGGCTCACGGCGGTGCCCCCGGTTGCCGTGCTGGTCGCAGCCACGGAGAGGGTGGCGCTCTTGGCGCCCGCGCTGACTGGGTTGAAACGCGCCTTGACGACGCAGCTCGCGCCGGCTGCCAGCGCAGCGGTGCAGCCGTCCATGGTCAAGGTGAAGCTGGTGCTGTCACTCAGCATCGTCGTCAGCGCGCTGGTGGGCGAGCCGCCGGTGTTGGTGACCGTGAAGGTCTGCTCGATGCTCTGCGCGCCAGCCAGAACGTCGCCAAACGGGTGTGTTGAGGGCGACATCGTCAGCGCGCCTGCGGCGATCGACGTGCCGGTTACGGTGGACATCGCGTTGCCGCCCGGGGATGCGGTCACCACCAGCATCGCGGACTTGGCACCGGCAGGCGCGGCCGCGGTGAACTGTACCGAAATCGAGCAGGTCGCGTTCGCGACCAACGGGCCGGTACAGCCGTTCGACACGATGCTGAAGTCGGACGAGGCCAGGGTTGGCGTGATGGCGCCGCTGGGGGATGCGCCGCTGTTGCGCACGGTGAAAGCGAACGGCGTGCTCTGGGCACCGATCACCAGCGATCCGAGGCTCTGGGTGGCGGGTGTCAGCGCCAGCGCGGCGGGCGCCACGCCGGTGCCGCTCAGCGATGCGGCGGCGGCGCCTCCGGGGCTAGCCATCACGGTCAATGAACTCAGCTTCGAACCCACCGACCCAGGGTTGAATCGCACCTTGACGGCGCAGGTCGCACTGGCCGCGAGCACCGCGCTGCAACTGTTCATGGTGATGGTGAAGTTGACGCCGTCGCTCAGCGCCGCGCTGGGCACGCCGGTGGCGTTCGTACCGGTGTTGCTGACGGTGAAGGTCTGCTCCGCGCTCTGACCACCCGCGACGAGGTTGCCGAAGTCGAAGTCCGCAGGCGTGATACGGAGCGCGCCCTGCAAGAGCCCCGTGCCGGCCAGGTTTGCGGTGGAACTCCCGCCGGGTGTGCCGGTCACCGCCAGGGTCGCGCTCCTGGCACCCTCTGCCGCCGGGATGAAGCGCAGCTTGATTGCGCAGCTGGCGCCGGCCCCCAGCGGGATGCCAGCGCAGGTGTCGCTGCTGATGGTGAAGTGCGCAGCGTCAGCACCCGCCAGCGCGGTCGTCAGCGTGCCGGCGGCCGTGCCGCCGCGGTTCGAGACGTCGAAGCTGACCTCGGCGCTCTGCGCGCCCGTGACTACGCTGCCGAAGTCTTGCGTGGTTGGGGTCATGGCGAGCACGGCCAGTGACGACGCGTCGACGTCCGAGTCTGGTGTGCCGCCGTCCAAGGGCGACACGCAGATCTCGGCGAGCCCGTCTCCAGCAAAGTAGCCCCACCGGTCGCCGCCACACGCCGCGTCCGGGTAAGCGCAGTACGACTTGTCAGAGAGCGTTGACCTCGTGCAACGACCCGCCACGCCCCCCTTCAGGCAGGTTTGATGCCCTGGTTGCGTGCAATCGATGATTTCCCTGTCTCGGCCCCCGCAGCCTGTGAGCAGCGCCATCGCCACGAGGACCAACCTCCAATCACCTTTGCGCTTCATGGTCAAAACGCCCCTTCCAGTCCAACCCAGGTCGGGCCGGCTGCGATCCTCGTCTGGCCGGCGGCCTCCGCCCGACTTGGCCAGGCCAGCTTGACCACACCCACGACCACCGCGCCGATGCCGACGACGGTGAACACGGTGCCCAGCGTTCCCCGTGAAGACGCCTTGTCCCGGAGTTCCCGGCGGGAGTCGTCGTCGATGGCCTCGTCCGCGTCAGTGTCGAGCCCGGAGGCACTGACGAACAGGCCGGCCCCGGTTCCTGTCAAGGCGAGGCCGCTGCCGACGAGTACCCAGCCCCATGTGTCCCGGAACCAAGGCTTGCGTGCCGAAGCACGGGCTTGCCGTGGTTGTGGCGCCTCCTTCGGGGCGCCGAGCGGAACCGTTGGATCCGCTTCTCCGCTTGCAATGAAGCGACCGAGCGCGGAGAGCTGCCTTGCCGAGGGTGCGACCGGCTCCATGACCAACGAGCCGGAGCGGATGGGGCGCCCGGTGCCGGCAGCGATGAGCGCGCCGATGAGCGTACGTCTACCGTTGACGACGCGGATGCCGACCACCGCGACCTCGGTGGCGCGCAGTGACGCGCCGATCGACGCGGCGCTCGCTGCTTCAGAGGCTGCTCGGTCATCTTCGTTGAGGAACCCGAGGAGCGGTGACTTCTCCGAGGTGTTGAGCGCCGCCTCCGCGGACAGACGGACCTGCAGCAGATTCTTCTGGCCGGGCTCGACGGTGACGTCGTGGACCCGGCCCTTGAGCCTGCCCCGCACGTGGACGCGGTAGGCACCCGGGTACAGGCTGACGTCCGCGCTGCCGACCGACACATAGCGCTCGTTGATGAACACGACCCCACCGGGATCGTCGAGCACCTCGACGCGGAGCGTGCCGCTGGCCTGGCGATCGAGTTCGGCACGGACCTTCTTCGCAAGCTCGGCTGGCTCGGGTCCATACAGGGCGCGGCTGATCTCTCTGTCGGGGAACGAGCGCAGAAACTCCGACATGTGCTTGATCGCGGCTTCTTGATTGCCGAGGCGATGGTTCGCGAGGGCGAGCCCGATCAGCGTCTTGATCTGGTGATCCCGCAATGCTTGCTTCTCCGCGACAGTGCTGGGACGGGCGACGAACGCGGCCCAGACCGCCCCGAGCGCCTTCACCGCCTCCTCGAACTGGCCTTGCTGGAAGGCTCTGTAGCCCGCGTCGGCCTTGCCGACCAGCCAGGTGCTCTCCACGGCACTGAAGGGCTCCCCACTCCGCGAGACGTCTTGCTCGATCCGCGCGGCAAGGTTGCTGCCGGTGAGGAACCCTCGCCTCGCGAGATCGGCCAGCAGCGGGTCAACGACGCCCGCAGCATCGTCAGGGCGCTGGCCGCCATACGACTCGATGGCGACCGGCTCGTCGGCGTCCGCTCGCTGTGGAATTGACGCGGCGCCAATGACAGCCAAGGCTAGCAATCGCTTTGTCATGTCGGTTCCTCCATCCTCGCCCAGAGCGTCGTCAGGCGGTCAAGCAGGTTGCGGGTAGGCGACGATCCCGAGGCCCAGCGGGGACTCGCTGCGGCAAAATTGTGCACCTCCCTGGGTCCGTGGGGCGGGCGCCTCGAAGTGCCGCCAGGCTCGGATCGCCGTCGGCCTCCAGCCTGCGCAGTCGCGGTGGGCACCTCACCCGCGACGACGAGCGCAGAACGGTACCAGCAGACGGCCCGGTGCAGAGCCTGCGCTCCCAGGAGCATCGGCGAGGCCGCCAGGCAAATGCTGACTTCGGCCGCACGCTGGGCAAGCAGCTGAAGCATGACCTGCGGGGTGAGCCACATCAGAGTGACCACACAACCAGCGGCGTGCCTGGCGCTCGATACTGGATCTCGCAGCTGACCTCCGAGCGAAGTGCACGGAGTGGGGGGGAGTCGGTCATGGGGAAGTCGGTCAAGGCGTGCATGGTGTCCTCTCGATCGCTCGGGCGGCTGGCAGCGGATGGGGCGGCATCGCCCGCTGCACGTGCCAACTTGTCGTTCACGCGCCGACGCTGTTGCGTGGCGCAGGGCGCCCCGCGGCGCCCCGGCGGTGGCGTCAATCACGCTCTTGGATCGGCACGCTGACGAGGCCCTCGATGAGGCTGAGGATCAGCATCAGCTGTTTGGTGCCGGGGTACCGGGCTACGGCCACGCCGCCCACCAGGATTCCGTCGGGCGGTGGCAGCTCCCGCGGCTTGGTATCGCTGGGGCGGAGCATCCGGATGATGCTCTCCTTGCCATCCTTCCCGGGACGCTGGGCCCAGACGATGGCGTCGGGCGAGACAAAGACGCCGCCGCCGACGTCGCCATCGAGCAACTCCGGCGCTCCGCCTCGCATGGGCACGCGGCGGAGGAGGGTTCGCCCGGCCTCGGTGAACTCGGTCCAGTACACATGCTCCCCAGCGACCCCGATCTGGGTGACGACCGCATATTGCTGGAGCTCGGCCAGCGTGGTGACGCTCTCGCTGGCGCGATCGATGGCCACAAGCCGGCCCTTGGAGGGGCAATAGACCCAGCGGGCATCGAGCGCGGCGGCTGGGTCACACTTCGTTCCCGGCGCGAAGGTGCGTCCCTCCGTGCCATCGGGCGTGAGCACCCGGACGGGGTCACCAACCAAGTAGATCTCCCTCTCATCCGCGATCAGAGCCCCCGAGCCCTCTGAGATGACAGCCGACTGGTGGCTGCCGAAGTTCGCGATGAAGATGCTGGGCCCCTCGGAGGCCTTCCAGATCAGACGATCACCCGCGATGGCGAACTGAGAGGAATTGGCATGGAGGATCTCGTCGCGTCGACCAGTGGCCAGATTGACGCGAAAGACGCCAGTTCGCTCGGCCCAGAAGAGATCCTGGTCGCGAACCACCATCGATCGGGGGGAGGCGTCCGTCGCGAGTAGTCGTCGCTGCGGGGCTGGCGGCGCCTTCCGGCCCCTGCACGCCCACCCGCTCGAAAGGGCCGCGAGCACCACGGTGGCGACGACGGAGCCGCGGCTGGCTCGGGTCACTGGAACACCGTTGGTAGCATGCGACTGAGGGCACCCCGCGACTCGTCGCGCCGCGCCTCGTAGTGGATCATCAGCGTTTGCAGCGCATCGGCGTAGCGTGGCAGGTTCACCTCGGCCCACGAGGCGAAGGCGAGATCGCCGCCCGACGGCGACAGCAGCGAGCCGACCACCTGGGCGTCATCGACCACGTGGAGCGAGATCAGGCTACCTGACACCGCGCGCATACGCTCGGTGATCTCCATCAGCTCGCCGAACGGGGCGATGCGCCCCTGCATCGACGGATTGCCCGAGATCTCGGCGGCGCGCTGACCGAGGCTGAGGTAGCGAATGCGGACCAGCTTGTCGAGATCCTGGACCTGCGCGAGCTTGCCCGTGCAATCTTGTCGAGCGGCGGCGACGTCCAGCGCCTTCTCGGAGGCATGGTGTAACGCCTGATCGAGCTTCGCGCCCTGCACCCCGCTGTCCAGCCGCTTGACCTCCTCCTTCAATCTCGCGATCTCGAACAGGTCTTCGTTGCTCGCCGCGTTGAAGAGTGTGGCGCCAGCCTCGAGGAACTCGCCGATGCCTTCGAGCGGCTTCTTGGTGATCTTCTCGATGCCCTTCAGCACCTTGCCCGCCGCCGCGAGTGCCCCGGCCAGTCGACCGCCATTCCGCTTCAGGTTGTCCTGGGCCTTCTTGAGCTTGCTCTGCGCCTTGGCATGGGCAAACCCGAGCATCACCGTGTCGACGCCGCGCAGCGCGCTCTGATGGGCTGTGAGCGCGCTCTGGAGTCTCTGGAAGGACTCCTTCAGATCTCCAGCCATCGCGCGCAAGCGCAGCTCGGCGTCTGCGATCTCTCCGCCGGCCTCGGTCACCTCGGGCGAGCCGGCCTCGCGTACGCGGTCGGCGGCGCGGTTGGCCTGGCCAGCGTCCGGTCGCAGCACGGGCCCGGCCGGGACCGCGTCGGGACCTGCGTTGCTCTCCTTGAGGCGAATCAGGCGGTGCAGGGTGTGAATACGTGCCGCGTCGGACCAGATGGTCTTGAAGGCCTCCGCGCCACGGCCCGAGGGGAACAAGGCGGTGTCGCCGCCTAGGGCGTGCTGGCGCTGGAGCACCACGTCGAGGTAGCCGGTCGGGTCTCGGAGCTCCATCTCGAGCAGGACCTCGCTGGCGCGCGCCACCGGCAACCGTTGAGGGGCGACATACTTGGTCGGGTGCGCGAGGCCGTCGCCCAGTACAGGGATCTGAACCGGTGTGTCGTGGCTGCGTTCGTGGATCGACAGCTGGCCGTGGGTGACCCCGGTGCGGGCCGGCCGAAAGGTCAGCTCCACCGTGGGCTGGCTGTCGGCGCGCAGATCGGAGCCAGCGGGGTACCGGGTGACGTGGAAGCCGGCGGTGACGGGAGCCGAGATCACGACGGTCGGTTCGGGTGCCAGGGCCGTCAGGTGGACCTTGGCCCTGGAGGTCAGGCCGACGCTGGTCAGCGGAAACTCGATCCGAGACGGCGTGGCGAGGATCCTGGGTGGTCCCGCCGCACGCGCGGGCGCCTGGTCCGGCACAGGTTGGCCCCAGGCGCCGGTCTTGCGCAGCAGCTGGCCGCCATCCTGGGGAGTCACCTCGGCGCGGCGACCAGTCACCATGGCGTCGGCTGCGAGGTCGGCTTCGGTCTCGGCGGTGTCGCCGGGGCTGCTGACGGCGAGTTTGGTATGGATGCCGGGACTTCCGCCCGCGCCGACTTGCTGGCGGGTGTGGGCGACCTCGTGGGCCAGGAGGTGGTCGCCGCTGGAAGTGCCAGGCTGGTACTCGCCAGCGGCGAAGTGGATGTCCTGGCCAGCGGTGAAGGCGCGGGCTCCGATGCTCGCGGCCGCTTGCGCCGACGCCGCACCGTCGTGGACACGCACGTCGGCGAGGCTACCACCCAGAGAGTCCTCGAAGCGAGCACGCGTGGCGGCGGGGAGTGGGCTGCCGTCCAACTCCTGGGTGTCCTTGCCGTCCCTCCCGTCGGAGGCTGCCGCGTCGTCGCTTCCAAACTCGGCGCCGAACCCGAGGTACTCGCCCTGCGACTCGGTATAGGGCGAACGAGCGTCGCCTCCTCCCATGCCCTCGGGGAGCCGGACCGGGCCGCTGCCAGCGGGGCCGCCCCGGTCATCCTTGGCCCGCGTCGAGGTCCCCTCGACCAGCGTCCTGCGCCCTGCAGGATGGAGCGGGCGCGGGGCCACGTCGTCGCTCTCGGTCCTCCTCCCGTGTCCGCCACGCTCACCCTGGAAACCGCCCTCGACGCCGTCGTGCCTATTGCGCATGTCGCCTCCGTGACCTTGTGCATTGACGCTCAGTGCACAGACGTCCTCGGCGGCCAGCGATCGTTGTTGCGCGGGTAACTCCCGAAATCAGTCTCGATCGGTTCTCGTGATCCCGTAGGTTTGCCTCGCCCAGAGGGCAATTCGGAGCGGGTGAATGCGGGGCTCGGCAACGATCCACCGGTCCGGGCAGCTGGCGCCGCCCGGCAGGGTG
>Ga0154020_10003263_pt1 | contig 19591 bp, 14 predicted proteins | sample Klosneuvirus_201_FD_109709 | JGI IMG/M metagenome (GOLD analysis project Ga0154020, IMG submission 109709) | Active sludge microbial communities from wastewater, Klosterneuburg, Austria - Klosneuvirus_20160825_MG | ecosystem: Engineered > WWTP > Aerobic digester > Activated sludge | place... | reverse complement strand
GACTTTTCTTCGGTGCTCGACTTCCAGGTGGCCCGCTCCGCCCGGTCGATGTTCTCCCAATGCACCGGATCGCCGCGGCTCAAGCGGTTGGCCTTGCCGTGCCAGATGAGCTGCGTCAGATCGCGGGCGGCATCCATCGAAAGCGATAGGGATATTTGGTGCGGCATTCCCTCCGCGATACCCGCAGCTTGATCGGCGGGCCAGACGACGGCGATGCAATCGGGGTGCTCGCGCTCGGCCGACTCGAAATCATCGGCTCGGTCGATTCCCAGCAAGGCGGCCACCGTGTCGTCCGATGTGCCGTCGAGCAGGAGCATCCGCCAGCCCAGCGTCCGGGCCGCGATGCGGGCGCTCGCGATCGCGTGGCCGGCGTCGTGCTGGCAGTAGCGGAAGGCGCGCTCGCCGTACTTCCACGCTTCCCGCCAGATCACCGATGAGAAGCCGACCAGGAATGCGTGGGGCGGAAAGGCCTTCAGGAGGGTGGTGATTTTCTCCCGCGGCCACTGCGCCCGCAGCTCCAGCGCGTGTTCCTTGGCGGCGTAGTGGTAAAGGCCGGGCTGGGTCGAAAGTCCCGCGATCCCGTCGATGAGCAGATAGCCCTCGTTGGGATGCAGGTTGCCGCTCGACGGATTGGCTCGCAGCGCCCAGCGGACCTCGCCCGCCTGCTTCCAGGCGGTAATGGCGAGCGAATACTCGAAGAAGCGCGAGATTGTGCGGTCGGTGACCGGCTCGCTGGCGATCGCCCCGGGACGGTAGAGATCCTCGTATAGCGGCTCGTCGCCGGCCTTGAGCCGCGAGAGCGCCATGAGGGGAGATCCTGCGTAGCGCCGAAAAGGATCGGGCTGGTTCGCCCAGTCCAGGTGCCCGAGGGAGCGGGCGTAGCGGTTGAAGTGATGCTTCGTTTCCTGGTGATAGCGCACCACCTCGTCGAGCGTCATGGACGCCTAGCGCTCGCCTCGGATGTAGTGCTCCAACTGCTCGATGGTGAAGCGCTGCTCGGAGATGATGTCCTTCACCAGGTCGCCGATGGAGAGGAGCCCGACCAGCTTGTCGCCGTCGAGGACGGGCAGGTGGCGCACCCGGCTCTGGGTCATGATCGCCATGCACTCCTCGCTCGTCTGGTCAGGGCGCACGTAGAGGACCTTGGCGGTCATGATGTCGCGCACCCGCGTCTCCTTCGAGGATCGCCCCATGAGGATGATCTTGCGGGCGTAGTCGCGCTCGGTGACGATGCCGGCGATCCGCTCGCCTTCGGTGACGAGGAGCCCACCGATGCCCTTCTCCGCCATGAGCTTCACGGCGTCGTAGACGGTGGCTTCGGGGCCGATCGTGAAGACGGTGGCGTCTTTCTTGGAAGCGAGAATGCGGTGGGCGGTATTCATCAGGCCCTCCTGTGGCGACGCAGGGGTGACCAGTCCGCGGGACTTCGGCACTGATCACCGACAGGGTACGGTCGCCTCGGGACTCCTGTGAAGAGGGGATGGTCCATTCCCATCCCTTCATCGTCCATAAGGGCTCCTCCGGCACGCTTCGTTGTGGCCCGCCTTGACGCCCCGCGCCGCGAGGAAGCCGTCCGCCATTCGCGCCCGCGCGAGCATCCAGGTGAAGACCTTCGTCGCGAGGCCCTCCACCCACAGGTCTCGTGGATAGAACGCCGTGTAGGCGGGATTCTCCAAGTGTCCGTAGCACCAGGCGCCGTAGTGCGGAACCATGTCGCCGGGTTGGGCTTCCCAGGCGTTGAGGTCTGCGATCAACCGGGGAAGGCGGTCGATCCTGTCGAAGCGGTGGGGCAGCTCGAGGAGCACCTGCAGGCCCAGCCCCAACGCCGGGTGGCGCCCGACGGATTTCATGGTGAGAAGTGCCGTGTGTTCGTCGCCCAGGGCGGCCGCGCCGCTGCCATTCCGGAGCGCGAACTCGGCCGTGAAGGAGCTCTCCCAAGTCGAGCAATGAAACCGGCCCCCGAATCGCGCCTGGAGCTGCGCAAAGTCGGCCTCGGGCCATGCCTCGCGGTCGTCCCGGCTCCCGGAGCTTGCCTGTTTGCCCGGAAACAGGGCATCCGGTGAGATCGCCGCCGCCCGGGCGACGAGCAGGCCATGCAGGCCCCACGCGTGCTCGCCTTCGTAGGTGGTGAGCCGCGAGACGACCCAAGGCGCGCCGTTCACGTTCGCGAGGGCGCCCAGTGCCGCGGCGCAATTCAAGTAAGCGCAAGTGTCGGGATTGCCCGCAGGAACACTGTCGGGCAGCCTCGTGCGCGCCACGATGACGGCCTCCATCTGGCACTCGTCGAGCGGCGGCTCCTGGGGGGCGAGCACGCGGATCTCCGCGGGGCCGAACCTTCCCTGGAACCGGATGACCCCGGTCTCCGACTCGACCTTGTGGCCGGCGCGCTCGAGCACGCCGCGGATCTCCCCCAAGGGCACGCGCCGCGCGCAGTCAGCGATCGTTTTCACAGGCGTCCTCCTCGGTCTCGTCCTCGAGCATCGTCTCGGCCGCGAACGCGTCGAGCCAGGCCCGGATGAGGCGGTCGTACCATGCGCCGAGCTTCGGATAGAAGTCCGACGTGACCGTGGCGAACTGGTAGAGCTTGCGGGGATCGCGATCGTAGCCGCCTTCCGAAGCGTTCCACACGACGTCGCTGAAGGCCAGGCCGCCGTCCTCGGACGAATCCGGGTTGGCGTTCTCCATGAGGCGCGCGATGCCGGCGAAGGTCAGCGGGCGCGAGGAGGTGGCGGGCTTCGCCGGGTAGTGAAGGCTCTCCTCGTACTCGCTCACGACCCGGTAGGCGATGCCGCCGCCGCAGGGACGCGCCCGCACGGCCATCACGTCGGCCGTGACCGATTGCAGCTGCACGCGGACGATCTCCACTTCACCCGGAAGGTAGCCCGGGAGGTAAAGCCCTCCCATCAGGGAAGGATGGATGCTGCCGATCGCGTGGCGGATCTCGTCGGGCAGCGGCTCGGGAGGCGGAGCGGCGCCGGGGAGGAAGTAGGTGTCGGGCCGGTAGTTCCAGTCGAAGCCGCCCCGCAGCGGGGCGGGATCGAAATGCATGGTCGTCTCCTTCGGGCCCGGGCGGAGGACATCGAGGGAGATCCCGCCGGGCTTCGGGGACGGCCTCGTTTTAGCAGTACTTGGTGAGTCGCCCTGCAAGCGGAGTCAAATCGGCGACGAGGCTGGGGGCCCCAGATACACAGTCTAGGTAGGAAGTGGCTCAGGGGGTGAGCCACCCGGATCAACTCAGTTCGCAGCCTCCCAAGGTAGATCCAGATCGTTACGCCCAAAGTGACCGTAGGCCGCGGTGGGGTAGTAGATGGGCCGCTGCAAATCCAGCGTGCGGATGATTCCGGCCGGCGTGAGGTCGAACTCCTCCGCGAGGGCGGCCGTGATCTCCTGCGCCCGCTTCGCATCCACGCCTTCGGCGTCGACATGGAGGCTCACGGGTTCCGCGACGCCGATTGCGTAGGCGAGCTGCACCAGCGCGCGGGGCGCCCAATTCCTCGCCACCACCTGCCTGGCGAGGAAGCGGGCCATGTACGCGGCCGAGCGATCCACCTTGGAGGGATCCTTCCCCGAGAAGGCGCCGCCGCCGTGAGGCGCCGCGCCGCCGTAGGTGTCGACGATGATCTTGCGGCCGGTGAGGCCCGCATCGCCCTTGGGGCCGCCGGTGACGAAGCGGCCCGTGGGGTTGATAAGCTCGCGATAGGCGCCACCGCGCAGTGCGGCAGGGATGACGGGGTCGATGATCTCGCGCCGCACGCCCTGGCGAACCTCGTCAATATCGACATCGGCCGCGTGCTGCGTCGAGAGGACGACCGCCTCGATGGCGACGGGCTGGCCGTCCTGGTAGCGAAAGGTCACCTGCGACTTGGCGTCGGGCCCGAGCCATGGCAGGCGCCCGCAGCGGCGGATTTCGGCCTGCTTCTGCACCAGGCGGTGCGCGTACACGATGGGCGCGGGCATCAGCTCCGGCGTATCGCGGCAGGCGTAGCCGAACATGAGCCCCTGGTCGCCGGCACCGATGACGCCGTCGTCCCGGTCCACGCCCCGGTTGATGTCGTCGGTCTGCCGGTTGAACCGCACCTGGATCTCGCATCGATCCGGGTCGATGCCGGTAGCGCCGTCGCGGTCGCCCGCATCGCGAAGGACGCGCGTCACGATGGAGACCGCGCGCTCGCGAACCTGCGTGAAGGTGGCCGGGTCGCGAGTCCTGAACTCCCCGGCCACCACGACGCATTGGTCGGCGAGGAGCGTCTCGCAGGCGACGCGCGCGGTGGGCTCGAGTCTCAGGAACTCGTCGAGGACGGCATCGGAGACGCGATCGGCGAGCTTGTCGGGGTGGCCTTCGGAAACGGACTCGGACGAGAAAAGGCCGTTGCGGATGGGCATTGCTGTCTCCCTTTTAGCCGGGTTCGACGAGATGTCGGGGCCGGCAAGCCGGATCAAATCCCCCCGGTCGTTTGCCATGGCGGCAGGTGACCAGCCCTTGGTGTTCCGCGAAGCAGGATCAATTGCGGCACCGCGTCAGCGCCGAACTCGGGCTCGCGATGCGCGCAGACGAAGTGGGGATCGAAGACGGAATCGGAAAACAAAAAGCCCTCCAGTTTCAGTGGAGGGCCCGCTTCCTCCCGCTTGGTTGCTCCGCGAGGAGCCACATCCGCTTTCGCGATCCACCTTGCCCGGGTCGGCAGGTTGGCGTGGGCACGAACCCAACTCAAAATGTCAGTCAATTATGTGGCTTGGAACGTCTGTTGTAAACCTACGCAGGTGAGTCGTCCACACCCACTTACTAATCTGAAGCGCTAAGAATTTCGCCAACAAGTCGGGCTCCAACCACGACCCGGTCCTCCGTATCGAAGATGTTCCCACTGGACTTTACCTGAGACATTTTGATCAGTAGTTCGTCTTCAATGGTAAATCGGCTAGACAAAGTAGCAATCGCCTCACGCTGCTCTTCTGACTGCGGCGCTGCAAACTGGAATCCCGACGCAACGCATCGGAATCGCAAGCCACTCCTATTCAACTGCAGCCACCTTTCTCCCGTTTCATAGCCTGTAAACAACGGGTCTGCAATATCGCTCCAAGACCGGGCGTTGCACTTTCGCACAATGGCTTGCAGGTAGGGATCTCGATAGTTGCTACTCATACGTCGCCTATCCAGCATACAAAGGCTGAATCCCATCTCGCCTTCCGAGCTGACATAGATGCCACTCAAACCCTCTCGCATCGCTGGGTACTTAACCAAATAATAACGCCAGTCGAATTGCTGCCGCTCTTCCTGCGCACTTAGGTAAGAGTCAATAACGTGCTTCAATCTCCCGCGCACCGGCTCGCCCCCTAGAAGCGAGAGTTCATCCAGTAGTTGCAGCAAGGACGTGCGCGTCCTGTCAAACCCTTTGTTTGCCGGATTAGTGAACAGCTCTCGCCACACCGGCTGACCAGTATTGATGCTTCCGAACTGATAGCGCCCGGGAAATCGCGGTAGTGGCTGAGAGTAGTCGCCGCAAGCGAGCAGAGCTCCGCTCAGTTCCGGAAGGGGATCCTCACCAGACTCAGGGAATAGCGATAGAAACTCGTTAGCCCGTCGCTCAAACTTTCCGTCGTCAAGCTCGAAGGCGGCCAAACAGCCGCGCAGCAATGTGTGGTCCTCCAAGCGAAGCAAGATTGGCGCACTCGACGGACTTGCCGCGAGAAACGTCTCTTTGGCAACTTCCTCAGCTTTTTGCCGCTGATTGAATCTCTCTACTTTGCCTAGGTCTCCGCTGCAAACGATCTCATATGAATCCTGCAAGAGTCGCGAAAGGTTATAGACACGCAACTCGTCGCTAGATGCTTGAATGAGATTCCTAATGTGCCGAACCCTGGCCGGAAAGCTACCCGTTTTCTCTACCAAATGAACAAGAACTCCAAACAGCAGGAGCATTCGCTGCAACCCGAAACCGCGCCCTTCGCTTTCCGGGCTAATGTAGCTGTTAGCGCAGTCGCGGAAGAGCTCGATTGAATCGAATACACAAACCTTTCCCGGTTCATGGCCTTCTTTCGTCAGCGATCGCCCAAACACATGCTTTGCATCATCCGTCAACCAGCAATCGAATGAATGGAACAGAAATCGCTGATTGTCCAGTGCCTTGGCATTCTGCGGTCCAAAGAGATGCATCGAAACCGTTTCAAGCTCTCCATCTCGTCGCGCCTCCAGATTGAGTACATTCCAGTAGACCAGCAGATCGCAGACGAAACGAAAGTAGCGAACAAACTCGTCGTCAATGATGTCGTTCGCGCCACGAAGCGGCCAAAAAATATCGGCCCACGAATTGTCGACCTTGTCGATGAACTCCTGATAGCGCTGCGGCGAGGAGTCCTTCAGCAGCTTTTCAAAGTAGGCCTTGAAGTGCTCAAAGCGCGTCAAAGGTTTGCCGCGCGAGTTCATCTTGATATAGAGATCATCGGTCAGGCCCATGTCTTCGATAGGAAGGACATGAAACACGACCGGCGGGTCCGCTTCAGCTGAAAGCCGCGCCCAGGCTTTCTTGAAATCAATCCCATCAAACAACTTCTGAATATCGTCCAGAACGACCAACATCGACTGAATCGTTGGGTCATGCCTCCAGGCGCTAAAGAACCAGCTCTGGTCTCGGATCCAATCGGAAATAGGGCTGGCTAGCGGGAATTGGGGTCGTTGGTTAACCAATCGGGCGCAGAAGTCTCTTGAGCTATAGCGCGTCTCGTAGGTAAATCGTCCCAAGAATGCCGAGTCGCTGATTGGAATGCTTGCCCCGGCGGATATATACCAATGGAGCAAGAACAACGTAGTAAGTCTCTGCTGTCCATCCAGCGGAACGAAGGCGCCCCCGCTCATTTCTCCATAGACGAAATCGAGCGACATCTGCCGTTCACCAACAACCGCCTCGTGTAATGCCCCAAGAAATGATCGGCGAATTCGCGTTACTACATCGTCTTGCCGTCCCTGCGCGTAGTCGCGTTGAATGATCGGGACAATGACCTTCTGGGCTCTTTCGTTGCGCAACAACTCAATCAATGAGCTCTGCTTCACGTTTCGAGCCCTTTCTCGGTCGGAAGGAGATAGGCACTGAGGACGCCGTGGTCCGGTGAAATCATGGCATTCAGATAGTCCTGCCTGTCCGCCTTGCTCCAGAAGTGCACTTGCTGGGAGGCACTCTCTGCGTAGTACTTGAGGAATGCTCGCCGGGTGCAGATCGGGATATACCTCCCCTCGCGATCCATTTCGATGATCTTGCGTCGCTTGACTTCAAAAACCGAATTGCTGAGCGCGCTGTTCTGCCCACCAGTTAACAGGGCCAGGTTGGCGATGGTGTGCATGCTCTCTTCGCTCCCACGCTCACTTAGCAATTCGGTGATGTCCCTAGACATTCGCTCAAACGTTGCCTTATCGACATCGTCAAGCACGGTATCAATTTCGGTCACTAGCGCCCTTGCCCGATCTGCGAACGAAAGATTGGGCATAGCAACGTCAACTAGAGCAGTACGATGCTCTCTAAGCCACTCTTGCCACTGTTCCTTCTTATTGAGCGTTTCCGCGTTCTGGGCGTGAATGTGCTCCAACGTCCATTTTTGCTTCTTGTGTTCATTGAAAGGGTAGCGCTCCCTCTGGTATTTCAATCTTCGAACAGATTCGACATTGAAGAGCAGTAGCACGCGGTTGCAGGATGCACCGTCCTGGTGGTAGGTCAACTCACCCACTTCTTCAGAAGTAAGGCCCACCGCCGCCCTAATCCGCTCGTCCAAGACGCTGTGAAACGCGCTCTTAGTGAGCCCCTCCGAAATTGCGATCAACTCGGTGAGGCTCTTCCCAATTGCGACCAAGTACCCGATTTTGTGGAATAGATCGCGGTCGTCATACCATTCTTTCAGCAGATTGAAACGCTCCAAAACCCTTCCCCAAAGAGCGGAGACGGACGAATTGGAGAGTTCGTTCTTGAAGTACAGGAAGATTCGAAAGGGATCTTTGCTATCGATTCCTGTTGCAAGGAGGTCGAAGACGAATTCGATTCGAGTCGGGTAGTCCGAGCCTGGGCGATTCGTTAGAAAGGCCCAGAAGCCGTCATCGTGGAGATCGCGTTCGATGAGGTCCCACTGGCCTGCAATTTCGAGTTGACGATGATTGTGCGTTTCCGAAGCGCCCTGGTTCTCGTTACCTTGGTGCGTACGCCGCGCAAGAAGCAACGCCTTTACTAGCTCCGCGTTCGTGAGCGGAATCCGTCCTACATTCAATCGCCTGAAGAGTGCAGTGGAGTCGACATCCTGGTCGGCCTCGTACCAGATGACCTGAACTCGCTCATAGAGGTATCCATACAGCTTGTTTGCGACGAATTGGCGTTCGTTTGCCTGGCGCTGACCGAACCACTTATCTATCGTCTGGTACGCGTTGAACATGTGGAAGAAGTCGATGTTCTCCTCACACGTCGCTTCGTCGAGGCTTTTCAAGTACTCCCTGCTACGAGGCCTGGTTTCGTATTCGAGCGAGAAAGGCATCTCGATGTTCTGAAGCCGCTTTTCTTTCATGTAAAAGAAGATCAAGTAGAGAGTCGTGAGTCGCTGCTGGCCATCGATGAGCTCGAAGCGATCGTCTGGATGGCGTCTCACCACGACGGGTTGTAGGCAGTAGTTGTTGTCCTTGTTCTCCCAAATGTCCGAGAGAAGCAGGCGCACCTCCTCGGGGCCCCAGCGGTATCCTCGCTGGTAAGCCGGAACCCAGAAGCGCCCCGTAATTTGCCCTACAGGCCTCAGTTCCAGCCTTGTGCTGTCTATTGCTGATTTGTCGTTCACTAGGGTCCGCTTAGCGAAACAGTGTGTACCAGTGCCACATCGAGGCCTTAGGTTACCGGCTAGCCGGGAATTTCCGCGTGGCTACCATCCTCGTCGGCCTCATCGTCTTCGGAATCGTCCTCCACGCCGTCCTAGTCCACGCTTCCCGAGGAAGCGTAGAGGTACTAGTCTCTGGCCGCCGTCAGCCTCGCCTTTTTCGCAAGGTCCGCTAGGAAGAAGCCCCGACCATTGGTGCGCTTTCCGACGACACGAATCGCGGCTTCCGTCGGTCCATCAAACGAAATCCCGTCAACTTAGATCCGGCCGTCGGACAACAATTTCGCTTCGAAGTGGCTGTACGTCTTGCGACGAGGAAATAGCGGCATTCCTGAATGCGGTTCACCAGCTGCGATCAGGTCCCAGATCTAAGGTAGCGAACGCAGTTTCCTCGGCGCATCGCGTGAAACGCCGGATTGGTGTCCTGATGGGACTGGCAAAACTTCAACATCACCTCCACAGGTTTCACTCTAGACTCCGTACGTTTACTTCGGAACTCCCGTCAACCTTTACATGTTTCTCGCCTGCCGGCGCGCGTTCAGACCAATTGCCCGTTTCGCCACCTTCTCATCCACTCGGCCATTCCGGCATCAATCTGCGCCGGAAATGTGCACTGTGCGGCCACCTGCGGATGGGCGCTCGTGAGTAAGACCCTCCGAGAATCTGGGGAACAAAGCTGCTGGACAAACCCATTTAGAGATACAAAGCAAAGAACGGCCCAATTGGTCGCCCCACCAAGCAGCGGTCGAAAGTTCTCGAAGTAACCTAGCATCTTGTATGTCTCTTCCGGCCTTGTATTTCCCTGGACACTTCGGTTCTTGGCATCAACTACGAGATAGTGGATGCCTTCGGCAATAACCGTGATGTCTGGGATACCACGTAGGCCTTGATTAGAATCCGAGTAAGTCCAGCGGGCGTGCTGCTTGTTGAGTGCCTTCTGAAACCACAATTCAATTCGCTTCTCGCCGAGCGCGAAGGCATAGATGGGGCGCACTCGATTAAGTGTCAGGGAATTGGGGCCCTCAATTAATTGCGCTCCCTGACGCAGCACAGAGCCAGCGATCTCTCTTAAGCACCAAATCTCAAAGATGCGATCGTTGAATGCCTCGTCGGCGGGAAATGCCAGCAATGCCCGCGTTAGCTTTGACCATTCTTCGCCTCCACCAATTTCGCCACCAAACAGTCGCCACTCATCAACAACACGAAGTAGGTCAGCGTAGGTACGCTCGTTTCCAGTCTGACGGCGAGCGACTCGCCGTGCTGTTTCCATTCTCAATCGAAGAGCATTGCCGCGGCCGCCAATCCGACACCATGGCTCTCGAGTGAGGCGATTTGAAAGCCACCGTCTGTACGATTGTCCCCGCGCCGCCTCTGCGCTCTTCAATGGCGCTACTGATGGGTTTAGGCGAGCAAACAGACTATGGAGCACGTGACGGGCTAGCACGTTTTCCGGAGTGTTTGGATCCTCCTCCGTCACCAATACGGGGTAGGTCTTTGGCCAAGATTTGGCAATGGCCCTTCGGGCTACGTATCGTGGAATATCTAAGCGCCCACGAATAACACCCTTCGTTTCGGTGCGCACAGTTATAGTTACTGTCGAGACGCCACTCTCGATGCGACGGATCAGCGGAACTACATCTGCACAGCATGCCAATGCATGTCGAAACCGAAGCTCCCGCGAAAACCGTAGCGCTTCGTCATCCGCTTCATCACTAGTGCCAGTCGACGCACCTGAAAGCTCTACCGCTTCTCCAGAAAAGTACGTCGAAACTAGAGGCAACGCCTCAGATAGGAAGCGCTCATTGCTCCAGCTGTCAATTTCCAGGGACAAAGTGCATACCCGCGGCTGCGATCACCAATAGTTCCCTTTTCATTTGCTTGTCGAATGGCGGCGGTAGTGCAAGCGCAAGCTTGGATAGCTGATCTGGGCCCAGCACATCGGACTCGAAAAGGGGTACCAACTTCACAGATGCCGCCCAATCCATCACGGCAGGAAGGTCGCTATCCGTCGAGCTATCCTGCCGAAGTCTTGTCAGGAACAGCTCAATCGTATCTACAAGCTGCGCTGTCCCAATCGGCAGGTGCGGATTTCCGCTAGCTTCCGATGCGTACCGAACCGACTCAACCACATCGAACAAGCGCGAACACATTTGGACATAATCCGCAGAAAGCTGTTTAAGCAGCTTGTGCTCAAGTTTGGCTAAGCCATCCGGCGTCATTGAGCTCTCGCGTCGCGCCACCCTGAACGCAGCGCGCTTCAAGACATAAGAGAATTCCTGAATTGCCGGAATGTTGCTCTTAAGGTCAAAGTGCCAGTTAGTACCTTCCGGACGCCGAGGAGGAATATCCAGCGAAATGAAAGTAAACCGTCGCCGAATTGCCTGACTCAAACTCTGAACGAACTGCCGATCATATGAATTCAGTGTCGCAATGATCCTAAAACGCCTTGGAATGACGAGTTCCCGATTACCCTGTTTCTGATGAGGCAAATTTATTGGCACAAGCTCATCCGTGCCAAGCACCGAAAACAGCTCTCCAAACGCTTTGTCTAGATGCGCCCTATTCAGCTCATCGACGAATAGCCACTCCGCCTGCGGATGTGAAGGATCATCAAAGTGTTGAACGACATTGTTGCCACAGCGAATTACTGCTTCGGTTAGCGCACCGTTTACTGGGGTGATCTCCTCCTTGCGATCTTCTGTGAGCCGAAGTTCGAGGCGACCAATTACGTCATAAATTGTCCAGTCCTCGTGCGCTGTAACCGCAAATGTCGATACGTTGAATGCCTTCGCCAAAGCTCGCGCTAGGGAGCTCTTGCCTGTTCCCGGCGGTCCCTGAAATACGACGTGTCCAACGCGCAGGGCCGCGGCCGCAGCCTGCAAGACATCGAATGGAATGACCAATCCCTCAATTGCCTGCCACAGTTGGTCTCTAAACTTGGCGGGGATCTCAAGATCAAAGTCGGCAATTTCTCGAAGTCGTTCAATCGCCTCGTGAAAATCCGTTGGGGGAATTGCCCCCTTATCGACAAGCTCGCTTTCCTTGATGTCAGCCATCGGCCTTTGCCCACATTGTCTTTAGGATCGCTGGGTTGGATATTGGTCTTGCGCGCCGGATTCGAATTCTTACGAGTTTGGCGCTAATGAGCTCTTTCTGCTCAATGATGTAAGTCCACCGTTCGTCATGACTCAAGGCAAGACGTTGACCTTTTGCCAGTTGGCAAAGAGTTGCAATCGCACCACGAATTGCTAGCTCCGAATCAACCTCGTAGTGTTTACCTGTCGTCAGCACAAACACTCGCTCACCCTGAAAATCGACCGTCGCGATTGGGGTAGGCGTTGCAGCAGCGAAGGAAGTAACCGTGCCTCCCAGGTATGCAAAATATGACACCTCGTCTTGGAAGTACGGTGCCGACGGGACCTGCGCAACTGTTAGGGGACCCGAATGGCAATGATCGGACACAGAAGAAACAGACAGTGCTTTCCGAATCATTCCGAGCCAATCACGCTTAACAAATACTCGTCGCTTGGGTTCGCCCACGCCGTAAGGGCACTCTGAGTCGTCGCCACTCAAAAGGAGGTGATTCATGCCGGCGTGCACGACGACCTGGTTTAGCGAGTTATAGAAGGCTCCTGCCCGTTGAGCAACTGGCAGATTTACTTTTGCGAGTAGCGTCGGGTTGGCCCGAAGAGCGATGATGTCTCTAATTGCATCTTGCCCCTCGCTAGTCTGGAATACTCGACACAAGATCCGCTCAAGCTCCGTCCACCAAATGTATCCCTCGAGATCAAGTAGAGCCGTAAACCAGAAGCGATAGAGGAGTAAGTCTGCATCGCGGTGAGTTTCGCTCTTTGGCCTCCGGGGTCCCCGTAGCGGATATCGAAGCAGAAGATTGAGCCCAATCCAAGCAAACTCAGTCTGGTCGCTTCGGTCGGCGGCATCACGAAGTTGTGCCCCTGCTGGCGTGATAGAAATGCGATTCGAGCCAGACTCGACATAAAGCAACCCAAATTCTTCGAAGGTCGCCTTCCAGCTCTCTACTGCGTTAGAGCTAAGCCGCCATGGTGACGCTTTCGATGCCCAATAGTCTTTCAGCGCATCGTATTTCTGATAGTCGTAGAACGACAAAAGAGTAGTCCACGCGTCCTGAGACCTCTCACCTTCATTGAAGAAGCACGGATAGCCATAGCTATTTACGCGCCAGAAGTCCAGTGGCCGGACAGCTCGTGGAAATGACGTCAATTTGCTACCTCGTCGTTGCCGATTTTCACGTTCGGCATGGGTAGACGATCCTCAATTGGCAGAAGAGCCTTCCCAGTCTTCCGGAGCGTAATCACCCAGTCCATCAATATGATGCCCCCGCGCCCCTTTCGAGGAAACTTCATGTAATGGCGACGAATTCTGTAAGCAAAAGCCTTTTCCATGTGCAAGCCTGCCGCCCGTGCGACTCGCAAAAGGCAATCATGAACGGGTATCACGCCAGTTTGTGCCTGACTATTGCCAACAACAAGCACATAGCGTCCGCCACGCTTGAGAACACGACTTGCCTCTTCGAAATGCAAATTCATGGCCTCGAAATAAGCAACCACTGCTGCGCGCCGGTACTTGGGCATATCACCTATTGCCACTAGTTCGGTTATCGATGAGGGCATCGAACCGGTCTTTAGTGTCGGATTTTTTGCTCCAACGGGCGCGCGACGCATTCGATTGAAGTCGGCGCGACTAGGAACGCCGAGGTAGGGGCCAAGCCAAAAATACTCGAGCATGAAGTTGTACATGTAGTCCACAGAGTCCAAATACGGTGGGCTAGTGACAACCAAATCAACTGAGGCCTTGGGTAAGGGAATATCTAGCGCAGTTGCGTCCAGGATCTTCGCCGATCCGAAACGAGCGCCGTCCTCAAGTGCTCGGGCACCATTTATGGCTCTGCCGAGAAAGCGCCGGAATGTGTCCCATACCGGCGGCGGTGACTTCTTGAGCGTTCCCGATACATAAGTCTTTTGCGTCTGGTCGTCTGCGTTCGACACCACCCTTAGAATCGAACTGAACACAGCAAGAAAGAACTCGCGCTCCTCTAGCGAACAGGGCAACAAGTCAATTGCCCGAAATAGAACACAAAGATCAGACCACGCGCTCTGGCCAAACCAATGCTCCACATTTGCGACGCCATGCATTGGAAGGAATGACGCAGCGGGGCGGGTTCTTTCAGACGCGAACAACTGCTCTGAAAGTGCAACAATTCTTTCCATGTCATACGCAGCTGTCTTGGCGCGCGAAATGAGTCGTGCCAAGGGATCGACATCAATGCCATAGCTCACACTTGCCGCACAGAGTCCCTCCACAAGTGTGGTTCCCGAACCCATAAACGGATCCAGAACAATCGAATCCCTTGTTCCAAATTCTCTTAGTGCCCAGCGCGGAATCTGCGGTATGTACTTCGCTGGGAATCGATGCAAGCCGTGAGTTAGCGAAGTCGTATTGGCGGAGAGAGCAAGCTCAAGGAGATCTCCGTGTTGTACCTTGGAAAAGGCCGGCAATTCCTCAACTTTTTGAAGCTGCGCAACCTCCTGAGCTGGCGACGGATCACTGCTGCTTTCCGCATGCATGCGGGCATGACTCATAGCACGATCATCCAGTGAGTCGTTGGGCGCAATCATTCCAACACCACAATTGACTCTCTCATATAACGCTCATAGGCACTAAGCTTTGCTCGTTGTTGCGGAGAAACAGTCAAATGTCGCGTTTCAACGATCGTCGCAGCTTTAAATCCTGCTTGTTTTCCCACCATTGCGGTTAGCACGTCTGTGGGAATAATTACGCCGGCAAAGGCAGAATTCCCAACTACAACATGGCATCGCCCTCTAGGCATCACCTCTCGACATTGCTCAAGTACCAATCGAAGATCGTGGAAGTATCCCCGAACGAGATCTGCAACGCCCATTCGCCAGCTGCTGGCGCTTCTGTCCATAAGCGCAATGAGTTCTTCCAACGGACCAACGTGGTCTGATGGCCGCGTGTAGTCGGCATTCAGATGGGAACGCAGTGAGGCCTTTCGCAGCAAGTTAAGCTCTTCATAGCTTTTTACAAAGCTGCCGAACCAAAGTTCAACCTTGAACGACTCGAAGTAGTCGAATCGGTTGGCATATGGTGGACTAAAAATTACAGAATCAAATTTTCTTTGGCCTGCAATTCTCGCTAGGTCAAAGGCACTTCCCTCGACAATTGTTTGGTCATCCCAACTTCCGTCATTCCAAACGACTGTGTCCCCAAGCATCATTTCGAGATGCCTCGAGAATGCATCGGCGAAGAATGCTCGTTGGTCAATACCAAAGCGCGCAACTTGCCATTCGCCTTCCTTTCGATTCGTGTAACGGCCTTTCTGGCGCTTTTTGTTTCGATACTTAATGCCATTTCCTTCCTTGAAGTAGCTCCCGACTGTTTCAAGAACTGACAGCCAAGCGAGAAGCACAAAATTTCGCACCGCGAGATCACCACCACAGCGATGCTCGATTGCAGTCCGCGTTCGAAGCACAGCATCCAGGATATCTGGCTCGAATACCTTTCCAGCAATGCTCAAATCCGGCACCGTGAACGGCGTCTCATGCTGAACAATCTGGCAAATGTCGTTTAAGAACGATTTCGCCAATGAAAGTTGGCCCCGATTTAGCGGAGTCAATTTCACTCTTGTGGAAAATGCTGCCAATGGATTGAGATCAATCCCGAGAGACTTTCGATGACGTGTAGCAGCACCAATTGGAATCGATCCGCAACCACAAAATGGGTCGAGGATGCGTCTGCCAAGGCTTAGCTTGTCTATCAGCTCTGGCGAATACGCTTCTCGATATCGAAGCCATCGATGCATTGGCGTACTAGCATTGCCGCTCCAGTGCACATAAGGGCCCAATTCGAGATTCTTGACCAACGGAAACATCGCATCTAGGGGAGCAAGCAGCTTCTTCAAAGTTTTGCTTCTAATAGTGAATGCGGGTTGGGAATAGGGAGTCTCAACAAGGCCATCTCCTGGGCCAAAGAGATCGCCTGTACGTTGTAGGGGCAATTCCTCTTGTGGGCGATTTGAGTATGTGCCGCCGCTTTCCAGTTCATTAAGAGCAATTGCGATTTTCATTTGGTCTCCTTGAAGTCGTAGGGAGGCCATTCCGCCATTTGTGTCATCGTCCAAAAGGCATCGCTTGAGCCTTTTTCGTAATTGCGAATAGTGGAACGGTGGACTTGTTGAAATGACAAAAGGTGGGTATCACGAACTTGCAGTGCTAGCTTAAAGCATGTGAGGCATTGAGCCGAGTTTCGACGCCAATGCCTTGATCGAGCGGGCCGGATCTCGTTAGAGCTTCAATGCCGTAGCAGTCTTCGGTGCCGAATCGCCGTCCCTATCCTGAAGCATCGTAGGCTCATGGCATGAGCCTCGGTATCATCCAATGAGCCACCCGCACCCTCACCCCCAGTTCCCGCGGGCTTCGGAATCCACGACACGATTGCCCAGCTCATCCCCCCATCCCCCCAAAGTCTCGACTCCCACCCCGCCTCCCTCCGGGAAGTCGAAACGTTAAATTTCCTCGCCCGCGAGCTTCCCGATGAATACCGGATATTGCACGGAGTCCATTGGACGCGCATCAAGTCCCGCTTCACTATTTTCGGCGAGGTCGACTTCGCGGTTGTCGCCCCTTCTGGTCGGCTGCTGCTGATCGAACAGAAATCTGGCGCGCTGGCCGAGTCCGCCGACGGCCTCGGCAAGGAGTACCCGAGGAAGACCAAGCTCGTCGCCCCGCAGATGGCCCGTTCGGCCGGAGAGCTGAAGGAAAAGTTTGCCCGGAGCCACGGCGGCGCGAAGCCCGAGATCGAGACGCTGCTCTATTGCCCGGACCACAAGGTCGTGAACCGCTCGGCGGCTGGCATCGACCCTGAGCGGATCGTTGACGCTACCCGGGCAATGGACCTTCCTGCCGTCGCGCAGTCGATCCTGCCGCTTTCGGAGCCTGCCACGGCCCTCGCGGACGAGGTGTGTCGATTCCTCGCCAGCCAGCTGGAGCTGGTTCCGGAGATCGGGGCGCTGGTTGGGCAAACCGAAACCCTCTATACCCGGCTCTCCGGCGGGCTGGCGGAGTGGGGCCGTCGGCTCGAGTTCGACCCCTTCCGGCTGCGAGTGGTCGGCACGGCTGGGTCGGGGAAGACCCAACTCGCGTTGGCCGTCTTTCGAGACGCCGTGGCCGCCGGCCGGCGCCCCCTCTACATTTGCTTCAATCGCCCACTCGCCGACCACATGAATCAGGTGACCCCCAAAGGCGGGGAGGTCGCCACCTACCACCAGCTTTGCGACCGGTTCATGCGGGCGGGCGGAGCGACGCCCGACTTCACGCAACCCGACGCCTTTCCGAAGATGGAAGCCGACTTTGCGGCAGCTAATCCCGGGGACGCGTGGTTCTTCGATGAGCTGATCGTGGACGAGGGCCAGGACTTCCAACCCGCATGGGTGCCCACCCTCCTGCGGCTGCTGAGGCCCGGGGGCCGGGCGTGGTGGCTCGAGGACCCGATGCAGAACCTCTACGCCCGCCCGCCGGTGGCGCTGCCCGGCTGGACGGTGCTGCACGCGGACACCAACTACCGCAGCCCGCGCGACATCCTCAGCCATTTGAACCGGCTCCTCGACCTCGACCGCCCGATCGAAGCGGGATGCCCCATCGACGGTTCCGATGTCGAGTTCCTGACCTACTCGGACGCGGCGAGCCTGCTCGCGGAGACGAAGGGCGCCATCGGAAAGGCACTGGCGGCGGGGTTCAAGAAGGGGATGGTCGCGGTCGTGAGCTTCCGGGGGCGGGAGAGCTCGGCGCTTTCGCCTTACGACCAGCTGGGAACCTACCGGATGAGGAGGTTTACGGGGGGCTATGACCTGCTGGGTAGCCCCATCTACACGGAGGGCGACTTCCTGGTGGATTCCGTTTACCGATTCAAGGGGCGGTCGGCGCCTTGCGTGATCCTGACGGAGGTGGATTTCGAGACGCTGGGGGAAATCGAGATGCGGAAGATTTTCGTGGGGGCGACTCGGGCGACCATGAAACTTTTCGTTGTGGCTTCCGAGCGGGCCATGCGGGTATTGATCGCTCGACTTGGCGACTAAGGATTCGGCGTGGGCACGAGAATCAAGTCTCGCTAGAACGATCAGGAAATGTACGTGCGCCAATTCCCTGCAAGGGCCCGAGGTGCAGCTTCGCCAGCCCTCCAGACCATTCCTCCTGATCTTTCCGCGTTCTCGTAAGCCCATCCCGCCACTCGCTTCGTCGTGGGCTCGTCGTGCAGAACCTTAGCGCCCTGGAAGATCACGTCGAGCGCAACTCGGTCGCGATCATTGCGTTCCGTCCAGGCTGATAGGTGCGGGATATCCGCCAGCAGGTCGCTCTTGGCGGCATTGCACTTGGCGTGCGCAAGCACGAAGTTGTGTCCGAGGTCCCGGGGATAGCGGGACCAGGGAATGAAGTGATCCACGTCGCCTCCTGCCGCGATCCGTCCGCCGCAGTAGAAGCAGCGTCCCGCCTGCAAATCGAGCAAGGGTTTCCGAAGCGGCGCCAGCGCGTTGCGTTCGCTGCCGAACAGGAACTCTGCGAGATCGCTATCGGGCCCGATGACTGCGCGGTTTGCCGGGACGCGGTGCAGGTACCGAATCCAGGCCGACTGAACCAAGGCGACGACCACGGAGTGCAAGGAGCGGAAGCACAGGGCGACGCCCGGCTTGAGTTCCACCGCGTCGGAGACGAGCCTCTCCTCGTACAGGAAGGGGTGGCGGGATCCTCCGATCGACTGCAGGCGCCACAGCGGCATCTCGAGGACGTGCCGACTCACTTTCGTCACGAGCCCGGACCAGCCGCGCTTTCTCCTGGCCTCGGAAAAGGTACTGCTCGACGACCGAGCCTGTTCGACGGCGTGGAGAATGACGGCTTGGCGACCGGTGTTCTGGGAGAGGACGGATTCGCCGCGAAAGGGAGCGACCTGGGGCCAATAGAGCTCGATGATCCTCGCGGCGATGTCTCGAAGCGGCAGCTTCAGCGTTCCATCCGCTTCCGTTTCCCTTTCCAGGCAGAGCTCCGCGATCGCGAGGAGGAGCGCAAACTTGTAGCTGGCAACGAACTGGCCCTCCTCGAGCAGGCGCTGGATGTCCCGAATGAAGGCAATCTGCGCGGCGGCGGAAGCCTCCGGGCGCTCGCTCACTTTCGGCTCCAGTAATCCGCCTTGTCGGGAAAGATCCACCGCACCCCGCCGCGAGCATCGCGCTGGTCGCCCTCGTAGCGCGGGATCAGGTGCACATGCACGTGCGGCACCGTCTGCCCCGCGGCCGCCCCGTCGTTGATGCCGATGTTGAAGGCGGCCGGGTGGTGGCTCTCGATCACCCTCTCTCGCAGGCGGTCGAGGAGTTCGAGCACGGCATTCCTTTCCTCGTCGGAAAGGTCGAACCACGAGCCCACGTGGCGCTTCGGGATGGCCAGCGCGTGGCCGGGGGAGACCGGATAGTTGTCGTCGCAGGCAAGCGCGAGGTCGTTCGCGAACACCAGGCCATCAGGGGCGGGCTTGCAGAAGGGACAGGGTTTCGACATGGGGCGGCAGGGCAGGGAACGAAGACGGAGTGCCGGATTATCCGGCATCGCGCTCCCCGCCCGCGGCGCGAGAGGCGAACGTGCAGTACTCGCACCCGTCATTGACGGAGGGTGGAACGGGCGCAGCTAGCGTCTCCCTGATCCCGGCCAGCGCG
>Ga0154020_10003262_pt1 | contig 19592 bp, 17 predicted proteins | sample Klosneuvirus_201_FD_109709 | JGI IMG/M metagenome (GOLD analysis project Ga0154020, IMG submission 109709) | Active sludge microbial communities from wastewater, Klosterneuburg, Austria - Klosneuvirus_20160825_MG | ecosystem: Engineered > WWTP > Aerobic digester > Activated sludge | place... | reverse complement strand
GCCGTCCGCTGCATCGCGATAGACCCGTAGAGGTGGGGTCAGAACGATCACGACGCGGCGCACACTGCCGACGCTACTGCCGACGGTTGCAGGGTACTCGCGCACCTCGAGGACGCCGCTGAGCCGGGCCCCGTCGACTTGCTGGCCTTTGCTTGCTTCATTGGCTGTAGGTGCCAATCTCCGCATACCGTGCGGAGATTGTACCAGCCAATCCCCGCAGGGCCACCAGCGACGGCTCGAAGCCGAAACGTAGACACTCGCGTTTGCCGCGGTATTTCGACGCTCCGGCACGAGAACTGGACTGTCCATTAGTAATGGACAACCATGGAAAGCGTATGGCTCTCGCCCCCCGAGCAGCACGAGAACGAGACGTGGAGCTTCTCCACGCCGCGATCGCCCATGTCGGCCGACTTGCGCCCTCGCTCTCGATCGACGTCACGGTCCAACCACGAACCCGGGGCGGCGAACCGGCGTCGGGCGATGCGGTACTCGTCATCCGCCGACCCAAGCTGCGTGCGGCCACGCGCTTCCTCGTCGAGACCAAGACCACTCACCTCAGCTACGCGCTCGTCGACGGCGTCCTGGGACGCTACGCGAAGCTGACGAAGCCTTGGTTGTTGTGCGCACCCTACGTCGCCCCCCCCATGGCCGCCTACCTCATCGAGCGTGGGGCGAACTTCATCGATGCGACGGGCAACTGCCACCTCACCATGGACGGCGACGTCTTGTTGCACCACGTCGAACGCCGCCGCATCGAGTCAGGCGTCGTGTCCCAGGCCGTGCGCGCACCTGGGTACGCCGTCCTGTTCGCACTCCTCGCCCGTCCTGAGCTCCTCGACGAGCCGCTACGGGTGATGGAGCTGCATGCCAACGCGACGAAGAGCACCGTCAGCAATCAGCTTCGTCGCCTCGAAGCCGAGGGAATCCTGGCACGCTCCCGCGGGCGACTGCACCTCGTTCGCCCTTCCGACTTGTTCGACAGGTTCGTTACTGGCTACGCCAACGTCCTTCGCCCCCGATTGTTCGTGGGTCGCTATGCGACGCCGTGGGGCGACCCTCAGGCCCTCGAGGAGCGTATCGAGCGCGAGTTCACACCCAGCGGTGAGCGCTCCTGGTGGTGGGGAGGCGCAAGTGGCTGCTGGCGTCTGACGAAGCACTACCGCCCCTCGCTCACGACGCTGCACGTCACGGACCTCCCCACGAGCGCGCTCCGGCAGCTCCGCGCGCTGCCATCCCCCACGGGCAACCTCGAGGTGTTGCGGGTGCCTGGGCCCACGGCGACAGAGGGCGCGGACTCTCGGCAGGGCGCGGTCCATCCGCTCCTCGTCTACGCGGAGATGATGGTATCTCCGGACGAGCGCACCCGGGAAGCCGCGGCAGCACTCCGCGAGGAGCAACTCACAGCATTCTCATGACCTCGATTCCTCCGCTGACCCCCGACCAGATCGAGGCCGCCCGACAGCTCACGAGCGCCCTCCGCAGTGTGCCGTTCGCGCTCGTCGGCGCGGTGGCCCTGAAGTGTCAGCTCCACCTCCGCAACAAGACCGAGGACATCGACTTCGTCGTCGCAACCACGGTCGAGTCGACGACCGCGCTGCTCGCGCTACCCGACTGGACGCGACACGAGCAGCGTATCCACGAGTGGACTGCGCCGAATGGCGTCCAGATCGACATCGTCCCCGCGCCCGTCGAAGCGGTGAATGCTGGAACCCTGGTGTGGCCTGATGGCAGCGAGATGAACCTGCGCGGGATGCGGCTCGTGTTCGCGCGCAGCAGGCCCTATCGGGTCGCAGACGAGCTGGAACTGCTCCTCCCGCCGGTGCCCGTCCTCGCGCTCCTCAAGATGATCTCCTACCTCGATCGGCACGCCCGGACGACGAAGGACCTCGCGCACCTCGTAGACATCTTCGAAGGGTACCCCCCGAACGACGACGAGCGCATGTTCACCCTCGAGCAGGCCGAGGCTGGACTCTCGCCGGAGGAAGCCCGCGTGCAGGTGCTGGCTCGCGAGCTCGCTGGGATCATGGATGCCGACGAGCGCGAGTGCTGCCGAGCCTTCGTCCGGAAGATGCGGGAACCTCGTCACCAGGCCCAGATGGTCCGACAGATGCTGCAGCCGCGTGAGGACTGCGATGCCTTGCATTCGCGCCGCATCGACATCTTGGAAATGGAGATCGACCTCGTCGGCGTCTGAGCGTCGCGCTCAGCCCGTCGAGGGACCGAGTCAGCGCACGGGTAGGCGGAACTGCTTCGACAGGAACGCGGCCGCCTCCCGGCCGCTCTCGGTCGAGGGCTCGTACACGTCGGGGGCCTTGCGGAGCCTCCGCCCCGAAGGCACGCCCGGCGCGAGCCCGAGGGCGCGCTCGAGGTCCTCGAGGAACACCTCCATCGACGGATACCGGTTCTCGGGCCGCTTGCGCATCGCCGCGAGCACGATGCGCTCGACGCGGCTGTCGATCTCCTCGCGCAGCCACGACGGCGGGGGCGCCGGCGAGAACAGCTGGTGGCCGAGCAGGTCGGTGCCCTTCTCCACGTCGAACGGCAGGTGCCCCGTGAGCATGCGGAACAGCACCACGCCGAGCGCGTACACGTCCGTGCGCGCGTCGACCGGCTCCCCCGCGCACACCTGCTCGGGGGCCATGTACTCGATCGTCCCGAGCACGAGCCCCTCGGCGCTGCCGGTGTCGACGCGCGGCAGCTTAGCCATGCCGAAGTCGATCACCTTGAGCGTGCGCGCGTTGCCGAGATCGCCCACCAGGAACAGGTTGTCGGGCTTGAGGTCGCGGTGGACGATCCCGGCCTCGTGCACCGCCGCGAGCCCGAGCGCCGCCTCGCGCACGAGGCGCAGCGCGCGAGACACCGCGAAGTGCGGGTCGCGACGCATGCGGTCGCCGAGGGTCTCGCCGCTCAGCGCCTCCATCACGAGGTACGGCGCGCCCTCCTTGGTCTCGCCGAGGTCGAGCACGCGGACGACGTGCGGGTGGTCGAGCGTGCGCGCCGCCTCTCCCTCGCGCACGAAGCGCCCGCGGAGCTCCTCGGTGCGAGAGAGCGAGGGCGCGAACATCTTCACCGCGACCAGGCTGCGGTTGGTCAGGTCCTCGGCCAGGTACACGCGCGCCGTCGCGCCGCGCGCCACGAACCCGTGGATGCGGTAGCGCCCGTTCAGCACCGCGCCGGTGTGGCGGGTGTGCTGCGGCCGGAAGCCGCCGATCGGCCGGAGCGGCAGCCCGCAGAACGGGCAGAAGGTGTTGCTCGGCTCGACACCCTTGCCGCAGCCGACGCAGGTGGGGCTCATGCCTTGTCGTGGCCCTCCGGGCCCGGTTCCTTCGCGGGCTCCGCCGTCGCCAGCGTGAGGTGCTCCTCCATCGCGCTCTGCATGCGGATCTGCGCGAGCAGCATCGCGTCCGGGTCGCCGGAGAGGATCTTCTGCACGTCCTCGGCGGACCCGAGCCCCATCGCCTGCATCGCCTCGACCAGCATGCCCTGCATGCCCTGGTTCACGGCGCTGGCTTCGGCGTGCGAGTGCGGATCGACGCCCGGGGCGAGCGGCTCGGACGCGAGCGGGAGGAAGCGGCCCCCCTCGCCCACCGCGGCGATCACCGCGTCGTAGGTCTCGGCGTCGTCGGGGTCGAGGGTGTCGGGCAGGACGAAGACGTGGTCGTCGTCGTGGTCGTCGAGGGCCTCGCCGAGGGCTTCGTCGAGCGCGACGAGCAGGTCATCGTCGTCGCTGTCGTAGGGGAGGGAGAGATAGAGCAGGAAGCCGTCGTCGAGCTCGCGCACGTCCAGGTCATCGGCGGGCTCGTAGTCGGGAATGCGGAGCAGGGCGACGGCGTCGATCGACATCGGACCGAGAGCCTACACGGGCGCCGCCGTGTCGGGAACTTGGCCCGTCCTCTCGGCGCATGCCACCCCGTCCCACCATGCGAACCCTCGCCGTCGTCGCGATCGTGACCCTGCTCGGCTGCCGCCGCGGGAACGTCGACGCCACGCCCGACGGCAAGCAGACCGTGGCCGAGGCCGGCGTAGAGAACAGCGAGCCCGCCGTCGCCCCCACGCAGGAGAAGCAGAAGATCGCGGCGCGCGCGATGGAGACCTTCGTGTACGAGCAGCCGAGCCTCGGCGCCAAGAAGCTCGGCTACCTGCGCGCCGGAGCGATCGTGGAGACCAAGGGCAAGGTCACCGGCAAGGGCAGTGGCTGCGCGCAGGGCTTCATCCCCATCGAGCCCGCCGGCTACGTGTGCCTCGGCCAGGCGACGGCCAACCTCGACGACGCGATCGTGAAGGCCTCGTGGCGGCGTCCTTCGACCGAGGCCGGCCTGCCCTACGGCTACGCGGTCGTGCGCAACCAGGGCGCGCCGTTCTACACGCGTCTGCCGACCACCGCCGAGGCCAAGGCGATGGAGCCCGACTGGGACTACCACATGAAGACCCTGTCGGGCGCCGAGGCCGACGAGTCGAAGGAGGGCGCCTACCCGCAGCTCTCCGCGATGGGTCAGGGCTTCCCGATCGAGCCCTCGCCCGGCGTGCTCGCGCCGTGGGCGACCGACAACAAGGACGACGCGATGCCCCCGTTCCTGCTGAACGGCGGCGTGGTGCCGAACCTCTCCGGTCTCGCGTGGTCGCAGCGCACGGGCTACGACGGCGGCACCTCGTGCGACCCCAAGAACAAGGGCTGCATCCCGCTCGACGCGGCCCGCCCGCGCAAGCGGCTCGGGATCTCGTTCGTGAGCACGTTCCCCTACGAGGGCCGGCGCTGGCTGCTCTCGACCGATCTGCTCCTCATGCCCGCCGATCGCGTGCGGCTCGTGCGCGGCACCTCGTTCCACGGGGTCGAGCTCGGCAAGGGCAAGCTCGAGCTGCCCATCGTCTTCGTGCGCAAGGAGAACGCCCAGCGCTACGAGTTCGACGGCAAGCGCATGAACAAGAAGGAGGACCTCGCGTGGCGCGTCGCCCTCCCCGCGGCCACCAAGCAGCGCATCGTCGCCGGCGTCCGCTACCACGAGCTCAAGGACGGCACCTACGCGGCCGAGTCCGACATCGTGCGGCTCGATCCGATCAAGAAGCTCCCGAAGTGGGGCAAGGACGGCGAGCGCTGGATCGAGATCAACCTGGCCAAGCAGACGCTCATGGCGGTCGAGGGTGACAAGCCCGTCTACGCGACGCTCGTGTCGACCGGTGCCGGAGGGCTCGCGAGCCCCAAGGACAACCCGTACGTGACGCCCCGCGGCATCTTCCGGGTGCACACCAAGCACGTCGCCTCGACCATGGACAGCAACCAGCCCGAGGCCGAGTTCGAGCTGCGGGACGTGCCGTACATCCAGTACTTCAAGGACGGCTACGCGCTCCACGCCGCGTACTGGCACGACCAGTTCGGCCAGCCGCGCTCCCACGGGTGCATCAACCTCGCGCCCATCGACGCGCGCTGGGTGTTCTTCTTCACGAAGCCCGAGCTCCCCCCGGGCTGGCACGGCGTGATGAAGGCCCTGACGGGCACCGTCGTGTGGATCCACGCCTGATCGCCGGGCGTGCCAAATCCCGATACGGGCGGAACGCGCGAATCGACGCGTCTGCCAGCGACTAGGCTGGGGCCCCAACCGTCTCCGAGGGAGCTTTCAGCCCATGCGTTCTGCCTTCTTCTTCTCTTCGTTGGGTCTTTCCTTGTCTCTCTTGGCCTGCGGCGGCTCGGTCTCGAACACCGACCCGGGCGAGACCGACACCGGCGCGTCGACGGAGACCGGCCCCGAGGACACCGGGACCGTCGTGACCGACACGGGGACGCCCGAGACCGCGCCCGTCGACCACGGCGCGCCGAGCGACAAGTACCCGGCGTTCGCGCCCGACCTCCCGCAGATGACCAACAAGGGCGGCCGCGTGCTCACCGCGCCGGTGATCGTCACGGTCACCTATCCGGGCGACACCAACGCCGCGTCCTACGAGACGTTCGGCGACAAGATCGGGGCGAGCGAATACTGGAAGGCCATCACCGCGGAGTACGGGGTCGGCCCTGCGACGTCCGGTCCCGACAACCACGTGCGTGAGGCGACGACCCTGGCCACGTCGATGACCGACGGCGAGATCGACGCCTACATCCGCGAACGCGTCGGCAACTACGCCAAGTACGGCTGGCCGGCACCGACGGCGCAGTCGGTCTACATGCTCTACGTCCCCAAGACCACGAAGATCACGCTCGGCGGTAGCGAGGCGTGCGCCGCGGGCGTCGGTGGCTACCACACGAGCGCGGACGTCGGTGGTGTCCAGGTGCCGTACGGGATCGTCCTGCAGTGCTCGTTCGGTAGCAAGTCGGGCACCCCTCGCACCAACACGGCGAGCCACGAGATCGCCGAGGCCGTCCTCGATCCCGAGCCCATCGGCGACAACGCCGGCTGGGTCGGCGTCGATCTCGATCACGTGGGCTGGCACCTCTTCATGGCCGGCAACGTCGAGAACGGCGACCTGTGCGAGATCTACCGGGAGGAGCGCTACACGCCCGCCGAGCCGGACTTCACCTCGAACGTCGCGCGCCAGTGGTCGAACGCGAACGCGAAGGCGGGCCACAACCCGTGCGCGCCCGCGCCCACCTCGCAGCCCTACTTCAACGTCAGCGCGCTCGACCAGGAGAAGGTCACGGTCAACGCGACGGCCATGGGCGGCGCCTTCAAGCAGACCACCAAGGGCTATCACGTGGCGGTGGGCGAGACGAAGACGTTCGCCGTCGGCTTCTGGTCGGACGCGGCGATGGGCGCCTGGACCCTCGGGGCCACCGAGAACAACGCCTTCAGCGGCGGTGGCGGCACGACGACCAAGCGGCTCACCTACTCGATCGACAAGAAGTCCGGGAAGAACGGCGAGAAGGCGTGGGTCACCGTGACCGTCAACTCGACGCCGGCCAACAAGGCCAACGTGCTCACCATCGTGTCGACGGACTCGAGCGGCACGCAGCACTACCTGCCCATCGTGATCAGCAGCCAGTAGCGGCTTCAGGGCTCGGGGAAGACCTGCTTCCACGGCTGCACGCGGCCGCGGAAGATCCCCTGGGCCACCGCCGGGTCCTTCCGGAGGAACGCCTCCGCGTGGGCCTCGCTCGGCGCCTCGAAGATGGCCAGCCCGAGATGTGGGGGCGCGAGCGTGCGCCCCACGTAGCGGACGACGGCGGCCTCGAACGCAGCCTGCAAGTAGGCGAAGTGGGCCTGCACCGCGGCGGCCTCCGCGGCCGTCGGCACGTCGGGCATCTCGGGGCGGGCGGGCTCGATCGAGTAGAGGAACAGCGGCATTGCTCGGCGTTCGCAGAGCCGAGCGAGCGCGTCAAAGACGAGACCACTACTTGCGCAGCGACAGCGACTCGCAGGCGTCGAGGACCTCCTTCTTCGTCAGCGTCTTGCCGAGGTCGCCCTTCTTGAGGCTCGCCGAGCACACCACGGTCGCGCCGAACTTGCGGATGTAGACGAGCTCGATCGCGCCCTCGCGCTCGACGATGGCGTACCAGCCCTTCGCGGTCTTCTTCTCCTCGACCACCTTGGTGATCGCCGAGCCGAGCTGCATCATCTCGGGCGCGGCGGTCTTGAGGTCCTCGATGTCGTCGAGCTTCTCCTTCACCACGCGATTGACGATCGAGCTATCGTAGTCCTCGTTCTCCCACTTGGCGACCTTCGCGTCGGGGTCCCACTTGGCCTTCCAGGCACCGAACGCCGGCAGCTCGAGGCCCAGCGACTCCTTGTCGTCGGAGGCGCTCGGCCCCTCGATCTTCGCGGCCTTGGGCTCGGCCTTGGGCTCGGCCTTGTCGGCGGTCTTCTTGGTGCCTTCGTCCTTCTTGCTCTCGGACGCGGCGGCGGTCGGGGTCGGGTCGGCCTTCTTGTCGCAGCCAGCGACGAGGGCGAGGGTGAAGGTGCAGGCGACGAAGAGGCGAGCGAGCGACATGGGACAATCCTCCGGGAACGGCTTCTCTGTTCGAGCGCCACCGCGCCCGCACCGGGAAGACGGAGGCGCCTCCGCGTTGTCGTCTCTTTTCTCACGCCGCCCGGATCTGCTTTGTTCGGCGAGAGCGCTCGCCGCCCTGGGGACTCCACTCCCCGGCGCTCGTGCCGGGGCGCTGCAATCTTCCGCGCGCCGGGGCGGCACGCGGGTTGCGAAGCGTTCGAGCATGACCCGCCGCACGCTCCCCCTCGTCGCGCTCTGCCTCGTCGCCTGCTCGGACGCGTCCGAAGGCGGACTCCTCGATGGAGTCGACGACGGCGGCCTCGTCCTGTCGACCGACGCCATGCCCGAGGCGAGCGGTCTCGGCGCAGACGTCGGCGCGAGCGACGCGGCCACCACCGACGGGGGCGCGTGCAAGCCGAACTTGACCGGCATCGTCCGCGACTTCAAGGACGACCACCCCGACTTCGAGAACGACGGGTTCATGTCGGACGACGGCGAGAAGGGCATCGCCGCGGCCGCGCTCGGGGCCGACTTCAAGCCGGTCTACGCGGGCGGCCTCGGCCCGAAGAAGCTCACCAACGACAAGGCCCGCTACGACCAGTGGTACCGCAACGTGCCCGGCGTGAACCAGCCGATCGAGCTCACGCTCACGCTGGCGAAGGACCCGGTGAGCGGCGTCTCGACCTACCAGAACGACGAGTTCTTCCCGGTCGACGGCAAGGGCTTCGGCAACCAGGGGCGCGACCACAACTTCCACTTCACCTTCGAGCTGCACACCGAGTTCGCCTACCACGGCGGCGAGACGTTCCGCTTCACCGGCGACGACGACCTCTGGGTGTTCGTGAACGGCAAGCTCGCGATCGACCTCGGTGGCCTGCACCCGCGGCAGGACGCGACGCTGGTGCTCGACGCGCGGGCGGCCGAGCTCGGCATCGTCAAGGGCAAGACCTACGGCCTCTCGGTGTTCCACGCCGAACGCCACACGACCGCCTCGCGGTTCCGCATCGACACCACGATCGACTTCACCAACTGCGCACCGATCATTCGGTGAGGCGAGCGTGAGCGAGCCGAACATCGGCCGCCTCCATGGGCGGCCGACAAGATTCATCTGCGCCGAGCGTGAGCGAGCCGAACATCGGCCGCCTCCATGGGCGGCCGAAACAGAAAGGCGGTCAGCGCACGTGCACGCGGGCGGCGACCACGAGCGGGGCGTCTGCGCGACCGAGGTCGGCGTCGAGGCCCGAGAGGCTCGGCAACGCCGCGAGCATCGTGCCGACGCGGGCGAGCAGCTCGGCCAGCGGCCGCTTGAACAGCGCCGCGCGACCCGCCGACAGCGCTAGCGAGACCAGCGCGCCGCCCACCGTCGTCGGCACCTCGGCCTCCACCGGCCCGGCGAGCTCGGCGGCCGGCGCCTCGAGGAAGCGCAGCGTGAACCCCTCGCGCCGCACCTCGAGCCGCAGCACCGCGGGGACGTGCGCGCTCACCGTGACGCCGAGCACCCGCGCGTCGGCGCGCCGCTCGCGGGCCCCGCGGAGCAAGGCGCGCTGCGCCTCGCGCACCTCGCCCGGCGCGCGCAGGTCGAACGCGCCGAGCTCGCGGTGGTCGAGCGCGTGAAGATCGGGGCTCGCGAGCCGGAGGTCCACCGAGCCCCCGAGGGCCCGGGCGTGGGCCGCCGCCCGCGCCGCGGTGTCGGCGAGCCGGTGCGGCGCCGAGGCGATGCCGAACGCCTCGAGCACCTTGCGCGAGGAAGGATCGCTCAGGGTGCGCGGCGTGCCGAACAGCACCTCGCGCGCCTTGTCGCCCGCGTCCTTGGGCACGCTCGGCGCGGTCGTGGCGAGCGCCTCGGCCTCGCGCAGCATCGCGCGGCGCAAGAGCACGACCTCGGCCTCGGCGGGTTCTCCGAGGTCGATGGGCGCGACGCGCGCGAGCGAGAGCGTGACGCGTCCGTCGGGGCCGAGCCGCAACACGCCGCCGCTCCGGCCGTGGGCGGGAGAAGCGAGGGCCGCGAGCGCAGCGGGGACGTTGCCCACCCGATCGATCGCGGTCGCGGTGAGCGCGGCCTGCACGCGGAGCGCGCGCTCGAGCGAATCGCCGGCGCCGAGCGGCAAGAGGGGGCCGGTGGCCGAGGGTTGCAGGTCGATGCCGATGCGCGCCGCCGCCGATTGCGCGTGGGCTTCGTCGACCCCGCGCGGCAGGCGGCTCGCGAGCACCAGCGGCGCCCCCACCGTGCGCGCCCCCGCCGTCCGGCCCGGCGCCTCCTTCAGGCGCTTCACGGCCCGGGCTCCGCGCGCGCGATGTCGATGCGATGACGCCCGGAGATCGGCCCGGACGAGGGCTTGGGGCGCTCGCCGACCAGCGCGCGCGTGGACGACGCGACGCACGCCGCGAGGCCCTCGAGGTCGTAGCCGCCCTCGAGGACGAGGCCCATCGGGATGGACAGCTCCTCGGCCACGAGCTCCATCGCCGAGACCATCCACGCGTACCCCTCGGCGCTCACGGTCATCGACGCGAGCGGGTCGGCGACGAACGCGTCGAAGCCCGCGGAGACGAGGATGATCCCCGGGCGGAACGCCCGGAGCGCCGGCAGCACGACGCGCCCGAAGGCCTCGACGTACACCGCGTCGTCGGCGCCTTCGCTCAGCGGCACGTTGACCGTGGCGCCGAGCCCGGGGCCCTCGCCGCGCTCGTTGGCGTTGCCCGTGCCTGGGTAGAACGGCCACTGGTGGAGCGAGACGTAGAGGACGTTCGGGTCGCGGTAGAACGCCTTCTGGGTGCCGTTGCCGTGGTGCACGTCGATGTCGACGATCGCTACCTTGGCCACACCCGCGGCGCGCGCGGCCTCGGCCGCGACGGCGACGTTGTTGATCAGGCAGAAGCCCATCGCGCGATCGGGCTCGGCGTGGTGACCCGGCGGACGCACGAGCGCGACGCCCCGGCTGGCCTCGCCGCGGATCAAAGCCTCGGTCAGCGCCTCGGCGCCACCCGCGGCGCGGATGGCCGCGTCGATCGAGTGCGGCGAGACATACGTGTCCGGATCGATCATGCCGCGGCGGCCGCGCCACGAGGCCAGGAGCGCGAGGTGCGGCTCGGTGTGGACGCGCGAGAGGAGGATCGGGCTCGCGTCGCGGGGTGGGAGCCGCTCCGAGGCCACCCCTGCGCGCAGCAAGCCCTCGCGTGCCGCGAGCAGGCGGGCGGGTCGCTCCGGGTGGTTGGCGAGGGCCGCGTGCTGCTCGAAGAGCGCGTCGTCGACGACAAGGATGCGGCTGGGTCCCGACATCGAAGATCGACGATCCCTCGAATCGGGCCGGGCGTCAGCACCGCGTGGGGGCTCTCGGCTCGAAGCCGACCCCTACCGTGCTCGTTGCCCCGGAAGGCCCCCCTCTGATAGCGTCGGACCGTTCGCGCGCCGTCCGCGACTACGAGGCCTCGCCTCCCCCGGTTCTCGGGTGAAACGAGGCTCCCGGTGGGGGGGTTCCCGGTCGGGTCCTCCCTCGTACCGCGGCGGCCACCAAGCTCCGAGGGACCATGCGCCTCAAGATCATCCTGCCCAATGTCCTCGTGGTGCTGCTGGTCGGCCTGCTGTCGTTCTTCGTCGTCCGCCGCAGCCTGACCACGGTCTCCGATCCGGGGGTCGTGCGCGGCAACGTCGAGCACGAAGCCCAGGGGGCCGCGGCCGTCCTGCAGATCCAGCTCCTGCGCTCCGAGCGCTGGCTGTTCGAGAACGCGGGCGTCGAGGCCCTCCGCGAGCGCCTCAGCACGAGCATCGACGACAAGGCGCGGCGCGAGAAGGTGACCGGCGCCCTCAACGACCTCAAGCGCATGGCGGGCGAGGCCAAGGGCGTCTTCGCCGACGCCCCCGACCTGGTCGTGCTCGTGGGCAAGGACGGCAAGGCCGTCGGCCGCAACGAGGACACCCAGACCTACGTCGGCGACGACCTCGGCGGCTCGTACCCGCTGCTCGTCACCGCCGCCAAGGAGGGCCACACGGGCAGCGACCTCTGGATCGCCGCCAAGTTCTCCCACAAGCACCTCGTCTCGTACGCGCCCATCCGCGACAAGGACGGCTCGCCGCTCGGCCTCGTCGCCTTCGCGTGGAGCCTCTCCGACGGTCGCGTCGCCAAGCTCACCGACGGCGCCGTCGCGCTCGTCGTGATCGAGGGCGACGTCCCCAAGATCAAGGCCAAGGCCAACGACAGCATGGCCCCCGGCTTCGCGACCGATCTCGAGGGCACCAACAAGGAGACCGTCCTCCGCGCCCTCAAGAACAGCCAGGACTCGACGGTCAACGCCGAGCTCGCCACCGCGGCCGCCGCGCTCCGCAACGTCGGCGCTGGCGACCGCGCGGCCATCGCCGTCGCGCGCAAGATCTCGAGCATCGAGAGCCCCGACAAGATCCTCTGGCCGATCCTCGCCGGCTGTGGCCTCGGCCTCGTCTTCGTCATCATGGCCGGCGGCATCCTCGGCGGCTACATCACCGAGCCGATCGGCCGCATGGAGGAGACCCTCCTGCAGATCACCACCGCGCTGACCACCGGCGAGGGCACCAACGCCCGCATCGAGATCGAGCACCCGGAGCTCGGCGGCCTCGCGACGCGCATCAACCAGCTCCTCAACACGGTGCTGGGCGTCGAAGAAGACAACACCGACGACGACGGCCGGCCCTCGGTGCCCCCCGCCCGCCAGCACTTCCAGGAGGCGCTCGCCGTCGAGGGTGGGCAGAGCGCGGACGCCAACCTCGCCGCCCAGCTCGCCGCCGAGCCCGAGGCCGCCTACTACGGGCGCCTCTACCGCGAGTACATCGAGGCCAAGAAGGCCAACGGGGAGTCGGTCGAGGGCATCACCGAGCCCGTGTTCGTCGAGCGCATCAAGGGCATGGAGCGCGACCAGACGGCCAAGCTCGGGCGCGCGGTCCGCTACGCGGTCCAGCGCGGTGACGGCAAGGTCTCGCTGCTCGCTGTCCCGGTCTGAGTCCCTTCGTCGAGCGTGGGAGCCCGCGGCCTCTTCGGCGCGGGCTCTCTGCTTTTTGTCGGTTCGCGGAGGATGATTCGTCCCACCGTTCCGTCCATCGTCGGCACGCCAGTTGCGTGCCGGCCTGGTTGTGCTTAAGAAACGGCTCGCAGCATGGGTCTCTTCGACTTCCTCAAGACCAAGTCCACTCGTCCGCCGGCGCCCAACGGAAAGGCGGAGGCCGCTGCCAAGAAGGGTGCGGCCGACAAGACCGTCGCCAAGTACGCCGACGCGATCTCCCGCAAGGCCCAGAACTACGACCGCCAGGAGGCGCTCGACGCGCTCTCCAAGCTCGGCACCGCCGACGCTGCGGTCGTGCTGCTCAAGCGCTTCACGTTCGTGGTCGACCCCTCCATCACCGACCAGGAGGAGAAGGAGACGGCGTTCCGCGGCGTCGTGGCCGCCGGCGTCGACGCGCTCCCTGCCATCCGCGAGTTCTGCGCGCGGGCCGAGAGCCTCACCTACCCGCTGAAGATGATGCGCGAGCTGCTCGACGACGAGACCTTCGTCACCGAGGTCCACGCCCTCCTCGCCAAGTTCGACACCGAATACGACCGCAACCCCGACCCCAAGACCCAGCTCATCGAGACCCTCGAGCGCACCAAGGACCCGCGCAACCGCGACGCGGTCGAGCGCTTCCTCGAGGACTTCCACGAGCCCACGCGCTTCCACGCGGTCACCACGCTGCTGGTCCACGGCGACCCCGAGGCCGCCGGCCCGCTGGTCCGCACGCTCCTCAAGGAAGAGGGCCAGCGCACCGTGAACCGCATCGCCGAAGGCCTCGCGGAGCGTGGGTGGACGATCCCGGAGGAGCTCCGCGGACCGCTCGAGAACCGCCTGCCGCGCATGTACAGCCTCGTCGACGGCGTCGTCACGCGCTGACCGTGTTCACCAGTTCTCGACGCCATGCACGAGCATGTGGTGGTCGCCGTCCACCAGCGCGACGGTGCCGCAGTCGGACACCGCGGCATGGAGGGATCGTTGGCTCGACGGCGCGGCGTCGTGCGGCGCAAGGGAGAGCGCGACCTCGCGCAGGGGTCGTGGTGGGGCTGCGACGAAGAGCTTGTCGTCGCTGGTCGCGAGGATGTGGGACTTGTTCGCGACCAATCCTTTGTAGCCGATCCGCAGGCTGCCGAGATCGACAGGAACCCTGGTCCCGGCCTCCGGCGCGTCTCGTGAGAGTGCATAGAGGCGGTGCGGCTGGCCGTCACAGCGGCTCTCCGGCGCATGAGCGTGGTAGTCGGCAACGAGGAAGTGATCGAGGAGCGCGAGGTCGAGCACGAAGCCATCGTCGAAATCGTGGACGACCACGTCCGCCGATGCCTGGAAGTCATCGAGAGGGCGTCGCACGATCTGCGAACCGGCGTTGAAAACGATGGCGTTCCCGTCGAGCACGAGACCGGCCACGACCACCTGACCGTGGTTGACGTCGCGATGGAACACGCCGAGGGGACGCACCAAGCCCTTCTCGTCGACGAGCTCGAAGCCGTGCGCGACGTCCGTGATGAACCCCGAAGGCGAGGACGAAATGGTGTCGCAGTTCGTGAGCACCGCGTTCCCCACCACGCGCAGGTGTCGCAGGCGGTGGTCGCCAGTGCAGAACAAGGACCGAAGCGCAATCGGCGTGCCGGTGATGGGAGACACGCGCTGCAACTTGTCTTTCGACTGCCACGTGGCGACGTCGCCCTTCGCCGCGATGCTCCCTACGAAGCCGGTGGCCAGCGTACGACTCTCGCCGGTGCGGACGTGGCGGGCTCGAAGCCCGGTAGAGTCCGCCCAGAGGAGCCAGTGGCCTGCGAAGGCGGGCTGCACGAAGCTCCGGGCCTCGAGTCGGTGCTCCGCGAAGCCCTCCCAGCAGAACCCGCTGGAACAGCCTGCTGGACAGTCCGGCCTTGGCGCCTGTGTGGCATCGTCCTTCACGATGGAGGGCGAGGTCTTCTCGGAACGGCGACAGGACAGCCCGAGGACCGCCACCAGCACCACCGGTCCGATCGAGCCCACACCCTCATCGTACGCCGCGATCTCCCAAAACGCCGAGCGGCCGCTCCACAGTGCGTGGGGCGACCGCTCGAGCCGTTCTCCCCGCAGAATCAGTCGGTGATCTTCGGCATCGTCGGGAACGAGAAGCCGAGGCTGATCGTCATCATCTGGTTGAAGCGGTACGTCTCGTCGTCCGCGTTGACCGCGCGGTCGGGGAACTTCTTGTCGGTGCCCTCGCCGCGGCCGTCGAAGCCCGAGCGGTTCCACGCGAAGGGGACCATGCGCCACTCGAAGCCGAGGGCGATCATCTTCGAGAGGTAGAAGTTGAAGCCGAGACCCCAGGTGGGGGCGGGCTTGTTCTTCGACTCCGTGCGGGCGTTGGGATCCTGGCTGGCGCACGCCTGGAAGTTGGCGCAGTCCTTCCGCTGCTTGATCCCCACGACGCCGAAGCCGGCGAAGATGTACGCGTCGACGTCGGCGAAGACCGACTGGAAGAGCGCGAACTTGCCGCGGAACGGCACCGCCGTGATCTGCGGGGTGGCGATGTAGCTGATCTCGCTGACCTGCTTGGTGAAGCCGCTGTTGGCCGTGGCGGGGTTGCTGCAGTCACCACCACCGCAGGGCAGGTTCATCTTGTTGAAGCCGGCCTGGCGGTCGGCGTTGGCGTCGATCTGCTCGGTCAGGTTGGTCTTGACCTGCACGGCGCCGAAGCCACCCCAGACACCGATCGAGAGCCAGTCGGTGATGCCGTAGTTGATGCGCGCGCCGACGAGGATCGTGCGGTTGTACTCGTCGAGGAGCGTGGCGGTGAAGGTGGGCGCGATCTCGACGCGGCCTTCACGATAGAGCTTGAGGCGGCGCACGGCGGGGGCGCCCTTGAGCGGACCGGAGACCTGGATCTCCTGCGCGTTGGCCTCGGCGGCGAGGGCGATCGTGGAGGCCGCGGCCACCCCGATCAGGAAGAGCTTCGTCATCGACTTGCGGGTCATGGATCGTCGCTCCTCGCTCACTTGGGAAGCTTGTACTGCCAGGTGAACGGCAGGAAGATGCTGATGCCGAACTGGGCCTGGACGGCGTTGGTGAAGCGGCTCTCGCCGAACCAGGTGTCGGGATCCTTGGCGGTGCCCTTGATGGGGGTGCCGGGGGCGGCCTGCTGCTTGACCACCGTGTTCTCGAGCGGCTCGCTGTACGCGTAGTCGCGGATCTCGAGGTAGGCGGCGAGCCAGCGGTTGAAGAACACGCGGAAGCCCATGCCGACGTTGAAGGCGACCTTGGTCTTCCACTCGAAGCCGCGGTTCTCCGGGTCGATGGACGCCTTGGGGCGGGTGGAGAGGGCCCCGATGCCGCCGACCACGTACGCGTCCCAGTGGAAGATGAAGTCGCCGAAGCCGGCGAACTTTCCGTAGAGGGGCACGTAGGTGAAGTTGAGGTTCGCGCCGAACCGATACTCGTTGATCGGGATCGCGAGGCGGGTGCTCTGGCGCACCTGCTTGTTGAACTCGGCGTCCGAGTTGAACGCGCCGTAGTAGTTGGCGTTGAAGCCGACCGCGAGCACGTTGGTCACGTAGTAGTTGAGCGCGAGGCCCGGGCCGGGGTGGCTCACGAACTGGTCGTTGAGCGACGCCGCCCAGTAGGGCGAGAGCTCGACGCGGCCGCGGCGCAGCGCGTAGATCTGCTGGACCGCGTAGACCTGCGAGTCCTTGAGATCCTTCTCCGAGTAGTCCTTGATCAGCTTGTCGGTCTGGCAAGCCTCGGGGTTGGTCTCGCAGATGATGTTCGCGCCCGACGAGCCGCCACCGGTGCCGGTGTCCTTCTTCGGTTCGTCCTTCTTGGGCTCGGGCGTGTCGTCACCACCGAGATCCTCGACGTCGGCCGCGCCCTTCTTCGGGTCGGCCTTCTTGGGGTCGGCCTTCGCGTCCTTCTTCTGGGCATGCGCGGTTTGCGACAACAGGGTCGTTGGGAGCGCAGCGAGCGCCGCCACCAACAACAGTCGACACGGAGCCTGCTTCATCGCCGCCATTCCTTCCGTACAATTAGCCAATCGAGCGAGCCAATCGAGACCGAGAAGCACTACCGACGCCTGGTCGCTGCGAACCTCGCCCCCGGACTGCAGGGATCGAGGACCTCCCGGGCAAGTTCCGCGAAGAAATCGCGGGAAAAGCATGGGGAGACGACGGCCGCGGACTCTAACACGCGAGATTTCACGCAATCAACAACAAAGGAAGCTCTCGTGAGGGTTGGTGGGACCACGAGGGAAACGCCACGAAAACGGCACGCTTCCAGGGCCCAGGCTCGAGCCGGAGTGACACATCCACGAGACACCCCGCTGGTCCAGGACACCCCAACCAATCAGGCGGCCGACTCGGCCGCGCCGCCCGCGTCGAGAGCGTCGCGAGACGCGAACAGCGCCTCGACGAACTCCGCCGGGTCGAACTCGCGCAGGTCGGCGGCGCGTTCGCCGATGCCGATGTAGCGGACCGGGAGCTTGAGCTCCTCGGCGATGGCGAGGACGACGCCGCCTTTGGCCGTGCCGTCGAGCTTGGTGAGGACGACCCCGGTGAGCTCGATCTTCTCCATGAACAGACGCGCCTGCTGCAGGGCGTTCTGACCGTTGGTCGCGTCGAGGACGAGCAGGGTCTCGTGGGGCGCGCCGTCGAGGGCCTTGCCGATCGTGCGGCGGACCTTGGCGAGCTCCTCCATCAGGTTGGTCTTGGTCTGGAGGCGGCCGGCGGTGTCGCAGAGGACCACGTCGGCGCCAGAGGCCTTGGCCTTCTCCACCGCGTCGAAGAGGACGGCCGCGGGATCGCTGCCCTCCTTGCCCTTCACGATCTCGGCGCCCTCGCGCTCGGCCCACACCTCGAGCTGCTGCACGGCGGCCGCGCGGAAGGTGTCGCCCGCGCCGAGGACCACCTTCTTGCCCTGGGCCTGGAGCTTGGAAGCGAGCTTGCCGATGGTGGTGGTCTTGCCGGCGCCGTTGACGCCGACGAGGAGGACGACCGTGGGCTTCTCCTTGAGCTTGAGGCGACCCGGCGTGCCGAGGATGGCGAGGGCCTCCTCGCGGAGCGCGGCCCACACCTTCTCTTCGTCGCCGAGCTCGTTGCGCTCGAGGCGCTCGTGGAGACGGGCGAGCAGCACCTGCGTGGTCTTCACGCCGACGTCGCTCGAGAGGAGGATCTCCTCGATGTCGCGCAGGACGGAGGGGTCGATCTCCTTGCGGCCGCGGAACAGGTCGGCGAGGCGGGCGATGAAGCCGCCGCGGGTCTTGGCGAGGCCCTTGCGCACGGTGGCCGGGTCGAAGACCATCGGCTTGCCGAAGTCTTCCTCGACGAACCGCGGCTTCTCGGCCTTCGGCGGCTTGGATTCGACCGGCTTCGGCGCCTCGGCGTCGCTCGACTCGTCCTTGGAGGGGCCCCCGAGGGCGACCGGCGTGGCCTTGACCGTCGCGGCCTGGGGGCGCGTCTTGGGCACCTCCTTGGGCGGAGGGCGATCGAAGAACTCGGCGGCGCCCTTGTCTTTTTCTTTGGCCTTCGAGCCCCCACCTGCCTCGGGGAGCTTGGGCTTGTCGTCGGCTGGGGGAAGCGCGGCTGCGTCGTCCGGCTTCTTGTTCATCAAGAAGAAGACGACCGCGACGGCAGCGACAGCGAGGAGAATCCAGACGATCGTCATCGAAGTTCTCGGGGTCGGTCGAACGAGGAGACCCCAAACGAGGAGATCGCAGAGCTCGACCGACAGTGGAGTTCGGGAGGGCGACGATAGAGGGGGACCGCAGCCGAGGGAAGCGCGAACGACGCACCCAGGGATGGAGGCCGAGAAGGCCCCTGCTGGAAGCCCGGGGCCCCGAGTGGAGCCACGAGTTGCCGGCCCCCTCGGCGTCGGAGCACCTTAACCTCGATGGGCGCCGAGGGAAGTGGCGCCCGAGGAGGCGTCAGCGTGGCGGCGGGGGTGGAGGTGGGGGCGGAGGCGGGACTTTCGGTGGAGCCGGGGGCGGAGGGGGAGGCGGAGGCGGAGGCGGAGGCGGAGGCGGAGGCGCCGCCGCGGCCACCTCGGTCTCGGTCCCGATCGACTCGATCCGGCGCTGGTTCCGCTCGTCGAGGTCGTCGGCGCCGAACACCGCGTTCTCGACCTCGCCGCTCCACGTGCGTGAGAGCCCCCGCGCCGGCTCCCAGAGCTCGTCGTCGGCGGCCTTGCGCACCTGCTCCGGGGTGGGCTGACTCGGCAGACGGCTCTTGAGGGCGCGCCGCGCGAAGGCGAGCAGCTGGTCGAGCACGGCATCGCGACGGCGACGCAACCCGAGCTCGAGCTCCGCCGCCTTCGGCAGCTCGATCGCGAGCGGCAGCGCGGACCGGTGGGTGACGAGGATCTGATCGCCGGCGCGGACCGGCGTGGCGAGCGTGACCCGCAGGCGCCCGTGGGCGTCCGTCGAGCCCTCGAACAGGCGCTCGGCGCTCGTCGCGAGCGGCCGGGTCACGCGTACGCGCGCGCCGGCGATCGGGGTACGTCGCCGCAGATCGCGCACGGTGAGGTCGACGACCTTGGGCGCCTTCGCGCGCTTGGAGACGCGCACCGCTGCGCCCGGGTCTTCTTCGGCGGGTCGCGTGGTGGGGCGAGGCGCGCGTCGGCTCCGCAGCACGACCGCGAACAGCGCGAAGCCCGCCGCGATCGCCACGAGGGTGCGCCAGGGGCCCGGGATC
>Ga0154020_10003259_pt1 | contig 19604 bp, 15 predicted proteins | sample Klosneuvirus_201_FD_109709 | JGI IMG/M metagenome (GOLD analysis project Ga0154020, IMG submission 109709) | Active sludge microbial communities from wastewater, Klosterneuburg, Austria - Klosneuvirus_20160825_MG | ecosystem: Engineered > WWTP > Aerobic digester > Activated sludge | place... | reverse complement strand
CAATGTGCCGGAAATTATTGAAAGGGTTGATTATGAGGAATTGGCTGTTTGAATATTTTTAGATATATTATTAGTTGAGACTAATATGCGACAACGATTTATTGGTTAATTGAAAAGATCTGCCAGATCAAGCAAATACGGTATCTGGTTTTTATTATGTATGTTGAGCCTATTTTTAAAGTCGACCAATCAATTTCTAAGTATTTGAAAAACTTTTACTTTTGATTAATAATTCTTAGTAATTTTATTAATTTGATGCGCCAATGAAAAAGGAATATTTTTTTGCCATATTGAGCACTTTTTTAATCTTTTTTATTTCTTGTAAAAAAGAGATCAAAATAACTGAAAATTTTAACCCATTCGGCACTGTTTTTGGGGGAAATAATATGTTAAGATTAATGGAAGTAATTCAAACTAAGGATAATTGTTTTGTTTTATGCGGAACCGAAGAAGGAGGGGAGTTTGGAGGACGTGACGCCTTTGTTATGAAAGTAGATGAACAGTTTAATATTGTTTGGTATAAAAATTTTGGAGGTGGCGGTAATGATTATATTAATGGAATGACAATTGATAAACTTGGAAACATACTCCTCGTTGGACAGTCGTATGGTTTCGGAATTTTTACAGATACAGGCAGCAGCAATATAAACTATCTTTTTTACAACATTTACATAGATCAAACCGGCAAAATACTTTGGGAAAAATTGTTTGAAGCCAAGCCCGGTAACACCAATGGCTATAATTTTGCCAATACTGTATTAGAACTAAAAGATAATTCCTATGCAGTATTTGGATTTTCCGGTAATTATAGTGACTTATTTTATAAATGCAATATGTTTGGTTACAAACTAAGTAATATTGGAGAACTAGTTTGGACAAGAAGAATGACTGTAAACGCTAATCCTGAATCCGATTTTACGAGCATGTGCGCCAATGCCGTTATTTCTTCGGATGGTAATATTATTACCATGGTAAGAGAGGAGTCTCAAACCGGATTTGGCACCAATACTACATTTATTAAAACTTCTTCCTTTGGCAATAGCTTTACAACCAATGGTCATATTTGGAAGAGCAAAACATATACTGACATTATTTGGAATGAAAATTCTACAGCTAACAATCCATCATACAAAAAAGTGCCAATGGTTTCAGCCGGTGGAGACAGTGTAATTGTAGCAGACTGGACTAAAAAGGGATTTACACTAGTATCCAATAATGGAAATAAACTTGAAAGAAAATTCTTGAAAAATCAACTTATAATTGAGGATATCAGGAGATTTGACTCTAATTTGATTTTAAGTGGGAATTTATTTTGGGCAATTACTGATCTCAAAGGGAATATTATTAAGGAGGTTTATCCTAAATATACAATGGATTTTTTAGCAGTGAGAGCCACATTTGTCAATAAAAAAAATGAAGTTTTTGTATTTGGCTCATTACCATTAGAACGAAATTTGAAATTGGTAATGCTTAAATTTGATCAAGAAGGCGCTTTAATCACCTCAAACCAATGAGAATTATTCAGTTTTATTTCCTGCTAACAGTTGTTATACTTTTTACTCAATGCAATCAAGAAACACTTTCTCCAAAACAATCCGGGGTGTCGTTTTATTCATTAAATAGCACATCCATGTTTAAACACCTTTACCGACAAGGAATTACCAATAATTCGTTCAATGGCGCAATTTATGATTCAGGAATGGTTAGCACACTTTTTTATTATGATACCGAAAAAAGAAATTTAGAATTTGCCCCTAACACAAATCACGATTCAAATAGCATTTTTTGTACAACACCAATAGGAAATGATCAATTTATAGCACTAGCATATAACTATAAAAAATTCGAAGTAATTAACGGAGTTAGCTTCCCTCTATCCTATATCGAAATACTTGATAATTCATATAAACCTGTCAAAGTAAAATCCTTTAGATCGGATAATTATGATTTCTATGGAATATGGTCGATGAAAAATGGTGATTATTTGTTGTGTTATTCAACTACATCATTTATTTCGGGTTATTTGATGACATGCGTAGACAAAGAGTTGAATGTTAAATGGACAAAGAAATTGCATAATGTTGATCGTTTTGATTTAGGTGCCAACAGCCTTTGTATTTCTAATAACTACATTTATGTTGTCGAAAATATGTATTTATCCAATAATGGTCATTACAATCTGTATCAATATGATATAAACGGGGATTTTTTAAAAGTTGTCACATCCAAAGTCGGTGTTAACAACCCGCAAATTGCAGAGTCAGATGTTGGCTGCGTAGTATTTGGAAATTATATTTTAGGTAGCGCACCAATTAAAATTTCTATTGATTCTTATGGGTCAAGCTGTGAATTACTGGCCAGAAAAGAGATTGACTGCAGTGCATTTTCATTAGTAGATATATTCAGTTATCAGTTTCCATCAGCCATTTTAAAAATTGATGATAACTACTTTTTTACAGTAAACGTAAGATATTTAAATTTTAACGGTTTAACAGGATTAGGAGAAGAGCATTTAGTTAAGATTAATCCCCAACTTGAAATAGAATGGGCCAAGCTATTGGACAAAAGCAGAGTAACCGATTATTATTCATATTTGGCATCAGATGGAAAGTATATAGTTAACATGGGAATAAGTAATTGGGCTGGTAACCGCGGATTCTCAATTATACTGACAGATATGGAGGGGAATGCGGTGCATTAATTAGTGATGAATTGTTTTTATGATGGATGGCTAGATTGCTTTATTGTTAAATTGTTTTTATTCAAACAGAAAACTGATTTTAAAATCTATTAACTTGGATTCAGAAATCATTTTATAGTTTTAATCACTGATTACAATGATTACGTGGAATCCACAGATTTTGCCTCATTAAAATTTAAAAGATCAAGATGGATTTATCTAATACCTAACAACTAATATTTAACATCTATTATCAGAACTCATTTCTTGTCTGAATCACGGATTACGCGGATTCCACAGATTTTGCCGCGTCAAAATTCAAAAGATCAAGATGACTTTATCTAACATCTAATATCTATCATCTTCACATCAGAACTCATTTCTTGTCTGAATCACGGATTACAATGATTACGCGGATTCCACAGATTTTGCCAAATCAAAATTCAAAAGATCAACATGGCTTTATCTATTATCTAACATCTAATATCTAACATCTAGTATCTTTTCTTGTCTGAATCACGGATTAAAATGATTATGCGGATTCCACAGATTTTGTTTCCTTCAAATTCAAGAAATCTGAGTTGATTTTAACCTATAGATGTTGTCTATCTTCAAAGATTTATAATCTAATATGCGTTTCGCAGACTACTGGCTGCGGTATCTGGAGCTACTGTTAGCTTTTCTAGCTCTTACATTTTTTTCATTTCAAGTTCCAAGAAAGTTTCGGCAACTGAAAAAAGAATTTTTTCACCTTCCTTTCTTATACTTATTTCCATTAATATGAAGTCATTAGTATTTCTGTCCTTCCATTCCTGAATTACTAATGTATTGTTCGATGGATTAAATTTCCAGTGTCCCTTACTAATTTGCATTCCTTCAATTTCAAAATCAAAAGAAATACTTTTGTCCTCTTTAAAACTGAAACTTGATTTTAAGAAGGCATCTTTTAGTAATTCAATCATTTCCTTTTGATCTTTCGGAATGTTAGTATCTGTCAAATTAACCTTAACCACCATCCATTTCCCAACTATTTCCTTTTCAGATATCTGCTGAGAAAATGCCTTAACAGTTATAACTGTTAGCAATAATAGAGTACTAAATATGCGATTTTTCATTTATTAATTCTTATTTTATGGGAACGTTTATTTTTACGTTTGAATCACGGATTACAGTGATTACGCGGATTCAACAGATTTTGCCTCATTAAAATTTAAAAGATCAAGTTGGATTTATCTAATATCGTTTTGCAGTCATCTGTAGTGCGGACTTTCCAGCCTGCCGGCAGGCTGGGAAGCCAATACATTCTGCCATAACACAAAAGTACGTGGGAAGGAGAAACATTCCAAACCTAAAAACCCTCATCACAATTGATTGCTGTTACCAGTAATTTATTTTCTTGTTATTTTCTTGAAGTCTTGTCGTATTAGCTGTTCATTACCATCTATGATTACTAATCCTAAATTAGGTTCAAACCAAAGTGTGCCGGTGTGACTTGAATATACATATAAGTCTTCTTTGATACAACCAAGCAAACTTATACCCTCAAAGTTCATTGAATGTCCAATTGGTTTGAGTATAAATTTCTCATTCGTGAAATAGACAACTTTAATTGAGCTGTCGATGGGATTATAGAATTCTTGCCACTGCCCATCCACATTTACAAACCACGCTAACTTTACTTTCTTAAATGTAATTGAGCAAACTTTGGCTGTATCAGATGAGCACAAGAGTCCACTGTCGATAAATACCGTATCATTAATGTATGTCCTAGTTGATGTAAAGTCGAATCTCCCATATTCTGATTTATACTCAAATTTTTGAGTTTGAGCATTGCTCGTCACAAAGATTAAAATTAGAGAAAAGGTGAAACTGAATTTTGAAATCATGTCTTGGACGAATGTTTTGAATAGCTGGTAACTAAAATCTATTAACGTCTAAATCACGTATTACAAGGATTACGTGGATTCCACAGATTTTACTTCGTTCATATTCAAAAGATCAAGTTGGATTTATCTTATATCTAAAATCTAACATCTAATATCTAACATCTAATATCTAACATCTAATCTCTAACATCTAACATCAGAACTCATAGCTCATAACTAATCCTATCAGAACCCATAGCTCAAAACCCATAGCTCAAAACTCATAGCTCAGAACTCATAGCTCAGAACTCAAAACTCATAGCTCAGAACTCAAAACTCAAACCAACGGAACTCAATGCTCGCTCCCTACGACCAAACGTAGTCCTTTTTATTCATCAAAAGTGCCTCACCTGTAATTGTATCGGCACCTGTTGCAGGGTCAACAACTTTAGTTTCATAAAGAACCCGATTTTTTTCAGGGAAAATTTCTTTTACTGTAATTACCGCCTGATATGGTGTTTCTACAAACATAGGTTTAAGAAAGGTTGTATTTTGTTTCATATATATATGTCCATCGGCATGCAGTAATACTCCAAAAATGCGGGTAAATACGCTGGCACTTAAATGTCCATGTATAATATTTCTGCCAAACATACTGGCTTTTCCAACTTCTTCATTGATGTGTAATGGATTTACATCACCTGAAATCTCAGCATAAGTGTTCACTTGATCCTGTGTAAAGGAAAAATCAAGCGTAAAAACATCTCCAATTTGTATCATTTTTTATAAAATTTTTCGACTGCAAAACTAAGTTTAAGAAGTTTTTTAACCTAATAAAATTTAATTGACTTAGTGAAAATACGAAAATTTGGCAAAAAAATCAAATTTTTACCGCTGATTATCAATGTAATAGAAGGATTAACAATAGGTTAACACAGGATAGCAAAAAAATATTAGAAAATGATTATTTTTGCAGCATGTTTTGGGGGGTGAAAAGTTGAAACAGTTTTAACCGCCACGAAATAACAAAAAAATAATCAAATGGAAAACACAAGTAAAAACTTTTTTGAAACAATGACCGAAATGCAGAAAAAGGTTGTTGAAAATTTTAATGACGTAACTGAAAAAGCTAAGAAGAACATTTTCAGTACAAACTACATGGATTCAGATCCATTTAAAAAATGGTACGATTCACAAATGTCATTTTTTAACCAAAGCCATGACAAAAAGGGAGAAAATGACCCTATGAATTTCTTTAACACATGGATGGAAAACCAAATGAACTTTGGTAAAACATGGTTAGAGCAAACACAAAATACCTTTACCAAATTGAGTAAAGACGCTACAGCTACTCCAAGTATGGATATGTACAATAGCTGGATGGAAACTATGAACAAATCTTACGGTGAAATGATGAAAAATTTCAGCGGTAAAAATGAAGGAATGAATTCTTTCAGCGGTTTATTTAACAATTCACAGAACTACATGAAGATGTTTGAAATTTGGATGCCGATGTTAGGTTCTTTGAAAGATAAATCTTTTACACCTGAGTCGTTTAAATCCATGTTTAATGCACAATTATTTAAAAATTACATGGATAGTGTGTTTAACATGCAACCAGATTATATGAAAGACATGATGAACAAGTACAACGATTCCATGAAATCAGGTTTCGAATCTTTTTCAACTCAAGGAAAATCATATTATGATACACTTACTCAAAACATGCGTAAAAGCATGCCTAACGGATTAGAAGCATTTGACCAGTTTAGCAATATGTACAAAAGCTATTCAGATTCATTAAACCAAGCATTTTCTCCGGTTATGAAAATGATTACTCCCGGTACTCAAAAAGATCAAATCAACACATTGAATGAACTTTCTAATGATTTTAGTCAGTACAATATGTTGAACAACAAAATGCAATACATGATGTACAGTACAGGCGTAAAAGCTATGGAAGAAGTATCTGAAACCATTTTCAACAAAATGAAAAATGGCGAAGACATGAGTAATTTCCTAAACATTTACCAAGAGTATCTTAACATAAACGATAAAAATTTCGTAAAACTATTTGACTCTGAAGAGTATTCTAAACTTCAAGGTGAATTTAACGCCATCGATATGAAAATAAAGAGAGCTGTTAATTTACAAATGGAGAAATCGCTTGCACATTTGCCATTAATCAACAGAACTGAAATGGACGAATTGTATAAAACAGTTTATGAATTGAAAAAACAAATTTCTGAATTGGTTAAATTTAACAAAGCAAGTGTTGTAAATATGGTAGCTACAGCTACTAAAACTGCAGAATCTGCTGCAGCAGCAACTGAAAGCAAAACCGAATCATCAAAAGAAACTGCAAAAGCAACTGCTAAGCCTGCTGCTAAAAAAGCATAATATCTTTTAAACATACGCCACATATTTGATTTCATAATTTGAAGTTGAATATGTGGCGTTTTTATTTAATTTCGCCAAACAAAAACACATTAAATTTATCATGAACATAGCAGGTATAATGGAAGAAATGACCAAAACGAGTGAGAAACTTGTAAGTGGTTATAGTTTATTGCAAAATATTGAAGAAGTAGAAATTGGAACCACGCCCAAAGAATTGGTATGGCAGGACGATCTAGTAAAAATGTATCATTACAAAAGAGATACTCCGGCTAAGTGCAAAATTCCGGTGCTTGTTTCATTTGCATTAATGAACCGTCACGATGTATTGGATTTACAGCCTGATCGCAGTTTAATTAAAAAATTATTGGATGAAGGTTTAGATATTTACATTATGGATTGGGGGTATCCACAAAAACAACATCGCTATTTAACAATGGAAGATTATATTCTTGGTTTTATGAACGATGCCATTGATTATATCCGACAAACTACCAATAACGATAAAATTCACAAAATGGGAATTTGCCAAGGAGGTACTTTTAGTGCAATTTACGCATCCATTTTTCCTGAAAAACTTCAGTCGTTAACAACTTATGTTGCTCCTTACGATTTTGCAGGCAACGAGTGTATGTTATATCGCTGGACCAAAGATTTGGATGTAGATAATATGGTTGATGCGCTAGGAATAATTCCTGCCGATATGATAAACTCAGGTTTTAGTATGCTTAAACCTAGTATGGATATTTCAAAATATCTTGGTGTAATGGGAATGTTGGATGATGAAGCCAAGTTGATGAACTTTTTACGCATGGAAAAATGGAAGGCAGACTGTCCAAATCTTGCCGGAGAAATGTATAGAAAGTACATAAAAGATTTATTTAGAGATAACAAATTTATTAAAGGTCAATTTGAATTGGGTGGTCACAAGGCCGATCCTAAAAACATAAGCATGCCTTTCTTAAATGTTTATGCTACAGATGATAACATTATTCCAAATACTTCTACCATTCCATTAAACGATAAAATTGGTTCGAAAGATAAGGAACTATATGCATTTCCGGGTGGACACATTGGTGTATTTGTTGGCGCTAGATCTCAAAAAGAACTTGCCCCAAAAGTAGCCGAATGGGTAATGGAAAGATCTTAAAGAAATATTTAATCTATAAAAAAAGCTATCCACCGGGTAGCTTTTTTTATTATTGGATTCTTTTGTTTTGTGTAACGATTACAGGTATTAAAACAACTAATTTTGAAGCTGATTTATGAAGGTACAATACCCGTTTAAGGTAAAGCATACATCTGTACATCCCGATATAGATGTGGCTTGGTGTGATGAGGGAGAAGGAGAACAAACCTTGCTTTTTATACATGGATTGGCAGGATATATGCCACTTTGGAAATATCAAATAACCAAGCTGAAAAGTAAATATCGTTGTATAGCAATTGACTTGCCCGGGAACGGTAAATCACCATCCGGAAAATTTCCATACTCGATGTTTTTTTATGCAGAAACAATTGCCAAATTTATTGAAAAGGAAAATTTGAGTAATGTGGTGTTGTGTGGGCATTCCATGGGTGGTCATGTTTCTATTGTATTGACGTTAAGGTATCCGCATTTAGTTGAAAAACTAATTTTAGTTGGATCATCGGGTATAGAAGGTTTTGCTTCGCATGAGGTTATGGGTATGTTGCATTTTATGGATATGGGACAATTGTTTTATACCAATAGCGCCCATATTGACTCCACAATTAAACAATCCTTTTACAAGGAAAGTAGTGAAACCGCCGGTATAATTTCCGACCTTAAAAACCTTATCAAGGAGCATTCGTTACAAAAATGGAACTCCATGATTTCTATCCTCATAAAATCAATGCTCAATGAGCAGGTCGGTCAGTTTTTGCCATCCTTACAGTTACCTACTTTAATTATTTTTGGGGAAAAAGATGAATTTATACCTAATAAACTTATTCATCCTTTAGAAACTACCCGATCCATTGCAGAATCAGGAAGTAAACGTATTAAAAACAGCAAACATATACTTGTACCTAAAGCAGGACATTTTGTCCATATTGAAAAATATGCGGAGGTAAATGATTTGATTGACGAGTTTATAAGAAAGTAATCTAAGCTCTGTAAAAAAAAACTCAATATTCAATTCTCAATGCTCAATTTTCAAATTAGGAATAAAGTATCCTCTGCTCTCCGATGAACATTGAAAATTAAACATTGATTATTGAGAGTTTGCTGTTCGTTTAAAAATGTTCAATATTCAATTTTCAATGCTCAATTTTCAAATTAGCAATAAAGTATCCTCTGCGCTCCGATGAATATTGAAAATTAAACATTGATTATTGAGAGTTTGCTGTTCGTTTAAAAATGTTCAATATTCAATTTTCAATACTCAATTTTCAAATTAGCAATAAAGTATCCTCTGCGCTCCGAAGAACATTGAAAATTAAACATTGATTATTGAGAGTTTGCTGTTCGTTTAAAAATGTTCAATATTCAATTCTCAATGCTCAATTTTCAAATTAGCAATGAAGTATCCTCTGCTCTCCGATGAATATTGAAAATTAAACATTGATTATTGATCATTTCTGAAATAAACCATTAACTTATTTTATAGTTTAATAAAAGAATATCAAATTTCAATGCTGAACTTTTAGCATCAAGACCAACTAGTACTGTTCCAATTTCAATTTTAAGTAAGCCGCAGTATAACTTTCCATACAATGAATCATATCTTCCGGCACTCCTTCAAATACAATATTTCCACCGTTTTGTCCTCCTTCAGGTCCAATGTCAATTACCCAATCTGCACATTTTATCACATCTACATTATGTTCAATAACCACTATAGAATGTCCTTGAGTTATTAATGCATTAAAGGATGTAAGTAATTTTTTTATATCGTTAAAATGGAGGCCTGTTGTAGGTTCGTCAAAAATGAATAAAATAGGATCCGGGTTTTTGCCCATGGAAAGAAAAGAAGCCAGTTTAACTCTTTGAGCTTCACCACCACTTAGTGTGGCGCTGCTTTGACCTAAAGATATATATCCTAATCCAACTTCTTGCAATGGTTTAAGTTTTTGGATAATGTTGTTTTTTCCTTCAAAAAACAAAATAGCTTCATCCACTGTGAGGCAAAGTACATCATAAATGGATTTGGTTTTGTAAGTAACTTCAAGAACCTCATCCTTAAATCGGCGACCTTTACATGCATCACAAGTAAGATGGAGATCGGCCATAAATTGCATTTCCACAATCTCTTCACCTTCTCCTTTGCATTGTTCACATCTGCCTCCTTCCACATTAAATGAATAATGCTGAGGCTTAAATCCTTTTTGTTTAGAAATTACATTGTCGGCAAATAATTCTCTTACGTGGTCCCAAGCCTTTACGTAGGTGACAGGGTTACTGCGCGTTGATTTTCCAATTGGATTTTGATCAATCATTTCAACCTGTTTGATCATTTTTATATCTCCGGTTATTGACTCAATTTCTCCTGTTTTTACAGAGGTGAAATTACCTGTAGCTTTTTGTAATGCAGGATATAAAATGCCTTTTACCAACGAGGTTTTACCGCTTCCGCTCACACCCGTTACACAAGTCATTAAGTTTAAAGGAAATTTTACATTTACATTTTTTAAATTATTAAGTCTAGCCCCATGAATTTGAATATAATTACTCCAGCTTCGGCGTTTCTCCGGAATATCAATTCGTAGTGATCCATTTAAATATTTGGCTGTTAAACTTTCACTTTGGTATATATTTTGGAATGGACCTTGAAAAACCACTTCACCACCATGAACCCCGGCCAAGGGACCAATATCAATCAATTGATCAGAAGCATTCATCATTTCTTCATCGTGTTCAACTACTACAACAGAGTTTCCCATATTACGAAGGTTTTTTAACACACCAATCAACCTGTCGGTGTCACGGGGATGCAAACCAATACTGGGCTCATCAAGTATATAGGTGCTTCCAACCAAACTGCTGCCTAAAGATGTGGCCAAGTTTATCCTTTGTGATTCACCACCACTTAATGAATTACTTAAACGATTGAGTGAAAGATAACCCAGTCCTACATCTTTTAAATAACGAAGTCTGTTTTTGATTTCTTGAAGTAGTCGGTACGAAATGGCCTCATCCTCTTTACTTAATTTAAGATGATCAAAATATTCCAATGCATTATCAACAGGCATTAATAGTATGTCACTGATGGATGCATTTTTATCTCTAAAATTGAATGAAAATTCAAACTCATTGGTATGAATTAGCTTTATATATTCGGCATCTTTTCTTAAACGAACGCCACGGCAATCAGGGCAAGCAGTTTTCCCGCGGTATTTGGAAAGCATCACCCTGTATTGTATTTTGTAAGACTGCTCTTCTATAAATTTAAAAAAACTATTAATCCCTAAAATATTTCCTTTACCCTGCCATAAAATATCTTTCTCAGCCTCGGTTAGCATATAATAAGAGCGATGGATAGGGAAATCAATTTTTTGTGAAGTTTTAATAAAAGTATCTTTCCATTCACTCATCACCTCGCCTCGCCAGGGAGCAACAGCACCTTCAAATATTGATTGATTTTTATCAGGGATTACAAGATCTTCATCCACTCCAATAATAGTTCCGAATCCTTCACAACGCTTACATGCTCCATAAGGATTATTAAAACTTAATAGATTTACACTTGGTTTTTCAAAAACTATTCCATCTTGTTCAAACTTATTAGAAAAATGATGCCAGGTGTCTGTTTCTTCTTTAACCAAAACACTCATTTCGCCGGCACCTTCGTAAAAAGCTGTTTGAACCGAATCGGCCATCCGACTATCTTGAGTTGTGTCATTCAAATCTCTGATCAAGCGATCAATAATCAACCAAGTATTTTTTATGGAGACTGCTTTGTTGCCTAAAAGATCTTCTATTTTTACTAATTCATTTTTATACCATAACCTGGAAAACCCATTTTGTAAAAGAGTTTTTAGTCTCTCAGATGCATTTTTTTCATCCTTTAGTTTTACACAAATATAAAGTTGAGTCTCTGTTGGTTGGCTTGTTAAAAAATTAACAACATCTTTAACCTCAAAGCATTTAACTTCTTTACCACTTACAGGGCTAATTGTATGGCCGGCACGAGCGAATAGTAATTTTAAATATTCATAAATTTCAGTACTTGTAGCAACAGTACTTCTTGGGTTTCGTGAATTAACCTTTTGTTCAATTGCAATTGAAGGAGATAAACCTTTAATATAATCAACTTCCGGCTTTTCAAGTTTTCCTAAAAACTGTCGAGCATATGAGGATAAACTTTCTACATATCGTCTTTGGCCTTCAGCAAAAAGAGTATCAAATACAAGGGTTGATTTTCCTGATCCTGAAACACCGGTAACTACTACCAGCTGATTTCGAGGAATGTTGATATCAATGTTTTTGAGATTATGGAGTCGGGCTCCTTTTATTTCAATAAATTTTTCTTTTACAGCCACTGGATTATGATCTAAATTAAGCTGGCAAAGGTAAGTCTAATGTGCATTCAAATGTTTCAAAATTCTTATTAAAGTCTTAGATACATTTAAAATGTTTTAATGATTAAGCCAACCTAAATTTTGACTTTAATTTTTAGTAAAAATAAAATTGGGTCACGCTTTTTTGGCCCTCCGGAGATATAATTTCCAAAATAACCCTTCCTGTTGAGTTTTCGAGGATACTTATAAGTTCCTGTGCTGTTTTATCCTTTTTCTGGTTAACAGAAACAATAATGTAGCCTTCTGAAAATCCCATTTGGGATATTCGCCCTTGTTTTAGACTTACAATTTTTATACCGGATGTGATTTTATACAGGTCTTTTTCGGCTTTGGTTATGCTTTCAAAATCAGCACCTAATGCAGCCGATTTAATAATATTTCGGATAAACGATGTTGTGCCTCCATCCTCGTTTACCAATTGAATACTGCGCTCAATTTCTTTACCATCACGCAATATCCGAAGTGTGATCTTATCTCCTGGTCTAAAGTATGCTAATTGCTCATCGTACATTGATTTATTGTCGATGTTTACCCCATTAATAGATAAAATAATGTCTGAATTTTCTATAAATTTTTTAGCATCCGGACAACTTTCGGAAACAGAATTGACATAAACACCGGTTTCCTGATTGGCATATTTTTTAGCCAACTCGCCTTCAATATCCTGAATTGTAAGTCCTGCAAAAGCTCTTTGAACTGAGCCAAATTCTTTTAGATCTTTGATTATTTTGGCAACAATTTTAGAAGGAATGGCAAATCCATAACCAACATAAGAACCTGTTTTAGAGGCAATTGCAGTGTTAATGCCTATAAGATTTCCATTAAGATCTACCAAAGCACCACCACTATTTCCGGGGTTTATTGCTGCATCAGTTTGAATAAATGATTCTATTGGAAATTGTTCATTTACAATACTAATATTTCTTCCTTTTGCGCTAACTATACCAGCGGTTACAGTTGAAGTAAGGTTAAAAGGGTTACCAACAGCAACCACCCATTCACCTATTTTTAATTGATCAGAGTTTGCAAACTGAATAAATGGCAGATTTTCAGCATCAATTTTTAACAATGCAAGATCCGATGATGAATGAGAACCGATTAATGTTGCTTTATAAGTGTGTTTGTTTTTATTCAAAACCACTTCTATACTTTTTGCACCTTTAATAACATGGTTATTGGTGACAATATATCCATCTTTAGAAATTATTACACCACTGCCTGTGCTTGCCACCTCACCTATACTTCCAAAAGGATCAAAATCAAAAAACCATCCCCATCCTGTTTGACGTTGAACCTCGGATGTGGTTTTGATAAAGACAACGCATGGAGTTGCTATTTCACTAGCTTTTACAAAATCAAGTCCTGCTCCTTGTGCAGAGCCATATCCCACGGATCGGGCAACATCCTGCAAATTATTTAAACCTGTTTGGGAAGGCTGAGGGCGAAATTTGTCCATAGCCAGATTGCCTGCAATTCCGCTTAATGAGGCAACTAAAATAATAAGGATCCATTTTTTCATAATTTGAATTTAATTTTATTTTAATGATGAATGATTTCTAAGTGGGGGCTTCAAAATTTATGCCAAAAATTGAAATTTTGTTTAGTGACAACTATTTTTTATTGTTTAACTTTTATTAAGCTGGGTGCAGGGGAGTTTAGAAGTAATTATTTTATATTTACTTTAAAAAGGATGAGTTTGTATAAGGCACCTTTATGTTAAATTTTTATCAATGGATTTAGTTTTTTTAAAGTAGAATTATAAGGATGTTCTGAAATGACTTACAATGTTATTTTGAAAGCTATTATACAGAATGTCAGATTGTTCACTCTTTATATTTGATTAATTTTGCAGCATAAAATTAACTTAACTTATGAAAAACATTTACATTTCCACATTATGTGCTGTACTTTTATTGGTGTCATGCAGCAAAAAAGATGATCCTCAATTACTTATTTCAACCGAAGCACCTACATCAGAAGTATTAAACAAAAAAGACTGCAGTAAAGAGATTAAAGGTAAATTGACTTATAATTTTACAACAGAATTTGATATGCCTGGTTCAAATTGCGGTGAAGCTTATATTTCTACAGGAAACTATTCAGGAAGCGGTCAACTTAGTGTTTTAGGAAATTTAACTTCTGCAACCAAGGCTTGTTATAGTTATATTTTTAATCAAACCAATGTAATAGGTATACATATAGAAAATCAAAGTGCCTATTTTACAGCACCAAACGGCGATATTTTGTATTTAACCAATGATCCTTATGATTTGTATTTTAATTCAACCGGCTATGCTACAGGTACTTGCAATTTCTACTTTGCAGGAGGTACAGGCAAATATGAAAATGCAAAAGGTAGTTTTTTAGGTTATGTAGAAAACAACCTACAAGGTACTTTTACAGTTGATGTAAAAGGAAGATTGAATTACTAGTAGTTTTCAACCTTGTAACGAGATTTATTGACGGATTTTTCTAGTTTTTGAGAGCTAAAAAAATGTTCAATATTCAAACTTCGATGATCAATTTTTATACTTGCTTTTAAATACCAACTCTGAAATTGGGCAAGCCTTATTAGCAATTTATTTATATTGATCTCTTAACTTTAATTAGCGTGGTTTTCTTTTTTTCTTATACTTTTGAAGAAAACTAAAAGTATGTTAAAAAGAGCCAGTTTAATCCTATTTATGTCTGTTTTGTTGGTAATGTCGGGTTGTTCAGGTAAAACTGAAACTGCTCTTGAGCATAAAGCACCTAATGGTAAGGTAGTTATAAATATTATTGCAAAGAGAACTACCACCGTAGAATCATGGAAGGTAGACATGAATGTAAAAGCCTATGAATTTAAGCCCGGCAAATTAAGTTTTGAAATCTATGCCAAGGATCTTACGGAAGAAAATGTAAAATTTAATTGGGTGGACGAAAAGCATTGCCATATTACATTTACTCAGCAAGACAATACTGAACGAAAATTTGAATTGATTGCTACTTCAGAGCAACTTCAAATGGCTGAAATGTAATATTTTATTCTAGTTATTTAAATGGCAAGCATTAGTATTACAACCACTCAAAATGTAACCATTGATTATACCTTATCGGGATTTAGTCCGAGATTGTTTGCCTTTATTATTGATTGGCTTATCATTATTGCCTGGGTTTTAATACATTCATTTATAGGATACAGTGTTTTTAACGATAGCGATACATCAGCTATATACATATGGGTTTTCGTAATTCCTTTTTTTTCATTTTACACCTTACTTATGGAATACTTTTTAAACGGCCAAACTCCGGGAAAAAGATCCATGGGAATACGGGTAATAATGATTAACGGAAAGGAGCCAACGTTTTTAGATTATTTTATTAGATGGAGTTTAAGATTTGTCGAAATATATTTATCAAGCGGGGTATTAGCCAGTGTAATGATTAGTACAACCGATAAAAAACAAAGAATTGCAGATATTATTGCCGGTACTGTTTTAGTAAAGGTGCAGATAATTCAGTCTATACTTGCCGATGATTTAATAAAGATTGGAGGAAATGGTAATTATGAACCGCTTTATCCCGAGGTAATATTATTTAAGGAAGAAGAAATGCTTGTGCTTAAAAAATTGGTTGACCGTTTTTATTTATACCGCAATTCGGCTCATATTAATCTGGTACAGGAAACAGCTATGCAAATTGCCGGTAAAATGGGAGTGAAGATCAAGGAAGAAAAGCCGGAACAATTTTTAAAGGCAATTATCAGAGATTTTGTTGTACTAACGAGATAGTGGTTTATTACAAGCTCATTCTTTTTTCGAATGAAATACCTTCTTGGTCAAACCTTTTTTTAATGGAATAGTTTAGATCGCAATGCATATAATATGCTTTATCTGAATCTTCGCTATCTACCATTACTCTAAGCCTTATACTTCCATTCTCTATTCTCACCACTCTTACTTTCAAATCGCTTTTTTCGGGAAATAGTTCAAGCTGTCGCAAAAAATCAGGGTGATTGCTTACCTCTTCCTTAATAATGGAAATTGCTTTATCAATATCAGAGTCAATATCAATACAATACTCAATTTTCTCTTTCTTCATTTCTTCATTAAGATGAAAATTGACAATGGTTTCTGAATTGATTTTTGAATTAGGAACTATAATCCTGTTGTTTTGAACATCGCGAATGATGGTATGTCTAAGCGTGATATCTTCTATATTTCCTTTATGTAAAGGGTTTAATTCAATATAATCTCCTACTCTAAAGGGCTTAGAAATTACGATAAAAATACCACTGATAATATTTGAAAATGCTTGTTGAGATGCCAGAGCAATAATGGCTGCAAAAATACCCGCACCGGCAAATAGTGTGGTTCCAAATGCTTTAAAACGTGGAACAGAATAAATAATAAATATTATTGCCGTTGTATATACTACAAAGGATGTTGCATTTTTAAAAAAGCTATAGCTTGTTGGATCAATCTTAAGTTTTTTGGCCTTAATATTTGCTGTTCTTTTTATTAACCAACGCAAAGTTTCTGAAACAACAAAAGCCCCAAAAAGAGTGGCAATAATGAGTATTGAATATTCGAAATCTTGTTTCAGCATCGTCTTTTAAATGGATGTCTAACTTAATCAAATGGAGAATTTAAGTAATTCAAAAAAGGAAGTAATAAATCCTTTTCTGATACTATCGGTTTTTCAATATTCCAGTTCAAATTCAAATTTGGATCATCAAACCGGATACCACCTTCGGATTGTTTATTGTAGTAATTGGTACATTTATATTGAAAAATACTATTGTCTTCTAAAACTGAAAAGCCGTGCGCAAAGCCCGGCGGAACCCAAAATTGTTTGAAATTTTCTGCTGAAAGTTCCACAGATATACTTTGGCCATAGGTTGGAGATGACTTACGGATATCCACAACTATATCGATTACCTTACCTTGAGTAACTCTTACCAATTTACCTTGGTCAAATGGCGGCGCCTGAAAATGCAAGCCACGGACAGAGCCTGCTTGTGAAAGACTTTGATTATCTTGCACAAAATCTAAATCTATTCCCAAATCTTGAAATAGTTTTTTAGAAAAACTTTCAAAAAAGTAACCTCTTTCGTCTAAAAATACTTTTGGAGTGAGTAGTAAGGGACCTTGAATATCGAATTTATCTATTTGCATAAATGAAATAATGGTGGTTAGTTAATATATTGAGAATTAAAGGATACGTAACTTGGCGAATTTTAGAACTAATTGTTTTTCGCCATATTCATCAAAAATTATTATGGCTTTCCGAGAGTCGCCTATACCATCAAGGGTTTTAACGATACCTCTTCCAAAACGCTGATGTTCAACCTGCATGCTTTCTTTCAGGCCCGAAGTGTCGTCAGGAATAAAATTCTCTATTACATCCGGTAATGATTTTCGAATTGGAGGAGCATAAGTTGATGGTTTAGAAGTGGACGGCTTTGTCCAGGAGCGAGAACCACTGTAAATATCTTCGTTTGCTTGATGGGGCCCGGGAATGCTTTTAAAGGATTTAAAACCGGCATCCATTTCTAAAAATTCCTTATCTATTTCATCCAAAAAACGACTGGGTTCGCATGGCAATAAACTACCAAATCTAAAACGGGAGGTGGCGTAGGTGAGGTATACCTTTTTCTCGGCTCTTGTTAATGCTACATAAAATAAACGGCGTTCCTCTTCCAATTCTTTTCTGTTGGCTAACGACATTTGACTGGGGAACAAATTTTCCTCCATTCCCCCAATAAAAACAATAGGAAATTCCAAACCTTTTGAGCCATGAATGGTCATCATAGTAACTTTTTCAGCATTGGGATCATCTTTGTCGGCATCGGTTAGCAGGGCAATATCTTGCAGATAATTTTCAAGGGTTTTATCCAATTCATTTGTGTCGTCTTCCACAAATTCTTTTATACCATTTAAAAGTTCCACCATGTTTTCATATCGGCTAATACCTTCTATGGTTTTATCTTCGTTTAAAAGCTTTAGGAGTCCTGTTGCCTTTGCCATATAAGATGCGAGTTCGTAGGCATTATGAGTTTTACGCATTGCTCCAAAGCTTTTTATCATAATACCAAAATCGGTTATTTTGGATGATGCACTTTTAAGCTCCGGAAATTCTCTTACATGTTCAATTATTTTCCATAATGGCAAGTCATTTTGACCGGCATATAAAAAGAGACGGTCGATGGTGGTTTGTCCAATTCCCCTGGCAGGAAAATTTATCACACGTTTGATGGCTTCTTCATCGTTGTTGTTAACCACCAACCTTAAATATGCTATAAAATCCTTTATTTCTTTACGTTGGTAAAACGACATTCCTCCCAAAATACGGTATGGAATATTCATTTTTCTCAAGGCTTCCTCAAAACTTCTGGATTGAGCATTGGTGCGGTATAAGATAGCGAAACTACTGTCGGGTAGCCGCTTTTCCATTTTTTCTTCAAAAATGGCTTGTGCAACAAAACGTCCTTCTTCGTTGTCGTTCATTGCCCTGATAATCTTTATTTTTTCACCGGATGGATTGGTAGTCCAAACTTTTTTCTGCAATTGATCCTTATTGTTGAGGATAATGCCACCGGATGCATTAACAATTACTTGTGTGCTTCTATAGTTTTGCTCCAGTTTAAAAACCTTTAGTTCAGGATATTCGCTCTCAAAGGATAATATATTTTTGATGGTGGCACCTCTAAAAGAATAGATACTTTGAGCGTCATCACCCACTACACAAATATTTTGATGAACAGCCGCAAGTTTTTTAATAATCATAAACTGGCAGTGATTTGTGTCCTGATACTCATCCACCATTACATATTTAAACTTGTGTTGGTATTTATTTAAAACATTGGGAAATTTTGAAAAAAGATGAAAGGTTTTAAGCAGAAGATCATCAAAATCCATGGCCCCTGCCTTAAAGCATCTATCTTCGTATGCTTTGTAAATTTTGCCCAATTCAGGCCTTCCGGTGGAAGAATCATAGGCATTTACTTCATCATCCTGACGGTACATATCAGCTGTAATCAGGTTGTTTTTGGCATTAGAAATACGACCTAAAATCAAGCCGGGTTTATACACCTTATCATCAATCTGCATTTCTTTTAAAATGCTTCTGATCAAACTTTT
>Ga0154020_10003258_pt1 | contig 19615 bp, 10 predicted proteins | sample Klosneuvirus_201_FD_109709 | JGI IMG/M metagenome (GOLD analysis project Ga0154020, IMG submission 109709) | Active sludge microbial communities from wastewater, Klosterneuburg, Austria - Klosneuvirus_20160825_MG | ecosystem: Engineered > WWTP > Aerobic digester > Activated sludge | place... | reverse complement strand
CAAAAATATTTATAAAAGTATAGTTGCATTATATCGCGAACACACATCAAGCGACAACATGATTTTTTAAAAAACGAACAATAGATTTTTTCTAATTAAAAAATTTTTAAAAAATGTGAATTCACACACGCACCTTTTTTGTGCTACGTCGATAATCATCGTGCTGTTTGATGATGTTGTTGCGTGTTGTCGTTGTTATTCTTGAAAAAAGCAGATTTTCTTACTTTACACTACATCCATCCTCTTTCAGCATTTTTAATTTATCACGGTGAGGTCAGTACCTGTCTCGCTACCCTACATCCTAGAGAAGGAGTTATTATGGTTTCCTTAGTTAGCTTTCCACTTGCCCCGTCTGCCGCTGCTGACCCAACTAGCCCACGAGTAGACGTAAAAAAGATGATGGAACTACTAACATTATCTTCGACTCCGGGCGCCAAACCAACGTCAGAACAAATAAGAGAAGCTCATTCATTGGCAAAAATAATCATTAATGATCCAACACGGGATCCCGCTAGCGCACAAGCACTATTAAAACTTGCCTATCATGGCGATGAAGGAAAAAGAAACTTATTAAACGACCTTAATGATATTTCAAGAAACCTTTCTGTTTTAAACAGAAAAACTGAATTTGTCAGATTTATTCCTATCGTTTTAACGGAAATCTGGATAAGAGCAAAAAATAAAGACATTGATTTGAGTAATTTCAATGTGTCTTCAAAAAAATTGGGCAATATAACCGACATAAATAGTGATTCAGGAAATTCGATTCTATACTCTTTCATGAATTTTCTTTGGCAGGTTTATGCAAATGAAAAATTTACTCCACTTAAAAGCGAAAGTGCTTATGCGTTAGTATTAATAGGAGCAGCGAGTACTCATTTCAGCAATAAAAACGTTATCTTTGACGCCATTGATAATTCAAAATTACACAATTTATATTATGAGTTAGGAAGATTTTGGGCTGGATTCTCCAACAAAGCTGAAAAATCAAAGGAGAATTTTGAATTTCTATCGGAAACTCTAAACGATCGTGATGACCAAAGGGCCCCGACTGCACTTACATTCATCGATGCAATAGCTTCAGATTTGATTTCAAAAAGCCCTAAACCATCTAATTTTCCTCAAACTGTGCCCACTGGTCACGCCCTTGTCGTCGAGCAAAGACGACAGAAAGAAATGAATAAAAAAGTACAAGCTACCGTGCCAGCAACACTAACTCTGGATGAATTAGCTGAAACACCAAAAACCCCCGATGCTTTGGCAACGCCCGCTATTGCGGCATTACCTCCACCACCTAAACCTGAAACCCAAGTGGTGAGCTTGGCACCACAGCCTAAGCCTGTAGCTCCGGCGCCGGCGCCTGTTCAAGCAAAACCTATTGTTCCTGCGGCTGAATCAGTAGTCGCTGCAGCTGTTACGCCAAATGAAAAACCAATATCCGATAAAATTAGATCGCATGTTCCACCTTTTGGCATTGATGAATACACCTCGGACACACCTAACACCACTAAACCTGTAGAAAAACCTGCAGTTGCGCTAGCGGCACCTGCGGTAGCTGCTAAACCAGCGCCAACATCAGTGGTAACCGCGTCTGTTGAAGCAAAGCCTTATGGACCTCCTTTTCCTGTTCAAACAGCTACTTTGCCTAAGCCCGAACAAGATAAGCCAGTAGCAAATGCATTGAATATTCTTCCTGCGGCAAATAAAACCTCAAGCAATGTTTCTCCTCATTTGAATTTGGGTTACGAACGAACCGAATATCAAGATCTAACAACCCGTAGAGCGATTGCACAAGTGGGACTAAAAACACGCAAAGTCACCGTTTATCTTGAGGGTGGATATGTCAATGCCAATACAAGCACTCCAAAAACAGAAGCTCCGGCATTTTATCCTTTTACTCCGTTATCAACTAATAAAGACATTGAACTCACCCAACAAAATCTGTACGGTCTGGCTCAACTAGATATCACCGATCCTGACGATCCTTCGTATAAAACCAATATAGACAAATTGAAAAAATATTCATTACCAACAGAAACACTCTCTGTTGTATTAAATGGGGCGGAACAAAAAATTAAGTATGATCCTTTGCTATTTACGGGAGAACTGCCAACTCTTTCTGCCACAGGCGGTACTGTGGGGGTTGGTGCAGATTACCAAATTAACAGACAATGGAGTATTGCAGCAAAAGTTAACGTAGATATTCTTTCTGTTACCACTCAAGGCGGTACAACCTGTAATGATACATCTTTAGTTGCACAATTGCGTGCTTCTGCGTTGGATATACAAGCACGTATAGATGAAATAAGGGCTCAAATAAATGATCCTAAAATTACATCAAGCAATATTAAAGATAAACAAAAAAGCATAGCTGCTCTACACACCGCAATGGCAGCGCTCACAACTGCGGTGCAAAATCACAATAATATTGCAAACCAAATTAACCAGCAAGCGGTGGCCTTATCATGTAAAGAAAACCCCATACAAACAGACACAAAGATTAATTATGGTGGAAGTGTTTCGGCTCGCTACAATAATCCTGAAAAAAGACTAAGCAGTGCCGATTTGGGATTAGTATATCAGAATCAATTTGGCATGCATTTTGTGGATCTAAGGTTAAGTGGCACTGTCGATTTAGTAAAGGGATCTCGTTTTAATTTAGGAATAACCGCCGACACACAACTTTTAGTTCTTAAAAGAGACGAGGAAAAACAATTATTTTTAAATGCCGCAGCGGGGCCACGTATAGCGATAAAAAATGCCTTAGAGTTGTTATTACAAGTAGGCACAAGCGCTAATCTTTCAGCAGGTTATTTAGGATGGAATATTATAGGCAGCATAAGAGTTACATCGCCTAATCTAAAAACAGAAGCAAAACATGAACATAGTTTAGCAAGAGACCAAACCACTGTGAGTGTAAGTAATTAATCGCTTTAAATCCTTTCTAACCCTAGCGCAGTTAAAAGCGGTAATCTAAATTCTAACGCTAAGCGAGCATCTAGTAATGCGGCGTCTTGAATGCCCATGTTAAGATTAATTTGTAGTGCCAAGATAGACACCAAATGTAGATTTAATGACGCTGCAATAAGCACTGGTTTATCGTGTTGTTGCCAACCCACATAACCACGAGAATCTAAACGCAGTGTAGTTTTTTTATTGTATTGCCAAGTTATACCTAACATCCACGTAGGTGCATCGTTTTGGCCGTTAGCGCCTTGCTGCCAAGCTAAAAAGCCAAGTGCGCACAAAAATTCAAAACGGTGAATTTGCCGATAAATTTTTGGGTAACCTATGACAACATCTATTTGATACGCAGGCGCATTGGTAAAGCGCCTATTTAAATAGCCCTTGCCTGTTGTTGTTTTGGTTAAAAATTGTATGGCCAAAGAAGGATACTGTTCTTTGCCATTGTATATTAAATATTTTCCGCCAAATCTTAAATCTGCTGTTTGTAGCCCTTGTGTATGGCTTAGTTGCCAGTTTTTTTGTGTATCAACAGACACACGCCAAAATTCGATAGGCATGTAATCAACAAACAACACCGCACGATTAAAAAGCGGCACATCCACATGCAAAATGGGTTCTGTTGCAAAATCGCGAGGTAAAGAAAACTGAACCCCCGCACCTATTTGAAAACGTGTATAAGCAGGTATCCATGGCGATTCTATGGAATAAACAAAAAGCGCATTAGGCCCCATGGTGCCTGGATTTACAAATTTATCAAAGCCCCACGCCAAAGACCCATTAAAGCAACACAAAACAACACTAAAAAACGCACGTTTAAAAAACAAGCTCAATTGAATCATTGGTTTTTGTTTTACACATGTTCTATTTGAATGGCCACGCGTTTAGAAGAAAACGCCAGGGCTAAAAGACGCATGTGGGTAATCCCTTTGTCTTTCAGATGCACCATATAATCACGTGTTTTAATTTGTTCCATGGCACTTTTTAACGCTTGTGCCGCACTTTCTTTGGACTTTTTACGCACCACTTTAAATTCAATAATAATTCCCATGTCTTGTGTGTTTTTAGGCGTTAATACAACATCGCAGCGACCAAAGCCTGATTCCCTATTAGAATGCACCGCGTAACGTGGCGATAAATTGACTAATAATCCAAGCACTAATCCATGAAAAAAGTGTTCTTGAGCATCTAGAAAAGACACATGATGTAATAAAATGGATTCTAAATAATAGACTAATTCTTCTTCTGTTCCAGACAAAAACGCACGTATGACTTTATCTACACTGGTACCCGTTGGCACAAATTTTAAAAACCACGATTGCACCAAACTTTTTAAATGTGCGCGCAGTTCAAGATTTGGAATTTTTAATTCTGCGTATAAGTCGGTTTCGTCCACATAAAATGTTCGTTCTGCTTTTAAATAACCAGAGAACAGCAACAAACTCCACACCATGTCTGGATCTTCTTTTAGGGTGTCTAAGGTCACATTATCTTTTATTCTACGCTCTAAAGATCCACCATGTAACAAATGCTCTAAATCTTCTTTAAGGTCCGAAGGGTTATTTAATAAGGCTTGCTCAATTAAATCAGCTTTAGCAGTATTAGCCCAATAGGGCTGAAACCCATCTTTTCGATTAGACAAATAAGCCATCACAGACCAAGGATTGTAAATTACCTGATCAGCAAATTGATAACCATTATACCAATATTTGATATCTTCTAAATCACCCAAACAACCAAAACGTGTTGTGAGATCTGTTACTTCTTGTTCGGTAAATCCAAAATCTGATGCATAATAATGTTGCGTCAACGTGTACACACCCAAATTATTAAGCCCAGAAAATATGCTTTCTTTGGCCACGCGCATGATTCCTGTTAACACCACACGAAATATCGAATTATTGTCTTTTAATGCGGCAGACAAAAAGTTTCTAAAAAAAGGCATGGCGTCTTGATGATAGCCGCCCAAATAAGCTTCGTGCATGGGTGTGTCGTATTCATCGATTAATAACAGCACATTTTTTTGATGCATTTTTTTAAGATAAAGACACAGATCTTTAAGGCTATCTTCTAATACCGCTTTAGATGCTTGCCTTTTAAATACAGCCCTAAATTTTTTAAGTTCTACTTCGTTAAGGATAGAAGATTCAGACAAATAAAGGTATTGCAAATACAAATCAGGTAATAAATTTTTTATCTTATCATACATGTCATTCCATGAATGGCAGCCTTTAATATCTTTAAACGAAACAAACAGCACAGGATATTGGCCAAAATGTTGCATGCTTTTTGCGTCTTGTGTGATTTTTAATCCATCAAACAACGCTTTGCGTTCGGCTTGTTCTTGCGCTTGCGGCAGTTTTTCAAAAAAATACCGCAACATAGACAAATTAAGTGTTTTACCAAAACGTCTGGGACGTGGAATTAAAATAACTTCGGATGAATCGTTCAATACGCGATGAACCAAGAAGGATTTATCTACATAGACTTTTGAATCAAGTCTTAACTTTCTAAAATCAGAATAACCTTTGGGCAATATTAAATCTTGGTCATTTATCATAACGGTGCAAAGCTAACACAAGCCTTGTTTAAAATCACGATTAATACAAGCGTTGGGTACTTTTAAAATCAGTGTTTGCAATGTATTAAATCATCAACATTTAAACGCGTGCGTAGTGAGGTTTGCCATTTTTTTTGGTGCATGCGCTGACAAGCCTCTGCCGCATACACATCTGCTTTTTTTAATACTGCATCAATCAGTTGTTTGTCTTGATTGATAGCTTGCATATGTTTTGCCAAATGCTGATAAAGTTGCCACAAGCGCACCAAAGAAGCTGCTTGAATAAATTCATCTGCGGATTCTATCCATTTAAAATAATGTTGTTGTTGCACTAGCACTTGCTTAGAAAAAGACAAAAAAGATTCTGTTTGGCCATTTGATTGTTGCATTAATAACGCATTTGTTTTTTGTTCTTGCGTATAAAATAAAACAGAAGCGATATACATTTTAAAAGTTGTATTTTTAAGTGTATTTTTTTTAAGTCTTATCTGTAATTGTTCTGTTAGCGTGTTTACAAAGGCATTATGGCCAAGTAAAAATTCAACTTCTAACAAAGCGCGTTCAACCCATAATAACTGGTCTGTATCTTGCGGTGTTAAACGATTTAATAAACGCCAATAACGATTTAAATAGCTGGCATAAACCACGCTTGATGAATATTCGTAATGCCATTTTATTTGATATTTTAAAAAAGAATGAATCCATGCAAATTGTGCATGTGTTATTTTTGTATCAAATTGTTCACCTAAATATTGTTTTAGGTAATCTTCTATCCACAATAGTTCTTTTTCTGGCGTTTTAAATTTATCATAAGACAAAGAAAAAGCCTGCATTAAATATTCAAACCACACGGGTTTTAATTCTAAATCTAAAGGCATGTCTTTTAATTGTTTAAATTTATCGTAAGCACTTTGGTCATGTTGTTGTTTAACATCAAATACCCCTGCGTACAAAAGTACTTTTGAGTAATTCTTATGATGTAAAAATTGTTTAATGTAAATTTTTAAAAAAACTTCGATTAAATTAAGATAAGGTTCTTGCAAAGAATAAGACGATTTAGATTTATTTAATAAATTCCAATGCGTTTCTATAACATTTAAGAGCAATTCTTCTAGATGTTCACAAAGTGCGTTTTTGGCCACGCTTAAGCACGGTTCTTGCAGTAAAACTAAAGACCAATAAGGCAGGCTATTTTGCAATAAAGATTCTTCTTTAAATTCTTTAGTTTGCGTATTTTTAACTTGTTCGCTTTGTTGCGACAACCACAAAGAAAGAGCTTGGCATAGATAAGACACTTTAAACAAAGCATTTGATGCACGTAAATCTAATAATTGTAATACTTGTTGTGCAGACAACAAACGGCCTTGTGTGCGATAAATTTTGGCAAGCATCAACAGTGCAGGTGGCACATCTTGTGGTTTAAGTATTGATTTTAAAACATCAAAAGCTTGTAGCGGCACTCCTGTTTCTGCCAAAGGCCATAATAAATCCATCATCGATTCGGAATACAAATTAAGCGCGCCAACGCCTGTTTTATTTTGATTACTCGCCAAAGAAGAAGTCATTACACGTCTAAATAAAGCCAAAGATTCTGCGTGGTGTTGCATATTGTATTCGCACCATGCCATTTTATAAAGCACATAAACCCAGTGCCTGGATTCATTATCTGATTGAATAGCCTGATAATAAGCCATCGCATTTTGAAATTGATTGTTGTTAAAATAGTAATCCCCCAACAAGACTTGGGCTTCTTTAATGTACAAAGACTGAGGCCATTCATTGATTAAACGGTTTAATGCACGTGCAAAAGCAGCTTGGTCGCCTTGTTCTGCCCATAACGAAGCTTGATGAAACAACACTGCGTCTATGCGGTTATAAATCTGTGTTGCGGGCACATGCCAAACGGATGCTTGTTCGTCTATTTGTTCTACCATGTTTTTTAAAAGTAGTTGTGCTTGCGCACGATCGGTTAACGCTTGTGCTTTGTTACGTGCATCATAAAACGCTGCGCGTTCGTCGTATAATTCTGCCAATTGATGTTGTTTAATCAACTTTGTAGTGTCACTGACTGACCATTTTTTATAATGAATCACAGATTCTAATACGTTTATTAATTGGGATTGAATGCGCAACCAGTCTGTTTCTTGATTAAGCGATAGCGGCGTGGGCGCCAGGGTAACCAATTGAGCTTTAAATGAGGGTTGTTTTTGATATAACCCAAGTTCGTCTTGCCAATATTCTTGGTCCCAAAAATAATAATCTTGTTTAAGCGACAAAGATAACGGTTTAAATGGTTCTTGTTTATATTGCACTTGTGTTAAAGACATAAGCGCGTTTTTATCGTGTAATAATTTATCAACATAAAGTAATTGTGCCTGCAACATCAAGTATTCTAAGCGTGCATCTAGTTTTTGCCAATGAAGTGCTATGCTTTGCATAAACAAGGTTTCTATTTTAGAGACCACATCTTTATCTTTAACTTGCCATATTTGGCTAAGATAAGATTTGACCTGCAAAGACTCTTTATTGGCAGATAAAACATTATTTTGATGTTCTAATAATTTAATATACGACTGATATACCCATAAGAAATGTGGTGTTCTTCTTATTTCGACCCACAGTGGAATCAGTGATTTATAAGTAGAGATGTGGTTTTTAAATTGCTCAAATGTAGTTATTTTTATAGCTAAAAATTTTTGTTTTTCTTCTTGATATTGACGATACGTATTAAACCACATATCCAAATGTAGCGCAGCCTGTTCGTATTGAGATTCTTGCCAATTTAAAGAGGCAGAAAGCACGTCCAATTCCCATAATAATCGCTGTTTAGATTTTAATACATCTGCCGATTTTAATTGCGCAAACATTTGCTCTGCCTGTTTGTTTTGCCAATAAATCCATGCACGTTCTGTGTATAGTTCTTGCCACAAGGCCTGTTCTGATTCTATGTTCTGATACATCAACAAGGCTTCTTTAATTTGTCCTTGAGCCTTTAATAAACGCGCCTTTAGCAAACACACAAGCGCATAAGCTGGCACATGAGAAGGCGGCCATTGTTCGTTTAATTGCACACGAGGCATCAACAAAAGTGGGTTAAGCACCTCTAGCGCTTGTGTGTATTGTTGTTTAAAAGACAACGCCAAAGCATAAGCATAGCGCCATTGTACTATTTTGTTAGCGGAGACCTGCTTGATATCTAGTTCAGACAATAATAAAAATGCAGGTTCTTGTAACCCCAAACGTAGCCAACTAATAGCCGTATCTAATGCTAAGTTCATGCGTTTAAAAACAGGCAATTGCAAACAAAAATCTTTTAAATGTGTATGGGCGGATTGTTCATGAAACTGCAAAGCCCAGGCATCCATCACCACCACACGCGATTCTTGCGACCACGTATATAAATCATTTTGATTCATGATATCGCATAATTGCGCTTGACTTTGGGCGGCAAAAACAACACGTGCAGGCAATAAAAAAGTAAAAAAAATAAAAATTAAAACACCCACACCACACCCATTAAAAAAGAAACCTGATTTTGAATAACAAAAGAAGATTCTATGCGCATAGATGGAAATTTAAATTGAGTCACACGCGCCAAATGGTCGGGATATAATATATCGCGTATTTCTAATTTTATTCCAACATAGGATTTAAACAACAAACGCATCCCAATGCCCATTTGCACGCCAGGGCGAATGCCATCAAATAACCAAGTGCGTGGTTGCGGCGATTGACATGTGAGCGGATCGTTGTCATTTAACGATAATACTTGGCATGGCACACGCGTGCCCACTAAAACAGGCCCCGCCAGCACATATAAAGAATAATACCCCAAAGTCGTAGATAAAAGCGCAAGCTTGCCCTTTAATGGTGTAAATAAAAACGAAAGTCCAACACTATACGCAGGTACTTTAAGTTCTACAAAACGCGGACGTTTGTATTCGTATTGCTGCAAATCTCGTACGGTTTGCGTAGACCAAGCAAAATAATAAGCACCAGAGGCTTCTATTCCTATCCATTCATGTGGATAAAAAACAACATTCAGCCAAGGCGCCACCGATTGATGATACAAAGATATTAAATTGAGCCATAAAGAGAGCGTGACATCCACATGATATTTTTTAGAAAAATCAGGTAAAGATTGAGCTACATAAACACGTTCTGTTGGTGGTTCTTGTTTAAAAACAGGTTGCGCATATGCACACACAGAAACAAATAATAAAATTCCTATGATACAACAAAAATAGCACCAACAAGCCTTTATTTTGCAATTCATTGCACACTCCGCCGTTTAAAAAACAACGGATCAAATATATAAGAAACACCCAATAAGAACATGGGCTGCTGAACCACTATTAATTCTGTTTTTTGTGAACTTGTTTTAAACGAATCAAAATAAATAAAATCTCTTACTTCAAAACGAAACACAAAACCTTTAGGAAAAAACACACGCACACCAGCGCCAATATTAAATAACGCATGAACAGATTGTTTTTTAAGTTGTGTCAATACGCTAACTTCGGCCGATAAATTGTCTTCTGCATTGATAGCCACATATTTTACGGCGCCCATCACACCAGCCCCTGCCAACAAAAACCCTTGCCAATGCACATCAAACTTAGAAAAAAAACTAAACTTGGCAATGACAGGGCTCCACTGCACATTCAAGGCAGATAACCATTGCATGCCTATTAAGCCAGGCAAATGCGGATTTCTAAACTGCCCTAGTTGCGAACGCACGCTCCCATTTTGCACAGAAGAAGGGTTATTTATTAAATTGGTTTCTTTGACATCTAAATAACCAGCCAATAATTCTACGCTTAAAAATTCAAACACATGATACTGAGCAAAAACACTCGCACCCAAATGACGCCAATAAGACGATACTAACCCGCCGGTAAAAAAAGCCCCAAGCTCCATATGCCCTGCCAAACGTTCACGCACTGGCACAACCACAGGTATTTTTTTAAAATCAGAAAATGGATCAAACGTATAGGTAGGTTTTGTAGCCCATGCAGATGTGGTTATTGTGTGCGCTAAAAAAAATACACAAAACGCAGCGCATGGCCGTAAAAATCGCATAGAGAATCAATTCTACATGTCTAAAAAACTATTCGCCGTCGCGCTGAGATGAATGCTGCTCTTCTACTAAAATTGCGCGCACATAATCGCGGTTCATGCGGGCAATAAAGCCCAAATGAATACCTTTGGGGCAGGCGGCTTCGCATTCACCATGGTTAGAACAAGCGCCAAACCCTTCTTTGTCCATGGTTTCTACCATTTTTTGCGCACGCATATAACGCTCTGGCTGGCCTTGTGGCAACAAACCCAATTGAGAAATTTTAGCCGATGTAAACAACATGGCAGACGCATTTGGGCATGCGGCCACACAAGCACCACAACCAATACATTCGGCCGCATCCATAGCCCTATCGGCATTTTGTTTGGGCACCAAAATTTGGTTGGCATCTTGTGGGCTGCCTGTGCGTGCAGAAATAAAACCGCCCGCCTGTATGATTCTATCAAAAGAAGATCGGTCTACAACCAGGTCTTTAATCACTGGAAATGCATCTGCACGCCAAGGTTCAATTGTGATTTCGTCTCCATCTTTGAACGAACGCATATGTAATTGACAAGTTGTGGTGCGTATTTTAGGGCCATGTGGACGGCCGTTAACCACCATGCCACAACTTCCACAAACACCTTCTCTGCAATCATGATCAAAAGCGATTGGTTCTTGGCCTTGTATCTGCAACTGTTCGTTTAATATATCTAACATTTCTAAAAACGACATATCGGGGCTTACGTTTGGAACTTCGTATCTTACAAATTGCCCAACCGATTGCTTATCTTTTTGTCGCCATGCGTGAAGTATGATTTTCATTACTTATAACTCCGTTGAGAAGGTTTTACATATTCATAAGTTAAAGGCTCTTTATTTAACTCTGGCTTGCTTGTATTTCCAGTATAAGCCCAGGCCGCAGCGTATTGAAAAGATTCATCGCGGCGCTGTGCTTCGCCTTCTTCTGTTTGATATTCTTCACGGAAATGACCACCACAAGATTCTTCGCGGTGCAATGCATCGGTACACATTAATTCTGCTAATTCAAAAAAATCAGCCACGCGGCCTGCTTTTTCGAGCGATTGATTTAATTCGCTTACAGTGCCTGGTACGTATAAGTTTTTATAAAATTCTTCTCTTAGTTCTGGAATTCGTTTAAGCGCGGCACTTAGTCCTTTGGCATTTCTTGCCATGCCACAATGATCCCAACACAATAAACCCAATTCACGATGAAACGAATCTACCGTACGTTTACCTTTAATTGACAACAAACGCGCGGTTTGGCTGGTTACTTCGGCTTCTATTTTTTTTACTTCTGGATGATTATCGTCCACACGTGGCAACTTGGTTTGTGCCAAATAATGGCCCAAAGTATAAGGAATTACAAAATAACCATCCGCCAAACCCTGCATTAATGCACTGGCGCCCAAACGATTGGCGCCGTGATCAGAAAAATTGGCTTCGCCCAAAACAAACAAACCATTGATCGTGCTCATTAAATTATAATCTACCCACAATCCGCCCATGGTGTAGTGGATGGCAGGATAAATACGCATGGGTGTATCATAAGGATTTTCGCCCGAAATACGCTCGTACATATCGAACAAATTGCCATAACGTTCGGCCACTGTGGCGCGACCTAACCGCTTAATGGCATCCGAAAAATCTAAATAAACGCCGCGGCCTGTTGCACCCACGCCACGGCCTTCGTCGCACACCATTTTAGCATTACGCGACGCAATATCTCGTGGCACTAAATTACCAAAACTTGGGTAGCGGCGCTCCAGGTAATAATCTCTATCTTCTTCTTTAATTTGTTCTGGTTTTAGATTTAAATTTTGAGCATTTTTTTGGACCCACACGCGGCCATCGTTACGAAGCGATTCGCTCATTAAAGTAAGTTTGGATTGATGATCGCCACTGACCGGAATGCAAGTAGGATGAATTTGTGTATAACAAGGGTTTGCTAACAAAGCACCACGGCGATGTGCGCGCCAAATAGCGGTTGCATTAGACCCTTTGGCATTGGTAGATAAATAAAACACGTTGCCATAACCACCTGTGGCTAGCACCACCGCATCTGCTAAATGAGTAGACATACGCCCAGTCACTAAGTCGCGCACCACAATCCCACGTGCTTGCCCATCTATCACAATCAGATCAAGCATTTCTGTACGTGGGAACATTTTTACACTGCCAGTTCCAATTTGCTTAGACAAAGCAGAATAGGCACCCAGCAACAATTGTTGACCTGTTTGGCCACGTGCATAAAAAGTACGCGACACTTGTGCGCCACCAAACGATCGATTAGCCAACAAACCACTGTACTCGCGCGCAAATGGTACCCCTTGCGCCACACATTGATCGATAATGTTAACCGATAGTTCGGCCAATCTATACACGTTAGATTCACGTGCTCTAAAATCGCCGCCTTTTACTGTATCGTAAAACAAACGATACACACTATCACCATCATTTTGATAATTTTTAGCGGCGTTAATACCGCCCTGAGCTGCAATACTGTGGGCTCTTCTGGGGCTGTCTTGAAAACAAAAACAACTGACGTTGTAACCCATTTCGCCCAAAGAAGCTGCTGCAGAAGCCCCTGCTAAACCAGAACCCACCACAATCACGCGATATTTACGACGGTTGGCTGGATTGACCAGTTTCATTTCAAAACGGTGTCGTTGCCAACGTGTTTCGATCGGACCAGAAGGACAATTTGAACGTAGTTCCATCACTTAATCCACCTTTCATCCTTAAAAAATATTCACATGATTATTTAATTACACCCAAGAGAACCGCCACAGGAATTGATAAGTAACCACCAATCAAGAGTAGCGTCACAAGGCCAGCCAAGGTTCTTTTTAATGGATTGTATTTACTGTGATATAGTCCAAGTGATTGAAAAAAGCTCCAAGCACCATGGTAAACATGAACACCCAAACAGACAAAAGCCAGCATGTAAAAAAAAGAAATGGGCGCAACCGAAAAACTAGTGACCATACGACCATAAACATCGTCTTCGGCCAATGAAGAATCTTGAAACAACCCACCAGCAAAATGCGACAAATGAAAAACAATATACATCAACAAAATAGGACCGCTCCAGCGCATGGTTTTTGCGGCATAAGTTGTGGCGGTACAATTTTGTACTTGATACCCTTTGGTTCTGGCTTTTTTATTTTGCCAAACCAAAGAAAAAGCAGATATCACGTGCACAAGAATAGACCCCAACAAAACGGCACGCACGCCCCATAGTTGAACCACAGACTCTTCTAATGCTTCGTAATAATTATTTAACACATCTTTACCTGCAAAGATGTGTAAATTGCTGTATAAGTGCAGCACTAAAAAACCAACCCAAATCACACCAGAAACAGCCATGAGTACTTTTTTGCCAACACTACTTTGATAAAGCTTAAGCGCCTGAGCAGACATGGTTTCACTCCACTTAGAAAGTAAAAAGTATTACCTATAAACAAGGGTGCAATAACCAAGATCGTGTTTTTAATCTACACGTGTCATGGTATACGGCAGGCTTATAAATAACACCAACGCACCGAGATTGTGCACCAGACACTACTCTTTTGCTATAAATTTTCAATACTCACGCAACAATAATTCACGATAAAGTGTCTCTAATTTTTTAGAAATCGTGGTTAAGGATATAGACTTAACGGATTCATCTGCATGAATGCGTTTTTTGTTTTTAAATACATGTAGTAATTGCTGAGCCATAGATTCTTTGTTGTCAGCGACCAAATAACAGCCGTCTATCCCGGCTATGCGTTCACGCACATCGCCCACCTCTACAGACACAATAGGCAAGCCACATGACAGTGCTTCTTTAACCACATTGGGCGATCCTTCGTGCGAAGAGCATAAGAGTAATACATGACAAGCGTTCATCCAGATAGGCACTTGATTGTGCGCAACTCCAGAAAGTTTTCTTAATACCGCAGGCACACCCTGTTTTTGCAATAAAGCAACTGCTGCTTCTGCCAACCACACACGTTTAACAGGATGCCCGCTATTACTGGGAAACAACACATCAAAGGTATCTGTAAAACCTAATTGCGCACGGCACATAGACTGCGGCATTGCTTTAAATAAATGGGTGTCTACGCCATTAGGTAAAACCCGTATACGCGCAGGTTCTACCATTTGTCTAATCGCATGTGCTAGGTTGTTTGATTTAACAATCACGGCAGCAGATTGTTGAATGGCAGAATAAGACGCCATAACCCCCATTTGTGCCAACAAAAAGCGAACAAAACCTGCATCGCGTTCACCCAGCACATCGGATCCACACAAAGAAATCACAACGGGCAAATGCTTGGGTGTCCATAAAGAAATAAGATAGGCCAATAACCCACCATACATCACATGAACAATATCTGGGTTAAAGCGTTTACAGTGTGCCAAATAAGGCTCTTTTATATCACCATAAGCAAGCATGCCGTGCTGTTGCCGTGCCCAAACAAAAACCTCTACATCCACAGAAGCAGCACGCAACCCTTGTACTTGTTGTTGTATAAAAGTGCCCACGAATGGTTGTTTTTTAGTGGGATACATATTGGTTACCGCAAGCACACGCAACATGCCCACCATTAGACAAATAGAGGTTCTATTTTGTCAAAAAATAAAATGGACTTGCTGCCAATGTGCGCAATATTTAGATCTCTTTTAGTTTTTTAGCGCGTCCCTGTTGGCGTTTTTTTGCTAGCGGCAGCACTATTTGGATTAAAAGCTTTAAATCCTGCGCCTCCGCTTGCAACCTCTTGAAAAAGAATTCTACCTATTGTGCCCATTGCTATTCTATCTGCTTGCTCAGGCATAACATTCCAGATAGGATCTGTAGCGGGCTTTATCGTTTTTTTAGTAAAATCCCAGAACAAAGAAGCTTGTTTCCAAATTTCATCAAAGTCGGGCATTGTTTTAAATAATTCTTGTCTCTTTGTGATAGTTTTGCCCTTGTAAGTAAAATCACCGTTTCTAATCGCATTGAGTCTTGTATTATACTGGGCAACGGGCGAATTGCTTTGTGCTTGCGGCAGCGTTTTAACAACATTTCCATGTAAAGCACGTGCAAGCGCGTGCCAAGCTTCGAACTGCTCTGTTGATAGCCCCGTAAGCATGGCCGCTCTTTTAAGTAAAGCTTCTCGATTTTGAAAATCAGAAGGATGCACTCTGTTGATATAATCAAGAATATCTACCACACGCTGAGAAAGATTTAAAATAATCAAAAAACCATAATTTTGTCTATTTGCTTTTTCTGTCACCCAAGCATTTAATATATCCTTAGATAGGTTCATTTGATCTGCAGTCCAATTAAGTAGCGGTAAACAAAGATTCAAATCAGCATCAGTCCATGTTGCATGTTGTAATCTTTGTGCAACGTCAAAAGACGGTGGGTTTATCTTTGGGAATCTAAAATAAATAGGCGTTGTTTGCGGATTCATGGTCGATTGCAAACCCGTATTTCCTTTAGTCGAGGTTGTAGATTGCTCAATTAGTCCTCTTAATTTTTGTTCGTATTTTTCTTTTGCTTTTACGGCTAAATTTTGCGCAATTACCTTTACTGCCGATAAAGGATATCCCAAATCAACTAATTTTTTTTTGTACACATCTACTGTGAAATTTTCTGGCATTGGCACAACCAGATCAAAATTTTTAGTCAAAGACTCATAAAGATCGTCTGGAAGTTTTAAAACACCTTTTTCAATCGTCTCAATAAGCCCTATCTTATCAGCTTCTGGCACCAATGGGCTTGTTAAAGCCTGATGATAAAACCTAGAAAAAGCATTTTCTTCAAAAATTCCAGTGGCAGATACAAAGTTTTTTCTTAATGTATCTTTGCTAATTCTTTCGTTCTCTTTGTAGTCTTGTGAATGATCAACCAGTTTTTTAATCAGTTTTACAAAATAGTTGGGATCTTGTTGTAAATTCAAAGCAAGTTTTGCCCGTTGTTCTTGAATTTTTTTACGTATGACCGAATAGCTCAAACCATGAGATTCAAAATATCCGCCCAAAGGTCCGTGATAATTTGAAAACAAAAGATATTTATTACGTGCAATTTCTGGCAGCCATGATTCGATGGTTATTTCTTCTAATTCAATGATTTCGAGTAATTTTTTAAAACGATCTTTGGCCACCCCTAATTCGCTATCAACCAAAGATAAAACAGATTCTATTTTTTGCATGGCCTCTGTTTTGTTAAACTCTTCTTGTTCGCGCCAAAAATTAATCTCAAACTCAATTAAAGATTTAATGTCACTTGCTTTTAATCTAAGATGTTTTTTTTCTATCCAAATACGTGCAAAATTTCTCCAAAAATTATTTACATTTAAAGACGCTCTGGATTCGGCGTAAGCATGTTCCATCATCTCTTTAATATCTTGTTGCTTACGCGGAACTGTTTCTTGAATCCACATGCCCACTAATTCATCAAGTGAAATTCCAAGATAAGCTTGGCAATGTTTAAAATCTTCGCGCACTTGAGCTTCTGTTACATGCACAAAATAAGATGAATGCGGATTTAGATATTCTCTAATTTTTGGAAATAACCACGCCATTTTATCGATATCGTGTAAAAACTTATCTCTTAGTAGTGCATGCAAAAATGAACTCAACGATGTGATATTTTTACTTGCTATTAACTCCACATCGGTACGCACTAAATTAGGTGCAATATCGCCTACTTCTGGAATTGGGCTAGACGAAGAATCGGTGCCTGCTGGCTGTATGGTCGGCTGACTTTGGACTTGTTCTTGTCTCTCTTTTTTCTTTTTAAGAGGGTCAAACGGATCTTTATCGTCTTCGTCTCGTTGAACACCAAAAAATTCTTCTAAATCTAGGGAAATTTTATGTGCAAATATGTTAGAAGTCACATCTAACACCGCAAAACTTTTTTTATCGCCAAAAATTCTGGATCCGCGACCAATCATTTGTGCATAAAGCGCACGAGAAGCCGTAGGGCGCGCAACCACAACTGCTTCAATTGCAGGATCGTCGTATCCTTCGGTCAGTAAAGTCACACTAATCAAAATTTGGAAATCACCTCTTTTATGAGCCTCAATAATATCTTCACGATCAGGTAAATCTCCCATCACCACTTTGGCAATCGGTTTATCTGGATGCGCTCTATTGTATTCTTCGGCCAGAAGTTCTGCATGTTCACGATTAGTGGCAAATACAATCGCTTTTTTCTTAAATCCGATATGCTGTTTGTGGCCTTCTACCACTGTTTTGATTGCCAGAGGCGTCATCATCGTGCGCCCAAGCTTGGCCTGATTAAAATCACGTCCTTCTTCCCCTTTTTCGATGGGAACAGAAGATAAATTAACACTCACATGAAAGCCCAAAGGCTTGGCTAAATAAGGTGGATGATGATCCACAAACCATTCATAAGGTTTAGAAAATAAAAGTCCGTGCTCTCCACCTTCGTTAAAAATACCAGACAAAGCCACACCGTCTAAACGATCGGGTGTCGCAGTCACGCCCAGTAAAAATCGACCTTTGGGCGATCTACTTTCTTGGCCAGAAGGATCTAAAAATCCAAGCTTAGCAAGTGCCGTGCGCCAAGAATTAGAAACCGAATGGTGGGCTTCGTCTGCAATCACTAGACCAAACTCTTCTGGATCGAGTTCGTTTAAACGACCTTCTGCTATCAATGATTGAATACTTGCAATCACAACAGGTCCACTAAAATCAGTCTGTCCTCGTTTAGAACTCACCAAAGACACACTGCCTGCGCCTAAACGTGCTTCTACTGCTTTTTTGGCTTGCCCCAATAATTCGTCTGAATGAACAAGAATCAATGTTTTTTTAGGCTTTCCATTTTTATCTAAAAATAGTTGTTTCTTAATCACTTTTTCTGCAGTATATGAAAAGGTAAAGGTTTTCCCAGTTCCTGTCGGCAGTACAATCAAACCATTAGTTTTTCCTTTTTCCATGGCCTGTATGGTATTATCTGCTGCTTCTAATTGGTATTCGCGTGGTTCTGGAAGCTTATTAGCCGATAAATCGCCTTTAAATCGTGGTTTTTCATTGGGTTCGATACGTAGCGCCGATGGACCAGCGACAATAGGGGTTAGCGTTGATTGAGGCCGCGCAATGGCGACCAATGATTCTTTTAAAAGATGTGGCGAAATGACTTCTCGTTTATACACTTGGTTTTCATGAGGATTTAAAATAATATAATTACCGCGTGCATCTTTACCAATCACTACATAAGTATGAAACGATGAACTCACATTATCTGCTGCATCAAGGCTATTTTTTCTAACCCCAATAAGCACACCGGCACTGCTTGGTTGTCCTGATTTTAGCTGCGCATCAAGCGATTTTATCATCTCTTCTTGATCACTGGATTCAACAAACACATCACTTGAATCTGTGACCTTTAACATCTGGTTAATTTGCTCTACACTCAATCCATCGCCGGGCGTAAAATTTATATCGCGCGCGATTTTATCAAAATCTTTTTTAACAATGGCAAGCGGATCTGCCGCAGACACTGATTGATTCATGAGTGTTGCCAGATGTGTTGGATTTTTCAAGTAATAAAGTAACAAGATAGAAGTAGACGCACACGCATTTTCACCAAGCATCCATAGCTTTTGTGCATACTGATTAAAAAACCCAAGAAGCGCTGTTTGATGCGTGCCCCCTTTTTGTCGCTCTTTTAATAAATCACGTAGAATTTTGTTGTTTTTAGTGGTGTACGCAATGGCAAGCGCCTGAACAAACGCAAGGCGATAAGCGGTATCGTAATGACGTTCTGCTGCTTGTGACGACAGTTGATGCCGTGATTCTTCTTTTAAAAATTCGTCTATCAATTTTAATAGATGCTTGACTGTTTTACGCTTCTTGGGATCTTTAATAATTTCGTCTTCCAACGCCAAACGAAACATCACAATGGCCTGGAGTTCTGCATTGCCATTCATGGGCTGGTTGCGTGCTTTTAAAAACGCATCAATCTCCGAAATTTGCCCCAAAAGACGGGCTAATTCAACAGGACTTAT
>Ga0154020_10003257_pt1 | contig 19616 bp, 14 predicted proteins | sample Klosneuvirus_201_FD_109709 | JGI IMG/M metagenome (GOLD analysis project Ga0154020, IMG submission 109709) | Active sludge microbial communities from wastewater, Klosterneuburg, Austria - Klosneuvirus_20160825_MG | ecosystem: Engineered > WWTP > Aerobic digester > Activated sludge | place... | reverse complement strand
TGTGATGATGACCTGGACCAGGACGGCGTGGCCAATGCGCAGGACCTGTGCCCGGACGTTGCCAGCGCGCGGGTGGCCCTGCCGGGCCAGACCGAAGTGGAGCTCACACCCGGGGCCAATGACCTGGCGCCGGAGAATGTTCCGTCTTCGGCCGCGCCCTTGGCATTGCATGAGCGCATCATTGTGGATGGCGCCCTCACCGCAGACGTGGTGGAGACCCAGGACCAGTACCGCGTGGTTCCCGGCTTCACCGGCATCCTCTGGCTGCGCGTTGTTGAATCGGCCGCCGAACCGCGCGCGGACGCGTTGACCGTGACCGCGCCGGGTGGCGTGGACGTGGACGCCGGGCTGGTGGTGGTGCGGGTCTCCATGGGCGTGGCGGTGACCATCACCGTGGCCCGGGATGTTGCCACCGGCGCGGTGGACTACGCGTTGACGCTGGTGAGCGGCGGCAACCTGGATGAGGACGGGGACGGCCTGGGGGACGTGTGTGACAACTGTCCGCTGGCCGCCAACCCCGCGCAGGAAGACCAGGATGATGATGGCGCGGGTGACGCCTGTGATGTGTGTGTCATTGGTGCGGCCTGCGCAGGGCTGGATGAGGACAATGACACCGTGTGCAACCCGGGCATCCCGGTCACCGCCGGGTGCGCGTCCCGCCAGGGCAACCAGCTGCAGGACAACTGTCCCCTGGTGCGCAACCTGTCCCAGGCCAACGCAGACGGGGACAACCTGGGAGACGCGTGTGATGACAATTCGGACGGTGACCCCATCCTGGATGACGGGGACGGTTCCCTGGCGTCCGGGGACAACCCGTGCACCGGTGGGGTGACCACCAACTGTGATGACAACTGCCCCGCGGTGGACAACGCCACCCAGGCAGACGCAGACGGTGACGGCGTGGGGGACGCCTGCAATGAGACCCAGGACGCAGACGGTGATGACTTCAAGGACACGCTGGACAACTGCCGCGTGGTGGCCAACCCCACCCAGGCAGACACCAACCCCAACACCACCGGCGGGGACGCGTGTGACACCCTGGACGCGGACAATGACACCGTGTGCGTGGGCGGAATGCCGCCGGTGACGTGCGCCAAAGACGCCATGGGCGCGGCACTGCTGGACAACTGTCCCAACGCCGCCAACACCAGCCAGGTGGACCTGGATGGTGACGGCGCGGGGGACGCGTGTGACCCGGATGATGATGATGACGGGCTGTGTGACCCCGGTGCGCTGTCCGCCACGGCGGGCTGCATTGGCCGGGACAACTGCCAGTTTGTGGCCAACGTGACCCAGCAGGACACGGACCAGAACGGCACGGGGGACGCGTGTGAATCCAGCGGGCCGTACGTTCCCGCGCTCATGGAGGCCGAGCCCAACGGTGCGGGCATTGGTGAGTCCCTGGGCGTGTTGCCCATTGGCACGCCCATCATCCTGGAAGGCACCAACAACGCCGCAGAGACCGGCGTGTTTGGCGCCTCTGACGTGGACATCTTCACCGCCGTCATGCCGGTGACCGGCGTGTTGACGCTGCACGCCACCTGGACCGGCGGGGATGACTATGACGTGGCGCCGTTCACCGCACCGCCGGGTCTGGCTGCATTTGAGGCGTGGACGGGCGTGGGCGGCCCCGGGGACAAGGGCGGGTATTTGTCTGACTTTGTGGGAGACACGTTGCCGGGGTTCAGCGCTGATGCGGGCGTGGAAACCATCAGCGTGCCGGTGCGCGCCGGGGACCGCGTGTCACTGCTGGTCAATGGCTACACGCCAGGGGTGGCCTGGCGGATGAGCGTGGTGTTGACCCCGGCTGAATCCGAGCCCAACGACACCGCGGCCAATGGCGTGCTGCAGCTCTATCCCGGCCAGCCGGTGGTGTTGTCCGGCACCAACCGCAACGGGCCCATGACCCCCATTGGCGCCACCGACACTGACGTCTACCGCGTGGCGGCCCTGGCCCCCGGGCGCGTTGAACTGAGGCTGGCGTGGGCCCACCAGGGAGATGACTTTGACGTGCTGCCGTTCACCGCCCCGGCGGACCTGGTGGCGTTTGACGCCAGCGTGGTGGCGGGCACGTTTGACGGCGGGGGAATCATTTCCCTGGATGGTGCCGGGACGGACCCCGGGACAGACACGGTGACCGTGCCCATCACCGCCGGTGGCGTCCTGGATGTCCTGGTGCTGGGCTACAGCGCCATGGATGCCCCGTCTTATGACCTCACCATCACGTTGCTCCCATGATGCCCGCTCCATTGAACAAGTCTGGTGACGCCATGCGTTTGTTCTTGCACGCAGTGAAGACCACGGTGTTGACGGCGGCGGTGCTGGTGGCCGGGCTGCAGGTGGCCCATGCCATCACCACCACCGGAACCATTTCTGGCGCGGTGGTGGACCCCACGGGCCTGCCGGTGGAGGCGGCCACGGTGGAAATCACCAGCCCGTCCCTCATTGGAAAAAGCCGCGTGGTGAAGACCAGCCCGGAGGGTGAGTTCCGCGTTCAGGACCTGCCGCCCGGGCAATACGCGGTGACCGTGAAGTCCGAAGGGTTCCGGGATACCCGCCAGGAAGGCGTGGGCGTGAGCGTGGGTCAGACCGCGCAGGTGGACGTGGTTCTGGAGCCTCCGGTGGCCGCCACCCAGGAGGCTTTTGTGGTGACCGCCAGGCCTTCGGTGGTGGACACCGAACGCACCGCGCTGGGCCAGACCATCAACCAGCGTCTGACCGGGCGCATCTACACCGACCGGGACTACCAGGGCGTGGCGTTTCTGGCGCCGGGCGTCCAGGACGCACCGCGCACCGGGGATTCGTCTGCACCGGGCAACCCGGTCATCCATGGCGCCAACCCGTACAGCAACCAGTACCTGCTGGACGGCATCAACATGACAGACCCGGTGACCAACACGTTCTCCCGCAACTTCAACTTTGACGCCATTGAAGACGTGGAGGTCCTCACCGGCGGCCGGGATTCGGAGTACGGCGGCGCCACCGGTGGTGTCATCAACGTGGTCACCAAGAGCGGCGGCAACAACTTCACCGTGGATGGCAGCGTGTACGTCCAACCCAACCTGGCCCCGCTGCAGCGGCGTGGCCTGTTGACGGGAGGCAGCCGTTTCATTCCGCAAGGTCTTGGGCCGTACCGCCAGGATGATGAGGTGCGCGAGTTCCAGGAGGGACAGGTCAACCTGAACGTTGGCGGCCCCATCATCAAGGACAAGCTCTGGTTTTTTGTGAGCAACCAGCTTTCCTACAACCAGAGCTCCATCCCCGCCCGGGCGTTCCCCGGCGCCGGCCTGGCACCGCGTGAGTTCCGCGCCTACTACGGGCTGGGCAAGCTCACCTGGCAGGCCACGCCCTGGCAGCGCTTCCAGGTGCTCATCCAGGGTGACCCCACCAGCATCAACAACACCGTGCAGGAGCAGACCACCCATCCGGACGCCGAAGAGAACCAGCAACAGGGTGGTGGGTTGCTGCTGTTGTCTTCAGACACGTCCATTGGGGACCACATCCTGCTCAAGAACAAGGTGGGCTTCTTCTCCAGCTACATCCAGGTGGCGCCGCAGTCCGGGGACTTTGAGACGCCGTCCCGGGAGAACATCACCACCGGCACCACCACTGGGAACTCCAATTCCCTCTACCGGGACACGCGCAACCGGCTGCAGTTCAGCCCCCAGCTGGTCATCACCTGGGACAAACTGCTTGGCACCCATGAGACCAAGCTGGGCATGGACGCCACGCTGGCCTGGCAACGCGTGAGTGACAACATTCCCGGTGGCCGTTACTACCTGGACACCGGGCGGCCGGATGACCCCAACCAGCCGGGCATCCCGGACCGTGAAACCCGCCTGGTGGAAGCCCAGAACGCCCTCATCAGCGGGGATACCTTTGGGTTCTATGCCCAGGACCTGTGGAAACCGTTCAAGTCCCTCACGCTGCGTCCGGGCCTGCGGTTTGACACGTCACGCATGCGCAATGACCGCGCCAGCCCCAACGCGCTGGTCAAGACTGGCCAGGAAGAGGGGCTGGCCGGCGCCATCCAGGACTTTTTTGACGCCACCATCATCCATTACAACATCCTCAGCCCGCGGTTTGGCGTGGCCTGGGACCCCTTCAACGACGGCAAGACCAACATCCACGGCGGCTACTACCGCTACGCGGACACCGGGTACCTGCTGTTCCCGTCCACCATTGGCCGGTCCACGCGCACCCGGCAGTACCAGTACAACCCGGTGACCGGGAAATATGACATCCCCGGCGCCGAGGCTGGCGGCGAGAGCGGCTTCACCGTCAAGAATGAAGTGAGCGGTTTCAATCCCACGCGCCTGCCTGGTCTCAAGGATGTGGACGTGAGCCGGCCGTGGGCCCCACGCGTCCAGGGCTGGGCGCCCTTGCAGTTCCTCACCGGCGAACACGTGCCCAAGACGGATGAGCTGGTCATGGGCGTCACCCGTGAACTCACCGAAGGCGTCAGCCTCACGGTGGACGGCGTGTTCCGCTACTACAGCAACCTCTATGAGGATGATGAAAGCAACCTCATCTGGAACAAGGACGGCTCCAACGCGGTGGATGGCCGCAACGGACGCAAGGACATCCAGTACAGCCTGGGCACCCCGGATGCCGCCTACCAAATCTATTACGGCTTTGACGTCACGCTGCGTAAGCACCTGACAGACCGGTTTGAAGGCATGATCAACTACGCGTTTGGGGTGAACCGCGGGACCACCAACACCCCGTTCAGCGTGGCGTTTGACCGGGAGAAACAGTTCCCGTTCCTGTTTGGCTTTCTGGAATATGACCGGCGCCACATCCTGCGCATCATGGGCTACTACCACTTCCCCATGGGTTTTGTCGTCGGAGGGACGTTCAGCTACCTGTCCGGGACGCCGTACAACAAGCTCTACCAGAACGCGTTCTACGGGGACTACACGGACATGCGCACCAGCCGGGGCTATGACCCGGACAAGCCGGGACGTGAGCTGCGCATGCCGGACCTCATCCAATCCAACATGCGCCTGATGTGGGACGCCGAAGAACTCACCGGCACCAAGTTCTGGCTCATCACGGATGTCACCAACGTGCTCAACCTGCGCACCCCCACCGAGTTTGAACAGCGCAACCTGCCGGCGGGGAGCCCCACGCAATACGGGGATGTGCTGAACCGTCAAGCGCCCATCCAGTTCACCTTTGGCATGCGCTTCCAGTACTGATCCTCACGCATGTTTGAAGGATTTGGCCGTCCCAAAGAGCGGGCCCCCGCCCGCCGTGCCGCTGTCTTTGCCGCCAGCGTGGCCCTTCACGTGGGCGTGGTGGCACTGGCTGTGGCGTGGAGCGCCGGCACAGACCGTGTGGAGGAAGTCCAGGCGGTCCCGGTGGTGTTCTACAATGCGCCCGCGCCGCCACCCCCGCCGCCTCCGCCACCACCTCCGGCGGGCAGCGGCAAGAAGCCCCGCGTCCAGCCCACCATCAAACCGGACGTGATTGTGAAGCCGGTGATCCCGGATCCTGAAAAGCCCAAAGAACCAGAGAAGCCCAAAGAGCCGGACCCTCCTGCAGAAGAACCACCGGAAGAACCGCCCCCGGAAGAGCCAGCGCCAGCCGAGGAGCCGGAAGGGCCGGGAGCACCAGGCGGCCAGTCCAGTGGCCAGGTGGGCGGTGTGGTGGGCGGCACCGTGGGAGGTGTGGTGGGTGGAGAAATTGGTGGCGAGGTTGGCGGAAAGCTGGGGGGCGTGGTGGGCGGCAAGGGCAGTGGTCCACCTCCGCCGCCGGCGCCGTCCCCGGACGTGCCCATGCGGCTGACGCGTGACATGACGCCGGCGCGCCCACTGCGCAAGATTGAGCCGGTGTACCCCCGCATGGCCCGGGACGCGCGCATGGAAGGGCGGGTGATGCTCATGCTGGTGGTGGACAGCCGGGGCCGCGTGACGGATGTGAAGGTGTTGTCCGGTCCTTCCATGCTGGCCAGCGCGGCGGTGGAAGCCGTCAAACAGTGGCAGTGGGAACCGGCGCGCACCAAAGACGGCGTGGCACGGGCCACGTACGTGCCACAGCCCATTGATTTTCGTTTGCAGTGACATGTCCAAGGACAGGCAGCCATGACGTTTGATTGGGGTGAATTGTGGACGCACATGGGATGGGTGGCGCGCGGCGTGTTGCTGGCGCTGCTGGTCATGAGCGTCTGGAGTGCGGCGGTGGTGGTGGAACGCCTGCTGCGGTTCAAGACCGCCAAGGATGAGAGCCAGGCTTTTGGCGTGCAGGCCAGCAGCTGGCTCAAAGAGCGGCAGTTTGATGCGCTGCTGGCTGCGTCCTCACGGTTTGCGCGCTCTCCCCTGGCCACGGTGGTGACCGCGGCGGTGCGCGAATACGACGAAGGCCAGAAGGCCCACGCGTCCGGCGCCACCTATGACGTCATTGAAGCCGCCGAACGCGCGGTGGACCGCACCATTGAGATGGAGTTGGCGCGGCTGCGCAAGGGGCTGGGCGGTCTGGCGTCCATCTCGTCCTCGGCGCCGTTTGTGGGGCTGTTTGGGACCACGTTTGGCATCATCAACAGCTTCCGCGCCATTGGGGTCTCCGGGCAGGGTGACCTGGCCACGGTGGCGCCGGGCATTGCCGAAGCGCTGGTGACCACGGCGTTTGGCATCTTTGTGGCGCTGCCCAGCGTGTGGTTCTTCAACTACCTGATGTCCCGCGTGGATGGGTTCAGCGTGGATTTGCGGCACGCGGGAAGTGAAGCCATGGACTTCCTCATCAAGAGCGTGGGGCAGAAGGCGGAGCCCAAAAACCGCGCATGAAAAAACACCCCCCACGTCTTGGCAGCAGCCTCAAGGCTGAGCTCAACGTCACCCCACTGGTGGACGTGGTGCTGGTGCTGCTCATCATCTTCATGGTGGTGACGCCCATGCTCAAGAACACCGCGGTGGAACTTCCACGCGCGCACACCGTGGAGAAGGTGCGTCAGGCTCCGGCGCCCATCAGCATCACGGTGACGGTGGACAAGGCGTTGTTGCTGGGCGCCGAGCCCTTGCCGCCCGAGCAGTTGTTGCCGGTGATGCAGCGCGTGCTGGCGGCCAACCCCAACGTGGAAATCTACGTGAAGGGGGACAAGCGGTTGAAGTTCAAGGACGTCAAGACCGTGCTGGACAGGCTGCAGCAGGCGGGCGCCAAACGGCTGGCCCTGGCCGCCGCCGAGGAGAAGTGACCTGATGCAGGTGGGATCCCGCGGCAGCCTGCAAAGCGAGCTCAACGTCACGCCCATGATTGACGTGGTGCTGGTGCTGCTCATCATCTTCATGGTGGTGACGCCCAAAAATGAGCGCGAACTGCCGGTGGTGATGCCCCAGGAGCTGGCCGAACCACAGCCACCGCCGCTGCCCGGCGAGGAACCGGTGGTGGTGGGCGTGGACGCGCAGGGTGCCTTGCGGTTGGGTGAGACGGTGGTGGTGGATCTGACCGAGCTGCGCGCGCAGGTGGCGCAGGCCCTGGCCACGCGCAAGGACAAGGTGGTGTTCCTGGAAGCCCAGGATGATGCTCCGTATGAGACCTGCGTGCGCGCCATGGATGCCGCGCGCCGCGGCGGGGCCCGGCATGTTGGCCTGCTCAGCCCCGCCATCCCGCCCACGCAGCCACCAACGCCGGTGCCTTGACTGCGCGGCCAACAAAAAGGCCCTGCACCGCGTTTGCGGCACAGGGCCTGGTTGTGCGCCCCCCTTGAGCGTGAACCCCGGGGAAGAGCTTCAAACCATCACGGGCAGGTGGCCTTGATGGCGTCAGACGCGGCCTTGCAAGCATTGGCCAGACCGGTCTTGCCTTCCGGCGTGGCGGCAGCCTGCTTCCAGGCATCCTTGGTCTGCTTGAATGCACCTTCCATGGCCGTCTTGGCCTCGGGGGCCATCTTGGCAATGCAGGCGCTGTACTTGGCAATGTAGTCGTCACATTCCTTCACGCCAATGTCCCCACCAGCTGCAGCGCCACCGCCACCGCCGCCTTCGCCGTCCTTCTTGCAACCAACGGTCACCGCGCTCATGAGCGCCAGCACAACAACGATCTTCTTCATGGTGTCTCTCTCCCGGGAGAAATAAGCCCGGCATTGGAGACGCCGGGGCGCGGCATCCTGCCACGAGGCATGGGGCTGAGGGCAAGGCTTCTGACCCCGCTGCGGTCCAACAGACCCAACCCGGTCCCACGGGCGCCCCGGGCGTCTGAAAAATCAAAATTACTCCAACAAAAACAACAATGTACGTGCACATTGCCTGAGCCGCGGCCTGCCCGCGGGTTCGGCCCGCCTTGACCATACAGGTATGGTCAGTTACAGCGGGACCCGTTCTGGACGCCGCCAAAGCGGCTCGGGTGAGCCATGCCACGCAAGAAGATCAGCACCACCATCTACATCACCCCTGAGCAGAACGAGATGCTCAAGGTCCTCAATGAAAAGACCAAGGTGCCGGTGAGTGAGTACATCCGGCAGGGGATTGACCTGGTCTTGGAGAAATACAAGGAGCAGCTGCCAGGACAGCTCTCCCTCACCAACATGAAGTGACCGGGCAACCGCGCGCCGGGCCGCACCTCTGGCGTTGTGGGGCACCGCACACTACAAGTGCGCGCCCCCTAGGCCACACACGCGGCGCAGCACAGTGTTTGCCCGCCGGGGGGGACCGGAGTTTGACGGGATGGACCTGCGCCGTATCAGAAACTTCTCCATTATCGCCCATATTGACCATGGCAAGACCACGCTGTCTGACCGCATCCTTGAGGCATGCGAGGCGCTGACCGCGCGCCAGATGACCAACCAGGTGCTGGACAAGATGGACCTGGAGCGGGAACGCGGCATCACCATCAAGGCCCAGGCCGTGCGCCTCAAGTACATGGCGGATGACGGCGAGGAATACCTCTTCAACCTCATTGATACGCCGGGTCACGTGGACTTTGGCTATGAAGTCAGCCGCAGCCTGGCGGCGTGCGAGGGCGCGCTGCTGGTGGTGGACGCCACCCAGGGCGTGGAAGCGCAAACGTTGGCCAACGTGTACCAGGCGTTGGACAACAACCTGGAAATCATCCCGGTCATCAACAAGATTGACCTCCCCAGCGCGGATGTGGAGGGCGCCAAGAAGCAGATTGAGGAGACCATTGGGCTGGACGCGTCCGGCGCGGTGCCGGCCAGCGCCAAGGAGGGCAAGGGCATCCATGAAATCCTGGAGGCCGTGGTCAAGCGGGTGCCCCCGCCGGTGGGAGATGAAAACGCGCCGCTGCAGGCGCTCATCTTTGACAGCTGGTTTGACACCTACCGTGGCGTGGTCATCCTGGTGCGCGTGAAACACGGCAAGATTGAAAAGGGCACGCCCATCCGGTTGATGTACAACGGCAAACGTTTCAACGTCATGGAGATGGGCGCGTTCTTCCCGCATGCCCGGCCGGTGGAAAGCATCATGCCCGGTGAAGTGGGCTTTGTGGTGGCCAACATCAAGGACGTGGCGGACGCCAAGGTGGGGGACACCATCACCTATGATGACCGCCCGGCGGACAAACCGCTGGACGGCTTCAAGGAAGTGCGCCCCACGGTGTTTGCCGGCATCTACCCGGTGGAAACAAGCGATTATGAAGCGCTGCGCGACGCCATCCAGAAGCTGCGCCTCAATGACAGCGCGCTGGTGTACGAACCGGAGACCTCCACCGCGTTGGGGTTTGGATTCCGCTGCGGGTTTCTGGGCCTGCTGCACATGGACATTGTGCAGGAACGCCTGGAGCGTGAGTTCAATCTCAACCTTATCGTCACTGCACCCACGGTGGTCTACAAGGTCATCACCGTGCGTGGGGACACGTTGATGGTGGACAACCCGGCCAAGATGCCGGAGCCGCACCTCATTGAACGGTTGGAAGAGCCCATCATTGAAGCGCGCATCCACGTCCCCACGGAATACGTGGGGGCGGTGCTCAAGCTGTGCGAGGACCGGCGCGGAAAACAGATTGGCATCCAGTACGTCACCGCCACGCGCGTCATCATCAGCTACAACATGCCGCTGGCCGAAGTGGTCTTTGACTTCTTTGACAAGCTCAAGACCCACAGCCGCGGCTATGCATCTTTGGATTACGAGCCGGCAGGGTATGCCCCGTCTGACCTGGTGCGCCTGGACCTGCTGGTCAACGGTGAGACGGTGGATGCGCTGAGCGTCATTGTCCACAAGGAGCGCAGCTACCAGCGTGGCCGGGACGTTTGCGAAAAGATGAAAGAACTCATCCCCAAGCAGCAGTACCAGGTGGCCATCCAGGCCTCCATTGGGTCCAAGATCATTGCGCGTGAGACGTTGAGCGCGTTGCGCAAGGACGTGACCGCCAAGTGTTATGGCGGTGACATCAGCCGCAAGAAGAAGCTTTTGGAACGGCAAAAAGAGGGCAAGAAGCGCATGAAGCAGGTGGGCAGCGTGGAGATTCCCCAGGAGGCCTTCCTGGCGGTGTTGAAGGTCACGTGAGCAACGACGCCAAAATTCCCGACGCCACGCCAAACACGCCAGCCGCTGCGCCGGCGGGAACGGGCGCGGCCCGCCTGGCGGACGCGTTGGAGAAACGGCACGCGGCGGCCGGAAAAAATTCCAAGGACCGCCGCGGCGGTGGCACCAGTGCCGGCCAGGTGGTGGCGTTGGTGCTGGCCGGTGGTGCGTCCTGGATGTGGATGAAATACCGGCCGGACACCCCGGTGGGTGGTGCCGGCGGCGCCATCTTCCCGGTGCTGGTGGTCATCACGTTGTTGTATTTTGCGGCGGCGTGGCTTGGCCCCATGCTGGATGAAAACGTCTTTGACAAGACCAATGCAGACCGGTTGCGCGCGCGGCGCCTGGGTTTTCCGTTCTTGCGTGACGTCATCAAGGCGCGGGACAAGGCCGCAAAAAAACTGCTGGTGGCGCAACTGGAACCGCTGGACCTGGCCATCATCCGGCTGGATACCGCGCTGGAGGGTGAGGACGCGCTGGAGATGAATTCGGCGTTTGTGGCGTTGGAGGCGGTGGCGGCTGAGACGCTTCACCGCCGCCGCAAGGGCCTCTTCCAGGATTTCACCGAGAGCATTGGCGGCGCGTTGTTCATTGCGTTGCTGCTGCGGCTGTTTGTGGTGGAGGCGTTCAAGATTCCCAGCGGCTCCATGATTCCCACGCTGGAAATTGGGGACCACATCTTTGTCAACAAGTTCATCTACGGTCTGACCATTCCGCTGTCTGATCCTCCGCGCAAGGTGGTGGTGCTGCGGGACCCCGAGCCCGGCGAGGTGGTGGTGTTTGTGGCCCCGTACCCCGCGGACAACGCCGGTGAGGACTTCATCAAGCGCGTGGTGGCCAAGGCCGGGCAGAAGATCAAACTGGTGGACGGTGTGCTGCACGTGGATGGCAAACCGTATGAGCGCCTGGGCGGTGAGACGTACGAATACCAGGACGCCACCGAGGGAAGCGCTGCGTTCCCGCACCGCAGCGCGCGCCGCTACACCGAGGACACCAACGGGGCGCGGCATTCGGTGCTGTATGACAGCTACGGCGTCCATGATTTTCCCAATGGGTACGCTCCGTCCCTCAACGGCATGAAGTGCACCACGGATGAATGCGAAGTGTTGCCCGGTTACATCTTTTGTATGGGGGACAACCGGGACAACAGCGCAGACAGCCGCAAGTGGGGCGCCGTCCCGCTGCAAAACGTGAAAGGCCGCGCCATGTTCATCTGGATGAGCCTGGACTACGCGGCCAATCCACGCGGCATGCCGGGGATACGTTTCAACCGCCTTGGGAAGGGGATTGACTGATGCCTCAACATGATCGGTTTTTGCGCGCGTGCCGTGGGGAAAGTGTGGACGCCACGCCGGTGTGGCTCATGCGCCAGGCCGGCCGGTACATGCCGGAATACCAGAAGGTGCGCAGCAAGACGGACTTCTTGGGCCTGTGCAAGACGCCCGCGCTGGCCTGTGAGGTGACGCTGCAGCCGGTGGACTACCTGGGCGTGGATGCCGCCATCATCTTTGGGGACATCCTGGTTCCGGTGGAAGCCATGGGCATGAAGCTGGTCTTTGATGACCACGGCCCGGGATTCCCGGAGCCCATCCGGGATGAAAAACAGCTGGAGACGTTGCGCGTTCCGGACCCGCAGGAGGGGCTGGGATTTGTGATGGAAGCCATCCGCCAGACGGTGGCTGCCCTCAATGGGCGCGTGCCGCTCATTGGCTTTGCCGGCGCGCCGTACACGTTGCTTTCATACATGGTGGAGGGCGGGAGCAGCCGCAATTTTGATCACACCAAGCGCTTGATGTACACGCGCCCGGACCTGACCCACCGCATGTTGGACATGCTGGCGGAAACACAGCTGCGTTACCTGCGCGCGCAGGTTCAGGCCGGGGCGGCGGCGGTGCAGTTGTTTGACAGCTGGGCGGGCGCGCTGGCGCCGGATGACTTTCGCATTTTTGCCGCGCCGTACGCGCGGCGCGTGTTGGATGGCCTCAAGGACCTGGGCGTGCCGCGCATCTATTTTGTGTTGGACGGCAACACGGTGCTCAAGGACGTGCAGGCTTGCGGGCCCACCGTGGTGGGGCTGGACTGGCGCGTGGAGCTTGGTGTGGCGCGTGCGCAGCTTGGTGACGCCCAGGTGGTGCAGGGCAACCTGGACCCATGCGCGCTGTTGGGCAGCCTGGACACCCTGCAGTCCAAGGTGAAGACCATCATCACGCAAAACCAGGGCCGGCCCGGCCACATCTTCAACCTGGGCCACGGCATCCTGCCCATGACGCCACCACCCAACGCCAAGGCGCTGGTGGAAATGGTCCACACACTGTCGGCGCGGTGAGACGCAGTGCCTGACGCGCCCCGCTCCGAACGCACCATCATCTTCCTGGTGGGCGCGGTTCAGTTCATCAACGTGCTGGATTTTGTGATGGTGCTGCCGCTGGGGCCGGATTTTGCCCGCGCGCTCAACATTGCACCGTCCCACCTGGGCATCATTGGCGGCGCGTACACGGCGGCGGCGGCGCTGGGCGGCGTGTTGGGGAGCCTTTTTCTGGACCGGTTTGACCGCCGCAAGGCCCTGGCAGTGGCCATGACCGGGCTGGTGATTGGCACCGCCGGTGGCGCGGTGGCGTTGGGGCTCTATACGTTGGTGGCCGCGCGCATTGTGGCGGGGCTCTTTGGCGGTCCAGCAGCGTCGTTGGCGTTGTCCATTGTGGCGGATGTGGTGCCCGTGGAGCGGCGCGGCAAGGCCATGGGTGCCGTGATGAGTGCGTTCTCCATTGCCAGCGTGGTGGGCATCCCCGCGGGGCTCAAGCTGTCTGAAGTGGCGGGCTGGCACGCGCCGTTTCTGGGAACAGCAGCGCTGGGTGCGGTGGTGACGGTGTTGGCGGTTGCCGCGCTGCCTCCGCTGCGGGGCCATCTGAGCGCCACCGGTGCGGTGCGTCCCTCCGCCAGCTACGGCGCGCTGCTGGGCAACCCGCTGGTGCGGCAGAGCTACCTGATGACGTGGGTGGGCGTCATGGCGGCGTTCATCCTCATCCCCAACATCAGCGCGTACGTGCAGACCAACCTGGGCTACCCACGCGGGGATTTGGACCAGCTCTATTTTGTGGGCGGCATTGCCAGCTTCATCACCATGCGCGTGGTGGGACGCCTGGTGGACCGTTACGGCGCTGCGCGCATGGGCAGCATGGGCGCGGTGTTGCTGGCGGTGGTCATTGTGGGCGGTTTTGGTGCGGTCCCTCCGGTGCTTCCGGTCATGGCGGTGTTTGTGCTGTTCATGGTGGCCAACAACGTACGCAACGTCTCCGGGCAAACGCTGGCCTCACGCGTGCCGGGGCCGGCCGAACGCGCGCGGTTCACGTCCCTGGGATCCACCGTGCAGCACCTTTCCAGCGCGGTGGCGGCGGTGTTGTCCAGCCAGTTGTTGAGCGAGGACGCCACGGGCCGGCTGGTGGGCATGGAACGCGTGGTGGTGGCCAGCGTGGTGTTGGGTTTGTTGCTGCCGGTCATCATGGTCCGCCTGGAGCGTGCGCTGCGCAGGCGTGACGCCGCAAACCAGCTGCCGGGTGTGGGAACGGCGACCACCTGAGACGCGGACTGGACCCAATCACATTCGCCGCGTGCACCCGACGGGCGCAGCGCTAGACTTGAAAGGCAAGCCCTGGTGGTGAAGGGGGTGCGCCTTGGTGTTGGAGCTGTTGGCGTTGTTGATGACGGCGGGATCCGGCGCTGGGGTGCTGGTCACGCTGTTGGTGTGGGCGCGGCTGGATGCCCGCCGCCACGCACACCTGGTGGCGCAGTTGTCCCGGCAGAAGCTGCTGCCCGCCGTGGTCCTGGAGGACGCCCCACAGCTGCGCGTGCGTTTTGTGGACGGTGACCGCGCGGTGGAACTGGCCATGGACCAGCGGGGTGCTTCAACGCTGTGGCGCGTTGCGGTCAGCTGTCCACGGTGGACTGAACTCGCGGCGGCGCAGCTTGTGGAAGAACGCTGGGCACGGGGCACCCCTGGGCTGCACGCACTGGAGCACCACACGTTGGACCTGCGGCACGTGTTCTGCGCCGCCTGGGTGTTGGGGGACGTGTTGGAAGATGCGGTGCGGTTTGTGGACGCGCGCCTTCCTCCGCACCTGGTGGGCCGCCTGTTGGCCGATTGTGGGCTGCGCTGCCTGCGCCTTGGTCCCGGGCAGGTGGAGCTGCTGCTGGACCGGGACAAGACGGGCGTGATGGACGTGTTGTGCGCGGTGAGTGCCGCGCTGGATGTGGCGGATGTGCTGGATGGAAAAGATGCGGGCCGCCGGGTGATGCGCCCCGAGGGGCCGCGTCACATGTTGGCCTCTTCCGCGGGGCAGCCGTTTGGATATGCCTGGCCGCGCTGATTGCGCCGCGCGCCTGACGTCAGGTGTGCCAGTAGGTGGAGGTCCCGGGGCGTTGCGGAGCTTTGGGAAGGCGCCACACCACACCCTGCGCCTTGTGGTTGAAATCATCCCGGTTGCGCCACACCGCGTCCTGGAGGTCCACGCCGCGGTATTGCGTGCCTCCCACGGTGACGCCGGGAGCCTGGGCGCCGCTGTTTCCACCCAGCGCGTCCACCACCTGGCCCAGGCTGTCCACGCGCGCCTGCAGCTCGGCAACCTGGCGGCGGGCGCCACGGCCACCACCGGCCTCCACCGCACCTTGCGCGTCCTGAAGGTCCACGCGCGCCTGCGCAAGTTCCAACTCGCGGGTCTGCACGCGCAGGTTGCGGGCGGACTCTTTGATGCCGCCCACTTCAGCGCCGCTCAGGCGCCCGTCTGACACCGCGTCCCGCACGTTGTTGACCAGGGCACCCCGGGCGGCGGTGACGTCCTGCTGTTCCTTGAAGAGCTGCGCGCGCAGGTTGTTCTCTGACGCGGCGGCGCGTTGCCGGCTTTGGCCCTGGGTGCGGCTGTCCACGTTGACGCGTTCCGGCGCCGGCGCGGCCTGGGCCACGGGAGCCTGCGTACGAACCTGCACCGCCTGCTCGGCGGACGGGGTCTCCCGCAGCTTGGCGACCCCCGGCCGCAACACGGGCCGTGGTATCCGCGCGCCCCCGGTTCCTCCTGGTCCCCCAACCGCCATGACAGCCTCCGCGCCGCAAAAACTTCCTAGAGCGGCATCTTACAATTTCGGCAGGTGTTGTGGGTTGTTCCTCGGTTGTCTGCCTGAGGCGCAAGAGTGGTCTCATGTAGGCAAATGGGCGCGCGCGGGACATGGCTGGTGGCCGGGGCCTATGGTGGGGCCATGCGGCGGCAAGACCGGGAGGGTGCGGTCCGTTGAACGGTGGCGGAGGGCGCAAGAGCCAGCCAGGTGGCCACAACCCCACCGTGCCTGGGCGGGGTGAGGGCCCACGTCCGGCGCCCCATGAGCCCACCATGGCCGAAGGGGAGGAGACCACCACCCCCGGCGTCCTCCCGGTGCGCCCGCTGTCCAAGCAACAGTCCAGTCCTCCCAAGTCCGGTCCCCCGGGTGGAAAGGTCCGTTCCTCCGGCGGCGCACGCCCGTTGACGGGGCCGGGCACGCGCGCGGCGCACCTGCCGGCGGGGACCATGCTGGGCGGGCGCTACCGGCTCACCCGCTACCTGGCGCGCGGCGGCATGGGAGAGGTCTACGAAGCGTTGGACGTCCACATGAAGGAGACCGTGGCGCTCAAGACGCTGCTCCCCAACATTGCGCAGGATACCGCGATGTTGGAGCGGTTCCGCAAAGAGATCCAACTTGCGCGCAAGGTGACGCACCCCAACGTGTGCCGCGTGCATGACCTTGCGGTGCACCAGGATCCCGGTGCCCCGCCGGTGTGGTTTCTCACCATGGAGCTGCTCAATGGGGACACGCTGGCGGGGCTCATCAAGAAGAAGGGCCGGCTGGACGTGCAGGGCGCGCTTGGTGTGGCGCGGCAGCTGGCCAACGCGCTGGACGCCGCGCACCGCGCGGGCGTGGTGCACCGGGACCTCAAGCCCGGCAACGTCATGCTGGTGCCGGGTGCGGGCGGGGCCACGCGGGTGGTGGTGACGGATTTTGGTCTGGCCCACGCCACCGAATCTCCGACGTCAAGCGCGGACGCCAACGCGCTGGTGGGCACGCCCGGGTACATGGCGCCCGAACAGATCCAGGGTGCAGGGCCGACGCCGGCCATGGACATCTACGCGTTGGGCTCGGTGTTGTTTGAGATGGTCACCGGCGCGCGTCCCTTTGAGGAGGAGGACCCCTACCAGGAGGCCGCGCGCAAACTGGCCGAACCTCCGCCGTCACCGCGTGCCTTGGCGCTGGATCTTCCGCCGGTGTGGGAGCGGATGATCCACCAGTGTCTTTCGCCCGCACCCAAGGACCGCCCGGCCCACGCGGTGGATGTGGTTCAGGCGTTGGACGTTCCGGTTGCAGCAGCCGCGGAGACAAAAGCGGAAAGCCCGTCCCGCGGTGGCGCGGCGCGCCTGGTGCCGGTGCTTGCGGGGATTGCGCTTGCATCCGCGGGTGCGGCGCTGTTGGTGGCGCGGCTGGTGGGTACGCCCGCGGTGACGGCGTCAAACACAACCGGCCAACCCTCCGCTGCCGCAGCCGGGCGGGTGGCGCTGCTGGGGTTCAAGAACCTGGGCCAGCGCGCTGAAGCTGCGTGGTTGTCCACCGCGCTGACGGAGATGTTGGCCACCGAGCTGGTGGCCGGTGGCATCCCGGTGGTCCCCGGCGAGGACGTGGCGCGCATGCGCGTGGAGCTGCGCCTCAAGGACGTGGATGGCAACGCGGCCACCGTGGGTGACATCTGCCGCAACCTGGGCGCGCAGCTGGTGGTGACGGGGACGTACACGTGGTTGCCGCCCAAAGGTGGCGGGGCAGCGCCGCTGCGCCTGGACGTCCGCCTCAAGGACGCCAGCGGAACGGTGGTGGCCGCGCTTGATGAAACCGGGGCGGATGATGCGCTGCTGGCCATGGTGGACCGGTTGGGCAGTGCGTTGCGTCGCCAGTTGGGCGTGACCACGCCGGTGGACACCGGTGGCGCGGCGCGCGCGGCGCTGCCCCGCACGCCGCAGGCCGCACAATGGTACGCGCAGGGTCTGGAGCGGTTGCGCGCGTTGGACCCATCCGCGGCGCTGGAGCCGTTGCAGAAGGCGGCAGCCCTGGAAGAACACCCGCTCATCCACCGCGAACTGTCCAATGCGTGGCGCGCGTTGGGCCAGGACGCCAAAGCCAAACAGGAGGCGTTCAAGGCGTTTGAGACGTCCAAAGGGCTTCCGGAGCTGGACCGGCTGTTGGTGGAAGCGCGGTGGCGGTTGCTCAGTGGTGACGTGGACGCGGCATTGGCCATCCACGCCGCGCAACGCGCGCGCGCGCCCAAGGACCCGGAGATGTTGCTGCGCTACCTGGACACGCTGCGCCACGCGGGCCGCGCGCAGGACGCGTTGCTGGAGGTGCAGCGGGTGCGGGACGCGGGGGAGGGCGGGGACAACGCGCGGTTGGACCTGGAGGAGGCGTCGGCCGCAAGTGACGTCGGAGATTTTCGCCGGCAGTTGACCGCAGCGCAGGCGGCGGTGAACCACGCCAACCTCATTGGGGCCACGTTGTTGGCGGCACGCGCCAAGATCCTGGTGGCTTCGGCGCAGTCCAGCCTGGGCATGCCGGAGGATGCTGCGCGCAACGCGCTGGAGGCACGCCAGGCGCTGGCGGACGCGGGGGACAACAAGGGAGCGGCGGATGCGCTCAACGTCCACGCCAACCTGCTGCTCACCCAGGGCAAACTTGCCGAGGCCAAGGCGCAATACGAAGCCGCCCGCGCGGTGTTGGAGGTCACCGGCAACAAACGTGGTGAGGCGGTGGTGTCCCACAACATTGCGCAGGTGTTGTCCCTGCAGGGCAACCACCAGGAGGCCGCACGCGCCGCGGAACACGCGTTGCGGCTGGCCACCCTGGTCCAGGACGACACCGTGATGGCCATGGCGCTGCAAAGTGCGGCCAATGCCATGCGGGAGATGGGGCAGCTCAAAAGCGCGCGCGCAAACTTTGAACGCGCGCTCACGTTGGACCGCGCGCAGGGCAATGCGTACGGCGTGGCGGTGGGGCAGTCCAACATGGCGCTCATTCTGCTCATGCTGGGTGAAGTGCAACGCGCGCATGACGCGTTGGAGGAAGCCCAGCGCATCTTTGCGGGCCTGGGGAACCGCAGTGCCGCGGTGACGGCACTGGTGGGCCGCGCGGACGCGCTGGCGTTGTTGGGCCGCTACAAGGATGCGGGGCGCCTGTTGGAGGAAGCAGCCACCGAACGTACCGCGTTGAAGGAGACCGGGACCCTGGCGCAGACCCGTGTCTCGCAGGCGCAGCTGGCGGCGTGGGAGGGACGCCCGCAGGACGCGGAGAAGCTGTTGGAAGAAGCGCTGCCGGTGCTGGTGAGCCAGGACATGGATGAAGACGTGGTGTACGCGCGGCTCATCCAGGCGGACGTGGCGTTGTCCCGTGGGCACCTGGAAGATGCGCAGACCGCGCTCAATGCAACCCATACGTTGTTGGCGGGCAGCGTGTTCAGCCCGGTGACCCAGATGACCGCCACGCTCCTGGAGGCGCGGGTCAAGGCTGCCACCGGGAAACTTCCGGAGGCGCGCAAGCTGGTGGCCCGCGTCATGACCGAGGCGCAGGACAAAGGCTACGTGGTCATTGCGTTGGAAGCCCGGCGCGCGGCGTTGGATGTGGACGCGCGCACCCTCAAGCCCGCCGCGCTGCGTGCTCGGGCCAAGGCCCTGGATGCGGATGCGCGCAAAGCGGGCCTGCAGGTCTACGTGGACCAGGTGGCGCCGTTCCTCAAAGCGCGCTGAGTTCTGGGGGACACATCTCGCCTGCCGGCCGGGAGCCAAAATTCCCCCCAGGCCGGTTTTGCGCTTCCCCATGTAGGGAAAGGCGGCTCCCCAGCCCCGCCAAGTGCCTCCCCATGTAGGGAAAGGCGCTTCCCCACGCCCGCCAAGTGCCTCCCCACCACCGCTGCGTGCTTCCCCACCCCTCAGAAGGCGCGTTGCGGCCGGAAGTTGTTGAAATCCGTTCAGCCCAAGACGCGTACGTGCCCCGGCAGCGGCGGAAGCTGCGCCTCCCGAAGGTCCAGGACGTGATCCAGGTTGGTGCCGTTGGGCTTGAATCCCGGTGTGCTCAACAACCGCCGCG
>Ga0154020_10003256_pt1 | contig 19617 bp, 14 predicted proteins | sample Klosneuvirus_201_FD_109709 | JGI IMG/M metagenome (GOLD analysis project Ga0154020, IMG submission 109709) | Active sludge microbial communities from wastewater, Klosterneuburg, Austria - Klosneuvirus_20160825_MG | ecosystem: Engineered > WWTP > Aerobic digester > Activated sludge | place... | reverse complement strand
CCGGGACATGCAGTGGATCGCCGCGGCCAAACCGCGGCACAAACGCCGGAGGCGTTTATGAAAGCTCAGCTTCGAATCAACAGTCTGAAGAGACCTTCCACGAATGCAAGGACCCGCCGACCCGTGAGCGGCGCCTCGGATCCCGTCCGCGCCGAGCGACTGGAAGTCGCCCGCCGCCGCATCGCGTCCGGGTATTACGACTCGGACGTGTGCCTGGACATCACCGTCCGCCGCTTGATGCGGGAGCTCAAACGCCCCGCGCCGGTGGTTGTCGTGACCCCCGGAAGGGGCGCCCAAAAGCGTGTCAAGCCCACCAAGCCTCCCAAAGGTCGTTGACCCGGTCTTGACATGGTCTTTGCAATCCCTGCCGACCGGGTGGCGGCTGACCTCTACCCTTAGCCATGTCACGAATCGCCGAGCAGATGGAGTCACAGCTCATTTCGCCCCGCCTGTCGCGCCGCGGCGCGATCGGGGCCATGGGAGGCCTGGTAGCCCTCGCCGCGACCGGCACCCGGGCGGCACGCCAACCCGACACTCTTCCCCCCATCGCCCGCAAGGCCCGCAACGTCATTTTCATGGTCGCCGACGGTATGAGCGTCGGAACCCTGACTCTCGCAGAGTTGTACTCGAAGAAGAAGCTCGACCGGCAATCGCACTGGGTGAAACTGCCGGGTCAGAAAGGAGTGCGACGATGCCAACAGACGACGCACTCGGCGGATGGGCCGGTCACGGACTCCGCGGCCGCGGCATCGGCGTGGGGGTCGGGAATCAAGTTCCTCAACGGCGCGATCAACATCTCGCCAGAGGGCCAACAGACAGTGCCCATCCTGGTTCAGGCGATGCAGGGCGGCAAGAAAACGGGGTTGGTGACCACGACGCGAGTGACGCACGCGACGCCCGCGGGGTTCATCGCCAACGTGCCCAAGCGCGACCTCGAAGCGGACATCGCCATCGACATTGTGACCCGCGGTGTGGATGTCGTGATGGGTGGGGGAGCCAAGCACTTCACCGACGAGATGCTCTCAAGGTTCGCAACGGTCGTTCGGGATGCAGCGGGGCTCGGGGGAATCGATGCGGCCAGGGCCGCGGGGGGAAAGACCATCGGGCTCTTTGCCAGACAGCACATGCCGTTCCTGATCGATCGGGATGCGAAGGTGCCGTCGCTGCCGGCTATGGCCAAGACCGCGCTGTCGATCCTGAGCCGCGCGGCGGACGGCTTCGTATTGCAGATCGAGGGCGGGCGTGTGGATCACTGTGCCCACTCATCAGACGCGTACTGCCTGATCCGCGAGATGGTGGAGTTTGACGAGACCATCGCCGCGGTGCTGGAGTTTGTGAATGGCCGGGATGACACGTTGCTGGTGATCACCACGGACCACGGCAACGCGAACCCGGGGCTGACGCTCTACGGCAAACGCGGAGAAGCAGCGTTTGAGCAGATGTGCAAGGCGAGCAAGTCCCAGGAATGGATCGACGGGCAGTTGCCCTCGAAGATGCCGGTCGAAGACCGTCTCAAACTGCTGCCGGATCTTGTCGAACAGGCCATGGGTGTCAAGCTGAGTTCCGATGAGATGAAGTTCATGAGCGGGGTCTTCCGCAACCAGCGGGTGACCCCCTTCGCCGCGGCCAATGTCTGGTCGTTTGTTCTGGGCTCGATTCTGGCGGATCACTTCGGCGTCGGGTTTGTCAGCCCCAACCACACGTCCGACGCTGTCGAACTGTTGGCGATGGGCCCGGGCAGTGAGGCGGTCCCAGCGTGGGTGGACAACACGCAAGTGCACCAAGTGATGGTGAAAGCGCTGGGGTTGGGAGAGGCCAAGCTGCTGCCGGGGATGGAGAAGATCGTCGCGCCCCAGGCGCCCAAGACCGACGACTAAAACAAGTTTCAAGACAGGCTTGAAACGCGCCGCCAGCGCGCCTGGGATGGTTGCGAAGGAGCACCCATTGCACAGCACGCCGCTGATCACGACTATCGCGGCCGCGTTCACCGTGGCTTGGCTTCTGGGGCTGCTTACGCAATGGCTCCGGCTCTCACCCATCGTGGGCTACCTGTTGGCGGGGGTTGTGATTGGTCCCCACACGCCGGGGTACGTGGGGAATGTGGATATCGCGCAGGAACTGGCCGAGATCGGCGTGATCCTGCTCATGTTCGGCGTGGGGCTGCACTTTCACCTGAAGGACTTGCTGGCGGTGAGGGCCGTCGCGATTCCCGGGGCGATCGGGCAGAGTGTGGTGGCGACGGTGGCGGGGGCGGCGGTGTTCGCGGGGTTTGGCTGGCCGCTGTCTTCGGGCATCGTGATGGGGATGGCGATGGCGGTGGCCAGCACGGTGGTGCTGATCCGGGTGCTGACGGACAACAACGCGCTGGAGTCGCCATCGGGTCACATCGCGGTGGGGTGGTTGATCGTTGAGGACATTGTGACGGTGGTGCTGCTGGTGGTTCTGCCGGCGATGGGGTCGGCCCCGGGGTCGGCGCCTGGGATGGGGGTTTGGGCGTCTCTGGGGCTGGCGATCCTGAAGCTGGTGGTGCTGGTCGTGATCGTGATGGTGGGCGGGTCATGGGTGATTCCGAAGGTGATGGTGGCGGTGACGCGGCTGAAGTCGCGGGAGCTGTTCACATTGACCGTGCTGGTGTTTTCGATCGCGGTGGCGACGGCGTCGTATGTGTTCTTCGGGGCGTCGGTGGCGCTGGGGGCGTTTCTGGCCGGGATGGTGGTGGCCCAGTCGCCGGTGTCTCACCAGGCCGCGGCCGACGCGCTGCCGATGCGGGATGCGTTTGCGGTGATCTTCTTTGTGGCTGTCGGGATGCTTTTTGACCCGTGGTTCCTGGTGGATCACCCGCTGATGGCGTTGGCGGCGGTGGGGATTGTGATGATCATCAAGCCGCTGGCGGCGCTGGTGATTGTGGTGCTGCTGGGGCATACGTCTCGGACGGCGCTGGTGGTGGCGGTGGGGCTGGCACAGATCGGGGAGTTCAGTTTCATCTTGTCGGAGGTGGCCAAGAAGCAGAAGCTCCTGGATGAGACGGGGCACAACGCTCTGGTGGCCGCGGCCATCATCTCGATCACGCTGAACCCGCTCTGTTTCAAGACGATCGAGCCCCTGGAGGCGGCGATCAAGCGGCGGCCGCGGGTGTGGGCGTTTCTGAATCGGCGTGCGGAGAGGCGCGTGAAGGCGGTGAACGTGGAGGCGGTCCCGGATACGTCGGCGGCGCGAACGGCGGTGGTGGTGGGGTACGGGCATGTCGGACAATCAGTCGAGAGGATTTTGAGGGAGTCGGGTTTGGAAACGGTGGTGGTGGACATGAACCTGGACACCGTTCTGGCGCTACGGAACGCCGGGCGCGTCGCGGTGTTCGGAGATGCCACGCGGCCATCGGTGCTGGAGCAAGCGGGCGTTGAGACGGCGGCGTACCTGGTGGTGGCGCTGCCGCACGCGGGGGATAACCGGCCGGTGATCGCCGCGGCCCGGCAGATGAACACGGACCTGCACATCCTGGTGCGTGCGCGGTATATGAAGGAGCGAGATGGGCTGATTCAGGCGGGCGCGAACGATGCGATCTTTGAGGAAGCGGAGGCCGCGGTGGCGCTGGGGCGGCTGGTGATGACGGACTTGGGAGCGGGGTCGAAGGAGATCGCGACGGAAACCAGGCGGTTGAGGTCGGAGGGACCAACGGTGCGCGGAGCCCGAAAGGACGAGGATCACTAAGGGTTCATTTTTTCCGGCTTATTTGGCTGGAGATTGATGAGTCGGTGATCTTGTCATCGTCGGCCAGCATGAAGGCTTTGCTGAGGATGATGGCCAGGACTCGGTCACCTTCGAAGGGGAGGAAGACTTTGGAGTCCTGGTCGCGGCCGGGGACGATGCAGAGGTATTGGTCGTTGGGCTCCATGAGGATGTTGCCGGAGCCCAGGTGGATTTTGTAGGTGCGGCGCTTGCCTTCTACTTTCAGGAAGCGGCCGTCGAGGGAGCAGGCTTTGGCGATTTTGAGTTTGGGGATGAGGCGGGTGAGGAGTTTTTTGCGGGAGTCGCCGCTGCCGGTGAGGGCGCCGAAGCCGTAGTCCCACCAGTACTGGCGGTAGCGGCCTTCGGGGCCGCCATCTTGCCAGTCGGGGTTGTTGCCGACGCTGCAGACGCCGACGAAGAGGTCTACATCGCGCATGACTTCGGAGAAGGCCAGGGGCGGGATGTCGGAGAGGGGGATGTTTTCGCCGCGGGGTGTGCGGGTGAAGGCGACCTGGTCGGTCTGCAGGTAGGAGTAGGCGCCGGCGTTGCCGAAGTAGTCATCGCCGATGGGCTGGACGAGGAAGTGTGCCCAGAGATCGTGCTTAGGGAGGTGGAGGGTGGGGGGGTCGCCGGAATCCATGACGTAGAGCGTGTGTTTCCAGCCGCGGTTCTGGCAGAGGGCGTTGAGCTGGTTTTGCTTGATGATGTGGGCGGCGAAACGGTTGGAGTAGGTGCGGGTGCGGCGTTCGGCATCGGTGAGGAGGTAGACCTCGCGGTGGGCTTGCTTGAAGGGTTGCTTGATTTCTTTGGATTCGAGGAAGGTGCGCCAGGCGGTGGTTTCTTTGGCGGGGGCGAGGGCGGGGTGCCAGAGGGAGACGGCGTCATCGTCAGCGACCTCAATGCCCTTACCAGCGGAGTTGATGAAGAGGTCATCGTGCCAGATGGCGGAGGTGGTGGACTTGCCGCGGGTGAAGTTCCAGATGAGGCGGCGGCCGAGGGTGCCGACCAGGGCGTGGTCGATGTAGCGGGCGCGCCAGGTGGCGGCGGGCCACTGGCGCTGATCGTGGTAGAGGCGCTCGAGGCGGTCTTTCTGGGCGGGGAGCATCTTGTCGATGTCCGCGGCGAGGAGTTTGAGCTGCTTGAGGGTGGCATCCTTTTTCAGGGCGTCGGGGGTGGTTTTGGGCTCTTTGTTGTTTTCGTCGAGGATGCGCACATCGGCGCTGCCGCCATCGATGCGGAGTTCCAGGGTGTAGTCGCCGGCTTGTTCGCGGAGTGAGCCGTCGTGATCCAGGCCGAAGTCGGGGGCGGCCATTTCGTGGAGCTCATCGGTAGAGACGTTGAGCTCTTTGGCGAGTTTGTTCAGAGCGGTGTCGAGGACCTTCTTTGCCGTGCCGAACTTGACGAGTTGGCGGATGCGCGAGAGTTGGGAGAGGGCCTCGGGGTTTTTGAGTTGTGACAGGGCCCAGACGGAAGCGGTGGCGGGCTTGGGGCAGCGTGCGCCGATGCCGGGGACCATTTTGTAGCCGGACATGGCGAGGTCGCCCAGGGCCTTGGCGCTGCGCGGCGTGTCGAAGCGTGAGAGGATGAAGGCCAGGCCGCGGAGGATGTCGGCGTTGCGCTCGGAGGGGACGGAAGAGTCGCGGCCTTCGATCTTGCCGCCGGGGAGCGAGGGGCGGTTTTTGCCGGCGAGGGGGAGCCAGGTGGAGAGGCGGGTTTGGATGTCGGCGGGTTTGAGGGGCGACAGGGCGTCATCGATTTGCTTGAGCCACTTGGCGGTGGGCTGGGCGGAGTTGGCGAGAATGCAGGTCTCGAGGACCTTGAGCCAGTCAGATTGGGCGGCGGGTTTCAGGGAACGGAGGTCGGTGTAGACGCGGTCGGACCAGGGTTCGCCGAGGTCGATGGGGAGGCCGCGGCCGATGTGGAAGGCTTCGTCGAAGGATTGGACGGCGGCACGGTTGTGAGAGTGTTCGGCGCGGGAGATGCGTTCGCGGAGGCGGAGGAGGTTAAGAGGGAGGTCGGATTTTTTGAGATCGAGGTTGGCGGCGAGGCGGGCGAGGGCTGCGGTGATGTCGGGCCATGCCATGGATTCATACTCGACGCCGCGGAAGCGGCTGAGGGCGTGGCAGAGGTCGGAGAGGGATTCGGGAGAGGACTTGTTGGCGGCCTGGAGTGCGGCGGGGATGACGTGGAGCAGGGCGGTGCGGCCATTGTGGTATCGCTCGGAGCGTTGATCATCGAAGCTGTGCTTGATGGGACGGAAGGACATGGCGGAAAGAGCGGCGGCCGTGAGGGCGACGGCGGGAACGCCGCCGGCTGAGATGATGGCGAGCTCGGTTTTGATTTTCTTGAGTGCATCGTCCTGGTATCGAAGGGGTTGAGCGGTGAGGATCTTGTTGATGGTGTTGATGATGTTGGCGTGCTTGCCGAAGGGTTTGGGGTCGAAGGAGGCGACACCTTTGGGCTCGGTTTCGGGTGGGAGGGAGAGAACGTTGAGGAGGCGGTCGGTGAGGGAGGTGGTGGTGGAGGGTTTGAGTTTGTCGCGGGAGAGGAGGAGGGATTCGAGGGGGGACAAGGGGAGCAATGATGATTCGGTGGCGGCCGCGGCGGGGTCGACGTTTTTGAGGGCGGCGGCGAGCTTGGCGACGTTCTTGTCGTTGGGGCGGACTTGGTTCTTGATCAGGTGTTTGAGGACTTGTTGCGCGAGCTTGAGGTCGGTGAGCGTGCCGGTTTCGACGCCACGAGACAAAGCGGAGATGAGGCCGTCGGCCTTGACCCAGCCGTTCAGGTCACCACGGAGGACATCGGCGAAGATGCGGAGTTGCGGGGCGGTGAAGGGGAGTTTTTTGAGGAAGATGCGCTGTAGAGCGAGGGTGAGGGCGTCACCGCCCTGGGCGCGCCAGGGGCTTTTGTTGTAGCTGGTGTTGTTGGAATCAGCCCAGAGGAGGTGTTTCTTGTAAATGGGTTCGAGGCGGGTGATGCAGGATGCGGTGAGGGCGCATAGGGAGGCATCATCGAGCGCGAGGATTTCTTTGAGGTTTTTGTCGCCGGAGAGTTGGCTGGCCATGTAGGCGGTTTTGTCGGCCTGGCGGATAAAGCGGTCGATGAGTGCTTCGAGGTCTTTGGGTGTTGTGGCGGGTTTGGCGGGCGCTTTCATGGCGGTGCTACCTGTTGGTTCCGAGTTGCTGGGTGATTGATGTGTCCGAGATATTGTCATCGTCGGCGAGCATGAAGGCTTTGCTGAGGATGACTGGGAGGGTTGGAGCACCCTCGAAGAGGAAGAAGCAGTTTCGGAGCGGCCGCTGGCGGCGGTGTCATCCCCCCACCAGCATCACAAGCCGGAGGAAGGTGACCTCGGTGCCGCGGGTGATCTGGATGGTTTCGTCGAGGGACGAGGTCTGACGGTCGCCGGCGAGGATGAGGATCTGGTTTTTGGTGTAGGCGTCGCAGGCTTTTTCGTACTGGGGTTTCCAGTCGATCTGGCGGCGCTTTTTGAGTTTGAAGCCGTTGAGGGCGACCTCGGCGTCGGTGGGTTGGATGAGACCTTGGAAGACCCCCCCTCCCTCAGAGCTTTTGCGGTTGTAGTCGTCCACTTCCTGGTAGACGCGTTCGCGGATGAGTTCGCGGACGGTGATGTTCTCGGTGGGGAACTGGAGGGTGAAGCGGCGGTGGATGGTGCCGCTGGTGGATTCGTCTTTGACATCGAGCACGGCGGGCATGGGGGGTCCTCCGGGGTGCGGGGGTAGATTACCACGGGTGTGGGGTTTGGAAAGGGGCCGAGCGCGGGGGTTTGGGGTGTAAACTGCTGGAGAAGCAGGCATGGAATTACAGTCAAAGTTGTCCGTGACGCGGTTGCGGAACTGGTGGGCCTCTTGGGGTCTGCCGGTCGCGCTGGTGTTGTGCATTGCGGACATGGCGTTGATCGTGGTGATGGTGCGGGGGGGGCTGGGGGAATGGGGCCTGGCGGTCGCGACGGACGCGATCATCAACGCGTTGATCGCGTTATTTTTGGGGTGGGCGGCTCTGGCGCTGCGGCGGGAGAACCGGGCTCTTCAGCAGGCGCAGCAGGCGTTGCGTGAGAGTCTGGAAGAGCAGAGGCAGGCGCTGATGCGGGAGCGCGAGCTGGGCAAGGAGCTGGACCATCGGGTGAGGAACAATGTCGCGGGGCTGCTGGGGCTGGTGTCGCTGTATGAGAGGTCGGGCAAGGGGGGGATGGAAGTGGCGCGGGCTCTTCGCGGGAAGCTGCGGGCGATGCACGAGGTGCACAACATCATCGCGCGGACGCACGGGCGGTCGGTGGGGCTGGATGCGCTGGTGAGGCGGCTGGCGGCGGAGCTGACGCCCGCGGATATGGGGGCGACGGTGTCGGTGCACGGGCCGGGGCTAGATGTGCCTTCACCGCAGGCAGGTGCGTTGGCGGTGATTTTGCACGAGTTGTTTACGAACAGTCAGAAGCACGGGGCGCTGGCAGCGCCGAATGGAAGGGTGGATATCAAGTGGACGGTGGCGGCGGCGGCCGGGCTGGTTGGTTTGGATCTTGAATGGAGGGAGCTGGGGCTGGATGGGGCGGTGGTGGTGGAGAATGGAGTGGATCAGCACCACGAGGGAGTGGGGCTGAGTTTGATCAAGGGATTTGCAGAGTCCGATCTTCGGGGCTCGTTCGAACGAACGATTGCGCCGGGGTCGTTTTATTGTCGTCTGCGCGCCACGATCGATGCGCGGGGTTCCGAACAGGTCAAGAAGGAGTAAGTCATGGTGCAGACACCCGCAACGTCGGTGAAGTCGAAGAACCCGGAGCTTCTGCCGGAGCGCCCCAAGCGGATATTGGTGGCGGAGGATGAGCATCTGGTGGCCGCGGACTTGAGGATCAAGCTGACGGATCTGGGGTACGAGGTGATCATCGCCACGGATGGGGAGGCGGCGGTGGAGGCGGCGATGAACTCACACCCGGACATTGGGTTGTTTGATATCCGGATGCCCAAGAAGGATGGGCTTGCGGCCGCCACGGAGGTGTTTCAGAACGCGGCGGTGCCGGTGGTGATCTTGTCGGCGTATGCGGAGCCGGAGCTGGTGATCCAGGCGCAGAAGGCGGGAGTGTTTGGGTACCTGGTGAAGCCGGTGCAGGAGGATCAGTTGCGGGCGGCCATCGAGGTGGCGTGGCACCGGTTCACGCTGGCGGCCAAGGACCAGGCGGAGGTGGCGGGATTGAAGAAGAGGTTAGAGGAGCGGCGGATCATCGAGCAGGCCAAGTGGAAGCTGGTGAGCAGCAAGGGGATCAGCGAGCCGGAGGCGATGGCGATGCTGCAGAAGAAGGCCAGGTCGATGCGGGCTCCGCTGGCGGAGGTGGCGAATGCGGTGATGAATCAGGGGCTGCAGGTGTGAGGGGTCAGGCGGCGGCTTGGACGGGTTGGCGGCGCAGGTCCACGGCCCGTCGGCAAGTTTGGATCAGTTTTTCCCGGTCGATGGGCTTGGCGGCGTAGTCGTCGCAACCGGCGGCAAGGCACTTGTCCATGTCGCCGGCCATGGCGTGGGCCGTGAGCGCGACGATGGGAAGGGTGCATCCTTTCCTGCGGAGCAGGCTGGTCGCGTCGTAGCCGTCCATTTCGGGCATTTGCATGTCGGTCAGCAGGAGGTCAAAGGCGGGAGGGCTGGCCAGGGCGCTGCGGATCGAGCCGTCGATGGAGAGCGTCTCAACGGCGAGCCTTCCGTTCTGGACGATCGTGACCTCCGCCCCGGCTTTCCGGAGGAGGAAGGAGATGAGCCGCTGGTTGTCGGGGCCATCCTCGGCCAGCAGGATCCGGATACCGGCCAACTGACCGCGCGGGCCGCTGGTAGCTGGGAGAACGGACAGAACGGGCTGGGCCGGTTCGAGGGTCCGCATAGAAACATCCGAGATGTCGCCGGTGCGAACCGACACGCTGAAGCAACTGCCCTTGCCCGGCTCGCTTGTGACCGAGATGTCGCCGCCGAGAATCTGCGCCAGCCGCCGGCTGATCTGGAGCCCCAGGCCGGTGCCGCCGAACTTGCGGGTCGTGCTGGCGTCGCCCTGGATGAACGCGCCGAAGAGCCGCTCACGCTGCTCGGGTGGGATGCCGATGCCGGTGTCGGCGATGTCAACTCGGAAGAGCTGGTTCTTCGGATCGCAGGAAATGCCCAGTTTGACGCCGCCGACCTCTGTGAACTTGATCGCGTTGCCGACGAGGTTCATGAGAATCTGGCGGAGCCTCAAGGGGTCGGAGTTGATGTGGGCGGGGATGGGTGTGAGGAACTGGGCTTCCAGGCTCAGGCCCTTGCTCTTGGCTTTGACATCCATGAGGGTCAGGGTTTCGTGAACGACCTGGGCGACGTCGGTTTCGATTGTTTCGGCGACCAGTTTGCCGGCCTCGATCTTGGAGAGGTCGAGGATGTCGTTGATGATTGACATCAGGTGCTCGCCGTTGCGCCGGATGGTGTCGATGGCTTCGAGGCTATGCCGAGGTGCTTTCGACCGGTCGCCATCGCTGACGAGCAGTTCGGTGAAACCCAGGATTGCGGTCATGGGTGTGCGGATCTCGTGGCTCATGTTGGCGAGGAACTCGCTCTTGGCGCGGCTGGAGGATTCGGCGGCTTCGCGGGCGGTGATCAGTTCGGCGTTGTTGGCCTTGAGCTGGGCCTCGGCCTGCTTGGCGGGGTTGATATCGACGTGAACGCCGACGATGCGGACCGGTGCGCCGTTGGCATCGCGCTCCGTAACGCGGCCGGCGGCCAGGACCCAGGCCCAGGAGCCGTCCTTGCACTTGAGCCTTTGTTCGCAGCGGTACTCGGGTGTTCGGCCTTCCAGGTGGTCGTTCAAGATCGCCCGGATCCGCGGCATGTCCGCGGGGTCGACCAGGCGTTCCCACGTTGAGACGTTGGCTTCGAGTTCGTCGAGTTCGTATCCAAGCATCTGGGCCCAGATGGCGTTGAAGACGACCGAACCCGTCTTGATGTTCCACTCCCAGGTGCCCAGCCTCCCGGCCTGCACCAGCAGATTCAGGCGGCTGGCCTGGGCGCGCTGGGCGGTCACATCCGCGAAGCTGATGACCACACCAGTGATGTGCTGATTCTCATCGCGCAGCGGCTCGGTGCTTACCGAGATCCAGCGATGATCTCCGGTCGCGGAAACAAAGCCCAAGATCCGGCCGCGCACCGGAATGCCGGTGCGGGCGGTTTCCATAGCCGGGTGAGCGGTGGCCAGAGCGGGGGAACCATCTTCCTGGACGATCTGCCAGCGGGGGTCGATTGAGGCCAGGCCACACAACTGGTCTCGGGACAGGCCGGTCATCATTTCCGCCGCGGCGTTGCACTCGATGATTTGGCCGTCGGGGCGCTGGACGACGATGCCCTCTGCGACGGAGGCGAAGATGGACCGGTGCCGCTCGACGTTCAAGAGCTGGAGGTTTCGCTGCCGGGCGAGCGAGCCCCAAAGCCAGCAGACTGTTGCGAGGGTGGCAAGGACGACGGCCACCGCGCCGGGATGGGCGGCATCGAAGAAGCGGTCGATACGGGCCTGGGTGGAGACCCAGTGGCTGGGGATGAACACGGCGACCTGGATGCCGCCACCGTCGAGGGTCTTGAAGCAGCCGAGTTTGAAGAGTCCCAGGAAGTTCTGTGAGTGCTCGATGACGGAGTGCAGGCCGCCGGCGCGGGCCAGTGGGGCGATCAGAGAGGCCAACTCGTCGGGGGGAACGGGGGGGAGTGCGTGGCCGGCGTTGATGTCTTCATCGAAGATGGCGCCGTGGTCGGTGGCAAAGCAGGCGGTGCCAAGGCCCGCGGCGATGCTCTGGGTTCGGAGAAGGGAGGTAAGGCGTTCGAACCGCAGTCTGGAGCTGGCGACCCCCACCTGTTTGGAAGTTGCGGGGTCGATCACGGGGACGGAGAACGCGATGGCCAGGCCGGAAGAGTCGAAGAACGCGGGGGTGATGTCGCAGGACGTCTGGAACTCAAGGAGTTCGGCCCGGGCGCTGTTGTTCAGGCAACCGGTGATGATCTGGCGGCCCGAGAAGTCCTTCTGCATCACGCGGTCGATGCGAGCGGGATTGACACTGGATCCGTCGCTGTAGACTGAGTTGATGCCGACGATCGCTCCGCGATCGTCGAACAACGCGATGGCGTCGATGTCGGGGTCGCCGGAGATCAGCGTGTCGCAGGCGCGTTGGATGGCGGCCGAATCATGGGAAGCAAGGGCGGCGAGCACGCGCGGGTCCGAAGCGATCTGCCGGGTGCGGTCCATGGCGGGCTGTACGGCCTGTTCGACCTGTGGTGCCAGGCTTTGTTCAGTGCTGAGCAGGGCCCTGGTGGCGACGGTGGCGCGGCGCGTGGGGTCTTGGCTGTGGTTCAGCGCGATACCCACGCCGTAGATCAGGGCCGCGACCGCGAGCAGCGCGAGAGCGACCGCGACATACCGGGCCGGGTGCGCACGTTTGAGGGGTCGCGGGGCGCGAACTCCTACGCGCGGGGCGATTCGGGGCAGCGCGCGACCAGTCGTTGTGGTGTCGTCCCGGTCCATCGGGGTCCTCGTCGTAAGTCGCGCTCGTGCCGGACAGACAACTTCCATCGACGAGCCCGGGTCTCTTCAACAGACAGGGAGAACCGATTTGCGATGGTTCCCGGACCAGTAAGTTCCCTAGTTCGCTGGTGCTGGACGACTAAGCCAGTTCCTGGGACAGAACTTCTCGGATCAACAGCGTGCGTCCGCTTGGAAGGTCCACGACGGGGAGGTCCTGGATGAGTCTGAGGCGGTCGATGCCGGAGGCGAAGGTGAGTTTGCCATTCTCATCGCGGGAATCGCGGAAGCGAGACTCGACGTAGCCCTGTTCGATTTGGAGTGGTTGGACGCCGCGGAGGCGGTCTTGGCGGACGAAGAAAGCGTCGTTTCCGGCGGAGTTGCAGCCAACAAAGGCGTAGCCCTTGTCGGCGCCCAGGCGGCAGAGGGCGCGGAGAGAGGCTCCGTAGTACATGCCCGAGTGGTGGCCGGTGAGGCGTGAGAAGTCGGGTTGGTAGGGGATCGAGACCTCGACGCGGGTGCCGAAGAGGGCGTTGTACTCGCAGATGACGATGGTGGGCTTGACGCGGTCGATGGCTTTCCAGACCCAGTAGTCGTTGCCGTCAATATCGATGCTCAGGAGGCCCAACTCGGGGCCGGGGAAGCGGCGGGCGATGAGGTCGTTGATGTTGTCGCGGGTGATGAAGGCGCAGAGGGCATCCAGGTCGTGGCGCCAGGAGATGGGGTCGGCCTTGACGAAGTCGATGTGCTTCTGCGAGCCGTCGATGACCAGGCCCTTCCAGTTGTTGTGGGTGAGCAGGAAGCGGGTGTTGGACTCGACGTAGTTTTCGACGCCGAACTCGACGAAGGTGGGTTCGGGGATGGTGCTCTTGGCGAGCAGGTACTGGATGATGCCGTCTTCACCCCATTGGGAGAAGGCGGAGAACTCGGCCTGGGACAGAGGGGACCCGTCGGGTAGGTTCCGGGCGTGTTGGGCGCTGAGGCCCGCGGCCAACAGGAGGGCGCGCTGAGTGGCGGCGCCCATCGGGCCGGCGGCAAGTCGGTCGGCAAACTGGCGCGCCAACCGATCTACGAGTGCCTTTTTCAGACCCATGCCCATCCTTTTTCCGTGCGGAATCGTCCGGACGCATGATATCAGCGGGGCCGCGCGGACCCGTCTGGCGGCCAGAAACTCCCATAACTCAGGGATTTCGGACCAATGGGTGATCTTTGTTGAACCTGAGTTAAGCGCTTGTCGATTCGTCGGGCAAGGGGAATTTCACCATGGACAATCAGACCGTCAGCCGGATCCGTTCTTCGTTCGCACTCCTGGCTCCGCGCGGGCAGGAAGTGATCGACACGTTTTACGAGATGTTGTTCAGCAAGGCGCCCGGAGTTCGTGCGTTGTTCCCGCGGGACATGGCCAAGCAGAAGGGGCACCTGCTGGCGGCGGTGGGGCTGGTGGTGAAGCACGCGGACAATCTTGGCGAGCTGTCCAAGCCGCTGGCGGAAATGGGGCAGCGGCACGTGAAGTATGGCGCGCAACCGGAGCACTATCCGGTGGTGCGCGACACGATGGTTGAGGCGCTGGCGAAGGTGGCCGGGCCGGTGTGGAACGCGCAGTTGGCCGCGGACTGGACCGGGGCTCTCAACGCGGTGGCGGCGGCGATGCTGGCCAAGGCGGATCAGCGCAAGGCGGCCTGATCGGTTGCGGAGCGCTTCAACCGGTTCCTGAGGAACGAAATAGCCAGGCGGAGGATCGCCTGGGCGTTGAGCACTCCGAGAATGAAGATGGGCGCGACCAGGGGGAACATGTAGCGATGCTGCAGCACGGGGTCGCCCGTGATTTCGTAGAGCAGGGCGAAGATCGTGAGGCGCGCGGCGATCGCGGTCCAGAGGATGGCGGAGAGGACACACCAGGAAGCGGGGAAGAGGCGGCGGCGGATGCCGATCAGCCCGATGAGTGTGCCCAGACCGGTGAGGATGGCCGCGGCGAGGGTGAGGGGGCGGTTCAGGCTTGAGATGGACTGCTTCCAGCGGTCGAGGCGCTGGATGCTTTCTTTGCGGTGCCAGAAGGAAGGGCCGAAGGCTTTGCGGTTGTTGATGTCGAGGAGCGTTTGCCTGCGGTTGGTCACGGAGTTGATGCGGGCGATGTCGTAGTCTTCGAGTTTCTGGTCCGGGGCGCGCCAGTAGGCGGCTTGGAGCAGCAGGTTTGCCCACTTGCTGATGGCGGAGGGGAAGTTGGTCATGAGCGGGCCCCAGTCGGGTGGTATGAAGGGGATGGGGGACCAGCGGGCCTTGGCGGGTTCGGCCTTGAGCGCGGCGAAGATCTCTTCGCCGGCTTGGTTGTAGAAGGCGTCGAGCTCGCGGGCGGACGGCCACTGGCGGAGTTTCCACACGGCGGAGCGGATGCCCCAGACGGTCCAGGTGCCGTATTCGCCGGCGATGCCCGTGGCGTACTCGGTGTCGCGCTGGAAGGGGATGCGTCCGTCATCCACTTCGAGGTTGTACCGGAGCTGGGCGAAGGTGGGGCTGTGGTTGTAGGCCCAATCGCGGGCATCGCGCGGGATGGCGGTGCGCAGGTTGGGCGCGGCGGGGCGGATGGAGAGAAGAGACTTGTAGAGCTTTTTGAAACCGGGGAGTTCCAGGTCGGTGGTGACATAGGCGCCGATGTGGGTGTAGTTGCGCAGTTTGATGGCGTGGGTGAGCCCGAAGATGACGGCCAGGGGTAGGGCCACGCACCAGAGGCCGCGCTGGATGGTCAGGCGGCGGTCTGCTTTGGCGAAACGGTGCAGGCCGAGGATGCAGAGGGCGGAGATTCCCAGGACGCCGAGGATGGGTGGGTTCTCGAACCGTGTGTTGGCGGCCAGGGCTCCGAAGATGGCGGCGCGGCGGCCCCAGTGGCTCATGGGGGCGCGGTCGGTCCGGGTGATCGCGACCGCGAGTGAGGAAAGGTACACGAGCATGAGCGCGCCGAACAGCGAGTCGCAGAGCGTGCGGTTAAAGAGCATCAGCGTCCAGGGGTGGAACAGGGCGATGGTGAACGTGATGAGCGCGGCCAGGGGGCTGAATCCCAGGCGCCGGAGCGCCAGGAGCATGGTGATGGTGGCGCCCATCCAGGTGAACTCGATCCAGAGGCGGACGGGGAGGCCGAAGAGTTCCGCGGCCGCGAGGTAGAAGTGGTACACGGGTTGGCGTGCGAAGGCCCAGGTCCCGTAGGGAACGCCCCAGTGAAGGACTGACGCGCCGAAGCAGTAGCCGTAGTCATCGTCGGGGACGGCCATGATCTCGTCGTTGGAGGTGAGGATGAGCTTGCAGAGACAGAGGAGGAGGATGGCGAACCAGCACCACCTGGGAGTTTTGATGGAGGGTTCAGGTGGCATCGGTGCTCCTTGAGCGAAGGGCAAGGAGCGTTTCGGCGTTGAGGATGGCGAGGATGACCAGGGGCGCGGCCAGGGGGAAGGCATAGCGCATCTGCATGGGGACGCCGGTGGCATCCATGAGAGAGAGGAGACCCAGGCGCGAGGCGATCGCGGTGAGGAGGATGGCGGAGAGGATGTACCAGTGCGTGGGGAAGGGGCGGCGGCGGATTCGCACGAGGCCGGTGACGGTGCCGATGGTGATGAGGATGATCGCGGCGATGGTGAGGGGACGGACCAGAGAGGCGAGGAACCGCTTGATGCCATCCATGTGGCGGACCATGCCCTTGGTGTGCCAGAAGGAGGATTCATCCGGCTTGCCGTTGTTGATGGCGATGAGGGGGATGCGGCGGTTGGCGACGGAGTTGACGCGGGGCAGGTCGTCGAGTTCTTCGTCGGGGAGGCGGATGAAGTCGGCTTGGAAGAACGTCGCTGCGCAGTGGCCCAGCGAGACCGGGAGTTGGCGTAGGAGCTGGCCCCACTCGGGCGGGATGAAGGTGATCGGGGCCCAGCGGGCGGCCGCGGGTTCGGCTTTGAGTGCGGCCAGAAGTTCATCGCCGGCCTGGTTGTAGAAGTCGTCGAGCTCGCGCGCGGAGGGCCAGGGGCGGAGTTTCCACGCGGCTTCGCGGATGGCCATGGGGGCCCAGGCGCCGAACTCGCCTTTGACGCCGGTGGCTTGCTCGCAATAGACGGAGTAGGAACTCATGATGGGGTCGGTTTCGAGGATGGGGCGGAGCTGGGCGAAGGTGGGGCTGTGGGTGTAGGCCCATTCGCGGGCATCGCGGGGGACGGAGAAGCGGAGGTCGGGGTTGGCGGGGCGGATGGCGATGAGGGACTTGTAGAGCTTTTCGTAGCCGGGGAGTTCCGGGTCGCTCGTGACGTAGGAGCCGATGTGGCGGAGGTTGATGTACTTGAAGGTGTGGGTGAGGGTGAGGGTGGCGGCAAGGGGGAGGGCAACGACCCAGGCGAGCCGTTGCAAGGTCAGGCGCCGAGAAGCGGGGCGGTCCCTTCCTCCTTCCCCCCAACCCCCTCCCTCAGGGAGGGGGAGTAAGCAGATGCAGAGCGCGGCGATCGCTAGCGAGCCGTAGATGAGGATGGACTCGACGCGCGTGTTAGCGGCGAGCGCGGCGAAGATGGCGGTGCGGCGGGACCAGTCGAGCATGGGGGCGCGGGTGGTTCGGGTGATTCCGACGGCGAGGGAGGAGAGGAAGATCAGGAGGAAGACTCCGTAAAGGGAGTCGGACATCGTGCGGTTGAAGAGCGAGGTGGCCCAGGGGTGGAAGAGGATGCAGGTGAAGGCGATGAGGGAGGAAATGGTGGAGAGGCCCAGGCGTTTTAGAGCGATGAGGGCGATGATGGCCGCGGCGATCCAGGAGAGTTCGATCCAGATGCGGGTGGGGAGGCCCAGGCAGTCGGCGGCGGCGAGGAAGAGGTGGTAGACGGGTTGGCGGCAGAAGGACCAGGTGTTGTAGGGAGTGTCCCAGTGGAAGTAAGAGGCGCCGCGAATGTAGCCCAGGTCATCCCATGGGAGGGCTTGGGTTTCGTCGTGGGAGATGAGGATGAGTTTGAGGAGGGAGAGGGTGAGGATGGAGAGCCAGCACCACTTGGGGATGGGGGAGGGACGCTCGGAGGGAATCTGTGGATCAGCCAGCATCAGCTGTGGCGAGAATAGCAGAGTCTGACCGGAGGTTGCGAGACCTTTGAGCATGCAGCGCGGGGCTCTCGTCCACGATACCATCCCCCCATGCCACCGGAAGGCGATAGACCCAAGGAGCAGATGGAGCGGCTGCCGGAGGCGGAGGCTTCTCTCTATCTCCACCCTCAGACGCTGGCGCGGCTCACGACCTTTGAGCTTCGGGCCAAGATGATCGTCGAGGGGGTGATGAGCGGGCAGCACCGCTCGCCGTATCAGGGGTTCAGCGTTGAGTTTGCTCAGCACCGGCAGTATGTGCCGGGGGATGACATCCGGCACCTGGACTGGAAGGTGTTTGCTCGGTCGGACAAGTTGCAGCTCAAGCAGTATCAGCAGGAGACGAGCCTGGACCTGGTGCTGATGGTGGATGCCTCGGGGTCGATGCGGTATGGGTCGCGGTCGTTTGAGGAGGCTTCGGGGGCGGGGCACACGCTCTCGCCGGATGGGCGGAGCAACTGGAGCAAGTTTGATCACGCGACGGCGCTGGCCGCGGCCATGGCGTATGTGACTTTGCACCAGGGGGACCGGGCGGGGCTGGTGGTGTTTTCGGACGAGATCAAAGGACTGGTGAAGCGGTCGGGGAGCCAGGGGACCTGGCGGCAGATCGTCGGCGCGCTGGCGATGCACTATCAGGAGAATGTCGGGCTGGCGGTGACAGACATCGCGCGGGTGATGGACCAGACGCTGGCGAAGCTGACGAACCGATGCTTGATTGTTTTGATCAGCGATCTGTTTGCGGATCCGGAGCAGATCCGGGCGGCGATGGCTCGGGCCAAGCACCGGAACCATGACATGATCGTGTTTCAGGTGCTGGATCGGGAGGAGACGGAGTTTGACTTTGCGGATGCGGCGCCGTTTGAGGGGTTGGAAGGAGAGTCGCGGCTGCGGATTGATCCGCGGGCGCTGCGGGCGGGGTATCTGGAGGCGCTGGGGCGGCACTTGACGGCGGTAGAGAAGATCGCGCGGTCGTTTAACTTTGATTATCAGAGGATCAGTACGCACGACTGGTTGGGGCCGCCGTTGGCGGCGTTTGTGGCGAAGAGGAATGCGCAGATCAAGCGGAGCAAGTACAGGTAGTGACGGAGTGACGCAGTGACGAAGTGGGCGGGCAAAGGGCGACTGCAACGGTGGGCGACATTGCTCACGAGCGTTGTCATCGCCGCGTTCCTTTCGGGATGCGAGGTTCATCAGACGCCGGATGGCATTCGGTTGCACGGCGGGGACAGCATGGAGCGGGTAGATAAGGCGCTGGGGCCGCCGGATTTTGTGTATGACCTCTCCTGGATTGACGACTCGACCGTGACGCATCGCTTTTACCTGAACCACAGATGTGATGCGAGATTCCGTTACAACGATCTTCGCGGCATTCGTGAGATCGGGCAGGACGAAATGCCGGACGTTGAGCGGCAAGCCAGAGTATTCAAGCGAATAATGCCGCGCGTTCGGGTGGGCGAGTCGTGGCGAGAGGTGTTCGCGGAGTTCGGGGTCCCTGACTACACATACGAGTCACACAAACAGGGGGAGTTTTCGTACCAGGATTACGAAGGTCCGTACCGAGGGCGGTTTGAACGAGAGCCCCTGCCGGAAAAAGCGATCTGCTTTTGGAAGGACAAGGATGTGTGCGCGGTGTTTGAGACAGGCCGCCTCAAGAAAGTGTATCCGATTTTTCGGAAGAGTTGGATTGGAGTGTTTCACCAGGAGCCTCCCGGGAACCTGCCGGATCCATCACACCCATGACCTTTCTCAATCCCATTCTGGCAACAGTCGGCTTGGTCTGCGTTTCGCTGCCCATCGTCATCCACATCCTGATGCGACGGCGGCGGAAGCCGATCATGTGGGGGGCGATGAAGTTTCTGCTGGAGGCGTATCGGCAGCATCGGAAGCGGATTCGGTTGGAGCAGTTTTTGCTCTTGGCTTCGCGGTGTTTGATTGTGGCGTTGGTGGCTATCGCGCTTGGGCGGCCGATTTTCGGGGGTGGGGGCGGGATCGCCGGGCGGGGGGCGGTGACGCTGTACATATTGATTGATGACTCGCTGGCGGCTTCGGCGACGGATGAGGCGGGGAAGGCGAGTTTGGAGCGGCATAAGGCCGCGGCGGCGAAGTTGCTGTCGCAGATGGATGCGAGCGCGGGGGATCGGGTGGAGGTGATCGGATTGGGTGGGCCGGCTCGGGCGGTGATTGATCCGCCATCGTCGGATGCCGGGGCGGTGGGGGAGGTCATCAAGGGGATGAAGGCGACCGACAGCGCGGCGGATGTGCACGGGGCGCTGGCGATCGTG
>Ga0154020_10003255_pt1 | contig 19620 bp, 11 predicted proteins | sample Klosneuvirus_201_FD_109709 | JGI IMG/M metagenome (GOLD analysis project Ga0154020, IMG submission 109709) | Active sludge microbial communities from wastewater, Klosterneuburg, Austria - Klosneuvirus_20160825_MG | ecosystem: Engineered > WWTP > Aerobic digester > Activated sludge | place... | reverse complement strand
AGGCGGCATCGTGGGCAGCGACGATGTCGTCGTCAACGCACCGACCTCGGGCGGCGCCACCGGCAGCATCGCGAACAAGAACGTCGGCAGCAACAAGGCGGTGACCGTGAGCGGCTTCTCGCTTTCCGGCACGGCGGCGGGCAACTACCTGCTCGACGGCAGCCAGGGCGTCACCGTGAACATCACGCCACGCCCGCTGACCGTGGCCTACACCGGCGTGGACCGCGTCTACAACGGCGGCGTCTCGGCCACCGTGACGCCCTCGCCCGTCGACCTCGTCACCGGCGACGTGCTCAGCTTCACGCAGAACGCCATCTACACCGGGCTGGATGCCCGCAACGTCGGCACCGACAAGCCGATCAGCGTGACGTCCATCGTGATGAGCGGCACGGACGCAGGCAACTACGCACTGCAGAACACCACCGCCAGCGCCACGGCCGACATCTCGGCCAAGCCCATCACCGTCACCTACACCGGCCAGTCACGCGTCTACAACGGCCTGGCCGACGTCAGCGCCAGCGTGCTGGGCGCGTCCTCCGGCCTGGTCGCCGGCGACCTGGTCACCTACAGCCAGACGGCCTTGTTCGCCGGCGACGGCTCGGCCGGCGTGGACAAGCCGGTGAACATCAGCGGCATCACCCTGGGCGGCGCGCAGGCCGCCAACTACAGCCTGCTGAACACCACCGCCACCACCACCGCCACCATCAGCCCGCGCCTTCTGGGCGTGACCGGCGTGACGGCCACCGACCGCGCCTACGACGGCACGACCACGGTGCAACTCAGCACGGCCGGGGCCACCGTGCTGCCGGCCGGCGTGCTGGCCGGCGACCAGGTCGACGTCGTGCTGCCCAGCGGCGGCATCACCACGGGCACCGTGGCCACCAAGGACGCCGGCAACAACAAGGACGTCAGCATCACCGGCCTCACGCTCAGCGGCAGTTCGGCCGCGAACTACAGCGTGGGCGGCGCCAGCGGGCTGACGGTGAACATCGCACCGCGTGCCCTGACCGCCGTCTACGGCGCGGCCAGCCGCGACTACGACGGCAGTGCGCTGGCCAGCGTCAGCGCCTCTTCGGCCGACATCCTGTCGGTGGACGTGGGCGCCATCGGCATCAGCGCCAGCGGCCAGTTCAGCGATGGCAAGAACGTCGGCGCCGACAAGACGGTGACCGTGTCCGGCGGCTTCCTGACCGGCGTCGAACGCAACAACTACACGCTGCTCAACCCCACCGGCACGGCCACGGCCAGCATCACGCCGCGTGCACTGACAGCGCAGTACACGGGCGGCACGCGCGTCTACGACGGCGGCATCGCGGCACCGGTGACGGCCAGCGGCAGCGGCCTGATCGCCGGCGACACGGTCAGCTTCGGCCAGACCGCGGTCTTCAGCGGCGCCGGCGCCAAGAACGTCGGCAACGCCAAGCCCATCCAGGTCAGCGACATCACCCTGGGCGGAGTCGACGCCCAGAACTACGCCCTGACCAGCACCAGCGCCGGCACCACCGGCAGCATCACGCCCAAGCGCATCAGCATCGACGGCCTGACCGGCGCCACGGCCACGGGCCGCGTCTACGACGGCACGCGCAGCGTCGAGGTGATCGTCACCACCAGCGGCGCGCTCAGCCCGAGCAGCGCCGACATCGTGGCCGGCGACGACGTCTCCATCGCCCTGCCGGCCGGCGGCATCACCACCGGCACCATGGCCGACAAGCACGCCGGCGCGTCCAAGCCGCTGGTCGTGGACGGCCTCACGCTGGGTGGCACCGACGCCGCGAACTATGAGGTCGCGGCCACCACGGGCATCACCGTCGACATCACGCGGCGCCCGCTGACGGCCGTCTACGCCGGCAACGACAAGGTCTACGACGGCACCGCGCTGGCCACGGCCGGCGGCAGTTCGGCCGACCTGCTGGCCGGCGACAGCCTGGTCATCGCCGGCACCGGCGCCTTCACCGGCACGGGCGCGAAGAACGTCGGCAGCGACAAGCCGGTCAGCGTGCTGGCCGGCAGCCTGTCGGGCACCGATGCCGGCAACTACGTGCTGACCAATCCGACCGGCAGCACCACCGCCAGCATCACGCCGCGCGACATCACGCCCAGCTACAGCGGGCTGAGCCGCGTCTACGACGGCAGCACCGATGCGCCTGTCAGCGCGATCACCTCCGGCTTCGTCGCCGGCGACGCCGTCGGCCTGCAGCAGACGGCCGTCTTCAGCGACGGCAAGAACGTCGGCAGCGACAAGCCGGTGGCCATCACCGGCATCGGCCTGACCGGCGGCGACGCCTTCAACTACCAGCTGACGAGCACCAGCGCCAGCGCCAGCGGCAGCGTCACGCCCAAGCCGCTGCGCATCGACGGCCTGACCGGCGTCAGCGCCACCGACCGTGTCTACGACGGCAGCACCGTCGTCGAGGTGACCGTCACCTCCACCGGCCCGATCGCACCCAACCCGGCCGACGTGGTCGGCAGCGACGACGTCACCGTCACCGCCCCCGCCACCGGCACCACCACCGGCACGATGATCGACAAGCACGTCGGCACCGCCAAGCCGGTGGCCGTGGCCGGGCTGGCCCTCGGTGGCGCCGATGCCGCCAACTACAGCATCACCGCCACCAGCGGCGTCACCGTCGACATCAGCCCGAAGGGCGTGACCGCGATCTACAGCGCGGGCACACGTGTCTACGACGGCAGCACCGCCGCCGCCATCACCGGCAGTTCGTCCGACCTGATCGCCGGCGACACGGTCGGCATCGGCGCCACCGGCGTGTTCACCGGCAGCGGTGCGCGCAACGTCGGCACCGACAAGCCCGTCGACGTCACCGGCGGTGCGCTCAGCGGGGTCGACGCCGCCAACTACGCCCTGCTCAACCCCACCGGCAGCACCACCGGTAGCATCACGCCGAAGTCGGTGGCCGCCAGCTATCTGGGCGGCACGCGGGTCTACGACGGCGGCACCACGGCGCCCGTCACCGGCTCGGCCACCGGCTTCATCGCCGGCGACGCGGTGAGCCTGACGCAGACCGCCGTGTTCACCGGCGCCGGCGCACGCAACGTCGGCAATCACAAGCCGGTGGAGATCAGCGCCATCGGCCTGACCGGCGGCGACGCCGGCAACTACGCGCTGCTGACCAGCGCCGCCACCACCACCGCCAGCATCACGCCGCGGCCGCTGCGCATCGAAGGCTTCACCGGCGTGGTGGCCACCGACCGCGTCTACGACGGCACCACCGCCGTGGCCATCAGCATCCAGGGCAGCGGCGCCATCGCGCCGAACGCCGCCGACGTGGTGCCGGGCGACGATGTCAGCGTCGTCGCCCCGCCCACCGGTGCCGGCGCCGGCACCATGGCCGACAAGCACGTCGGCAGCAACAAGCCCGTCACGGTCAATGGCCTCACGCTGGCCGGCAGCGACGCCGGCAACTACAGCGTGGCTGCCGCCAGCGGCGTCACCGTCGACATCACGCCCAGGCCGCTGACCGCCCTCTACACCGGCCTGGACAAGGTCTACGACGGCACCGCCCTGGCCGGTTTTGCCGCCAGTTCGTCGGACATCCTGGCCGGCGACCTCGTCACCCTCACCGGCAATGGCCTGTTCACCGGCGCCGGTGCGAAAAACGTCGGCACCGCCAAGGCCATCGAGATCACCGGCGTCACACTGGGCAGCGCCGATGCGGCGAACTACAGCCTGCTGAACCCCACCGGCAGCACCACGGCCAGCATCACGCCGCGCCTGCTGACGCCCGCCTACGCCGGCGGCACACGCGTCTACGATGGCACGACGACGGCACCCGTGACGCTGGCCAGCACCGACATGATCGCCGGCGACGACCTGAGCTTCACGCAGACCGCCGTGTTCAGCGGCGCCGGCGCGCGCAACGTCGGCGTCGACAAGCCGGTGGCGGTGTCGGGCATCACGGTGCAGGGTGCCGACGCCGGCAACTACGCGCTCACCACCACGGCCGCCAGCACCACGGCGACGGTCACGCCGCGGCCGCTGAACGTCAGCGGCCTGTCGGGCCTGCAGGCGGTGGACCGCGCCTACGACGGCACGCGCGACGTGCAGATCACCGGCAGCCTGGTGGTCGGCAGCGCCAGCGGCGACGTCATCGCCGGCGACGACGTCACCATCGGCCTGCCCGGTGGCAGCATCAGCGCCGGCACGATGGTCGACAAGTCGGCCGGCACCGGCAAGGCGGTGGCGGTCTCGGGCCTGAGCCTGGGTGGCGCCGACGCACCGAACTACGAGATCACCGGCGTGGCCGGCCTCACCGTGAACATCGCGCCGCGGCCGGTGCTGCTGCTGGGTGTGTCCGCGGTCAACCGCGTCTATGACGGCAGCACGGTGGTGGCGATCAACTCGTCCGGCGGCAGCCTGAGCGGCGTGCTGGCCGGCGACGACCTGCAACTGCGGGCCAGCGGCGTCACCGGCAGCATGGCCGACAAGCACGTCGGCAGCGGCAAGGCCGTCGCCGTCACCGGCCTGTCCTTCACGGGTGCCGACGTCGCCAACTACGCCGTCGACGACGGCGGCGGGCTGCGCGTCGACATCACGCCGCGCACGCTGGTGGTCACGGCGACCGCGGCCGACAAGCTTTACGACGGCAGCCCTCTCGCCGCCGTGACCCTGCTGGACGACCGCATCGCCGGCGACACGCTGTCGCTGACGAGCGCCAGCGCCACCTTCGCCGGCAAGGACGCCGGCGCGGCGCAGGCGGTAAGCGTCAGTGGCCTGGCCCTCACGGGTGCCGATGCCGGCAACTACGCGCTGCTGGCCAGCACGCTGGGCACCACGGCCAGCATCAACCGGGCACCGCTCGCCGTCAGCGCCCATTCGCTCAGCAAGGTCTATGGCGAGAGCGTCAACCTCACCGGCACCGAATTCACGACGCTGGGCCTCGTGGCCGGCGAATCGCTGGGCCTGGTGACGCTGGCCAGCGACGGCACCGCCAGCACCGCACCGGTGACGGGCTCGCCCTACGCCATCAGCGTCAGCGACGCGCGCGGCGGCAGCTTCAACCCGGCCAACTACGCGCTGACCTACACCAGCGGCCTGATCACCGTGACGCCGCGCCCGCTGACCATCGCCGCCAACAGCGTGGTGCGTACGGCCGACGAACCCAACCCCGCCAGCTTCGGCTTCAGCACCAGCGTCGGTGGCCTCTTCGGCGGCGACAGCATCGCCTCGGTGGTGCTGAACGCACCGGCCGGCAGCGCCACGGCGGCCGGCGGTTCGATCTTCGAACTGGTGCCCAGTGCCGCGGTCTTCGGCACCGGCCAGGCGTCGAACTACGCGCTCAGCTACGACAACGGCCTGCTGGTGGTGCTGCCCAGGCCGCCGCGTGTGGACGACGTCGATCCCAACGCGGGCAACCCCGGGCAGCCGGGCTTCGCGGTGCAGGTCGACCAGGCCGAACTGGAACGTGCGCTCGCCGCGCTGCAGCGCAACGCCAGCGTCGTGGCGCAGACCGGTGCCGACGCCTCACCCGGCCTGCCGCCGGCGCTGCGCAACGTCGACGCCACGGCCGCCGAGATCAGCGTCCTGCTGGCCGGCGACAGCCGCCGCATCACGCTGCCCGCGCTGCTGCGCCTGCCGCTGATCTCCTTCGACCCGCAGTTGCGCCGGCTGGTCTTCGGCGGCCCCGCCGGCCGTACGCCGCCCTCCTCCACCGCGCCCTGAACGCCCGGCCACGTTTCCCTGAAGCACCGCACCGATGACGCCACACACCCACCGCGCCACCCCCACGGGCCGACTGCTCACGCGCCGACTGCTGCCACGCCGGCCCCGCCGGGCCCTTGCCGCTGCGGCGTTGGGCCTGGCAGCCCTGCTGGCCCCGGCCGTGCAGGCCGCGCCGCTGGACGACCTGCGCCGCCAGGTCGAAGCCAGCCAGTTCGAGCAGGCCTGGGCCACGGCGCAGGCCAACCCGCAGCTGCTGGGCGACGTGCACTTCGACTTCCTCTACGGCGTGACGGCCATCAACGTCGGCCGCATCCCCGACGGCCTGCTGGCGCTGGAACGCCACCTGGCCGCCGTGCCGGCCAACGACCGCGCGCGCCTGGAACTGGCGCGCGGCTACTTCCTGCTCGGCGAATACACGCGGGCGCGCGCCGAGTTCGAGTTCGTGCTGCGCTACAACCCGCCGGCCGGCGTGCGCGCCAACATCAGCGGCTTCCTGCAGGCGATGCAGGTGCGCGAAAGCGCCGACCGCCGCGCCACCGCGCGCCTGTACGTCGAAGGCGGCCTGGGCCATGACACCAACGTCAACGGTGGCACCTTCCGCGACGAGATCCAGCTCGTCTTCGGCAACATCAGTCTCGTCGGCAGCCCGTCGCGCCAGGTGCCCGACAGCTACGCCCAGGCCGCCGTCGGCGGCCAGCAGTTGCTGCGCGTGACGAACCGCCTGTCGGTCTTCGCCGGCGCCGATCTCGACCACCGCGCCAATGCCGACGAACAGGACTACGACCAGACCACCGCGGGCGCCTATGTCGGCCTGACGCAGCTGGGCGCCGGCGCGCTGTGGCGCCTGACGCTGGGCAGCACCCGGCTGATGGTTGGCGGCAACCGTTACCGCGACACCCTGCAAGTGGGGGCCGAGGCGAACTTCACGCCTTCGCCCGACCTGTCGCTGATGGCCTTCACGCAATATGCCGAGCAGCGTCACGCGCTTGCCGACGAAGTGCGCGATGCCCGCGCGGTCACCCTGGGCTCGATGGTCACGCGCCAGTTCCCCGACCTGCCGGGCACGCCGTCGGTCGGCCTGCGCCTGAGCTGGACGCAGGAAGACAACCTGCGCCTGCGCAGCGACCTCGACCGCAACATGCCCCTGGCCCGCGTCTTCGCCGCGGTGACGCCGCTGCCCTCGCTGCGCCTGGCTGTCGGCCTGACGGCCTGGCGCCAGAAGTACGGCAACGTCGACATCGGTTTCGGCACCGTGCGCCGCGACGACGCGCTCAGCGCCGACATGCTGGCCAATCTGGCGCTGGGCGAGCGCTGGTCGCTGCGCGGCGACCTCGTCTGGACGCGCAACCGTTCCAACCAGGATCTCTACGACAGCAGCCGCAAGGCGGCCTCGCTGAAGCTCCGTTACCAGTACTGAGGACCGCCCATGCCCATCAACTTCCGAACCGCAGCGCCGCAGCGCCTGCCGCGCCCTGGACGGGTGGCGGTCGCCGTGCTCGTCGCCCTGGGCTGCACCGGCGTGGCCTGGGGCCAGGGCATCGAAGCCCGCGTCGTGCAGATGCAGGGTGACGTGCGCGTCAACGGGGCCGCGGCGCGGGCCGGCGCGCTGCCTCAGGGTGCCACGGTCGTCACCGGCGTCGACGGCCGCGTGCAGCTGCGCACCGCGACGGGTGCCTTGCTGGCGCTGCCGGCCGGCAGCGAAGTGCGCCTGGGCGCCCAACCCAACACACTGACCCTGACCGCCGGCGGCCTGCGGCTGAGCACGGCCAACGCCGAGTGGCGCGTCGACCTGCCCAACCGCAGCGTCCGCACCAACGGCTACCTGAAGCTGCAGGCCTGCGGCGCCGGCTGTGCGCTGCCACCGGGGCTGTACGGCCGCATCGCGCAGGGCGAGGCGGTGCTCGAATATCAAGGCGGCCGCTCGGTGCTGCGCACGCGCAGTTTCCGCTGGGTCGACGCGAACTCGCGGCCCGAGGTGCTGCCCGCGCAGCCCGCGCTGCTCGACGACCTGAGCAACCAGGCCGACGCCACCCGCGTGCGCGCCGAGGTGGCAGCAACGCTGAAGGCCGGCATCGAGGCCTTCGCGGCCGGCCGCGACGCCGACGCCACGCAGGCGCTGGAACGCGTGCGCACGCTGGCCCCGGGCGAAACGCTGGTGCCCTACTACCTGGGCCTGATCGCGTTGAAGCGCCAGGACAACGCCGCGGCACTGGCCCTGCTGCAGCAGTACACCCGCGAAGACCCCGAAGGTGCCGCCGCGCGCGACGTGCCCAAGACGATGACGCTGCTCTCATCTGAGCAGCTGCAGCAGGAAGTGGCCGCCGCCGTGGCCCGTGAATCCGAGGTCGTGAGCACACCGCCCGAACCCGGCAGCATTGCCGTGCAGGCCTTCGTGAACAAGGGCAGCGACGCCTACCGCGCGATGGCCAAGGGCCTGGCCGCGATGGTCATCGCCGACCTCAGCAAGGTGCCGGGCCTGAAGGTGCTGGAACGCGAGAAGGTGCAGTTGCTCGTCAACGAGGCCAAGCTGGGCGACAGCGGCCTGGCGGACACCGCGTCGGCCGTGCGCTCGGGCCGCCTGATGCGGGCCGAGAAGGTCGTGGTCGGCAATTTCGAGGTGCAGTGATGAAGCTTCCCCACACCGTCATCGGCAGCCTGCTGCTGGCCGCAGCGGGCGGCGCGGCCGCTCAGGGTTTTGCGCTGGAAGGGGCCGTCATCGACAGCCGCACGTCGCGCAGCCTGGGCGTCATCAACGAGCGCGGCGACATCAATGCCCTGTTCCGCGCCCAGAAGGCGATGACCTTCGGCATCCTGCGCTCGGCCGGCATCTCGCTCGAACAGCTGCCGCCGGACGTGCGGTCGCGCATCGAGCGTTTCGCCACCACCAACCTCGACGCCTTCCGCGCCTTCAGCGAAGGGCTGGACCTGAAGGACCAGGGCAGGTTCGTCGAAGCCAAGGCGCAGTTCGCACGCGCCGCCGAGCTCGACCCCAACTTCGCGCTGGCTGCCGAGCAGCAGCAGGCCATGCCCGACGTCAACCTGGGCACCGGCATCCAGACACGTGCCGTCGTGCTGGCGGCCGCCGGCGCCGCCGTCGACCGCGGCAAGGCCAGCTTCACGGTGGACACCGCGCGCGCCGTGGCGGCGCTGGCCGCCGGGCAGTCGGTGATCGCCGTCACCCTGCCGACCACGACAGACGCCACGGCGGCGGGCTTCACCACCACGCCGCCGGGCTCGGGCACGCAGTTCGTGCCGAACATCGTCGCCGGCCTGGCCTACACGGTGTCGCTGCCCTCGGGCACGTCGGCCAGCGTGGCCAATGCGGCCGAGTGGAAGTCGGATGCCTTCCGCCTGGACGGTGAGGTGCTCGACGGGCTGGGCAACGCGGCCATCGGCTTCCAGGCGCAACGCCAGAACGCCAGCGCCGTGCCCGGTGGCCGCACGACGCTGGCCGACGGCAGCATCGCCTACTGGGGTGCCTGGCTGTCCACGCCCGGGGCCAGCGCCAGCGTCACGGTCTCGGGTCAGACGCTCGCGGCGCCCCAGCTCGGTCCGGTGGACTACGCCTACGCCGACGCCACGCGCAGCATGCCCACCACCGGCACGGCCGTGTTCTCGCCCGCCGGGGGTTCATTGGGGCAGGCCAGCGGCACGGTGGCGGTCAATTTCGTCACCCGCGGCGTCGAACTGCAGAACCTGGGGTTCAACATCGGCAGCCTGGCGTTTTCGGGTCTGAACGGCAGCGCCACCTACAGCGACCGCATCGCCTCGGGCACCTTCGGCGGCAACTACAGCAGCGGCACGTGCACCGGCTGCACGGCGTTCACGCCCCTGAGCAGCAGCTTCGGCGGCAGCTTCGTCGGCCGCAACGCGGATGGCCTGGTGTTCTCGACCTTCCTGCTCACCGGTGGTGGCGGTTCGGCCGCGGGCGTGCACGTCTTCAGGCAGCCTTGAGCGGCTGAAGCGCCGCGCGGGCGGCCCGCCGCGGGCTGCCGGCGCGGCCCGGCGCAGCGTTCAGCCGAAGGCGCGCTGCAGCGCCTGCGACAGATCGGCCTGCAGGTCGGACACCGCTTCGAAGCCGATCGAGAAACGCACGAGGTGGCCGCGCAGGTGCTCGCGCTGGCGCGCGCCGGGGCTTCGCATCTCGGCCAGGTTGTAGGGCACGACCAGGCTCACCGGGCCGGCCCAGGAATAGCCGATGCGGAACAGCCGCAATGCATCGACGAAGGCGTCGACCTGGGCGGCGCTGTAGCGCGCGTCCAGCAGCACCGAGAACAGGCCGGCTGCCGCCGTGCAGGTGGCGCGCCAGTGGGCATGGCCCGGCGCGCCTGACAGCGCCGGGTGCAGCACGCCGGCGACCTCGGGCCGCGTCGCCAGCCACTGCGCCAGCGCACGCGCCGCCTGGTCCTGTGCCGCATAACGCAGCGCAACCGTGGCCAGCGAACGCAGTACCAGCTCGGCATCGTTGCCGGCCACGCCCAGGCCCAGGCGCATGTGCGTGAGCTTGATGCGTTCATGCAGCGCGGCGTCGCGGGTGACGACCGAGCCCATGAGCACGTCGCCGCCGCCGCTGGGAAACTTCGTCAAGGCCTGCATCACGATGTCGACGCCGCTGTCGAAGGCACGAAAGGCGATGCCGGCGCCCCAGGTGTTGTCCAGCGCGGTGGTCACCCCGTGCGCCTTCGCCACCGCCACCAGGCCGTGCAGGTCGGGGAATTCCATCGTCACCGAACCCGGGGCCTCCAGCCACACCAGGCGCGTGGCCGGGCTGATCATCGACGCCAGCCCGGCCGCATCCAGCGGGTCGTAGAGCCGGTGCGCGATGCCCCAGCGCGCCAGTTCACCGCGGGCCAGTGCGACGCTGGGGCCGTAGGCGTTGTCGGGCAGCAGCACCTCGTCGCCCTGCGACAGCAGCGCCTGGTCGACCAGCGCGATGGCGGCCAGTCCGCTGGGTGCCAGGGCGCAGCAGGTGCCGCCTTCCAGTGCCGCGATGCGCTCTTCCAGCAGGAAGGTCGTGGGGGTGCCGTGCAGGCCGTAGGTGTAGCCCGTCTTCTCGCGCCAGTCGCGCGCGCGCAGCGCCGCCACGTCCTTGAAGATGACGGTCGACGCCTTGTGCACCGGCGGCTGCGGCGCGTCGAAGCCAGCGGGGGGCTGGTAGGCGTGGTGGATGAGTTCGGTGGCGAGTTCGCGGTGCATGTCGGGTGGGTGCTTCACAGGGGCATGGCCACGAGGTCATGGCCCTCGGCGGCGACGATGCGGGCGCGCGTGAACTCGCCCACCTTCAGCGTCTTGCTGGCCTTCTCGGGCGCCAGCAGGCGCACGGTGCCATCGATCTCGGGCGCATCGGCATAGCTGCGGCCGCGGCCGCCCTTGCGGCCGAGTGCCGGCGCCTGATCGACCAGCACCTGCATGCTGGCGCCGATGCGGCGCTGCAGTCGCTGCGCCGAGACCTGCTCGGCCACGGCCATGAAACGCGCGCGGCGTTCTTCGCGCAGGGCCTGCGGCAGCATGCCAGGCAGTTCGTTCGCCGCCGCGCCCTGCACCGGTGAATAGGCGAAGCAGCCGGCACGGTCGATGCCGGCTTCGCGCACGAAGTCGAGCAGGGTCTCGAACTCGGCCTCGGTCTCGCCCGGGAAACCGGCGATGAAGGTGCTGCGCACGACGATCTCGGGGCACAGCTCGCGCCAGCGCTGCAGGCGTTCGAGGTTGCGCTCGCCGCTGGCCGGACGCTTCATGCGCCTGAGCACGTCGGGATGCGCGTGCTGGAAGGGCACGTCCAGGTAGGGCAGCACACGGCCGGCGGCCATCAGCGGCAGCACCTCGTCGACGCTGGGGTAGGGGTAGACGTAGTGCAGCCGCACCCAGGCGCCGTGGGGTTCGGCAAGGTCACCGAGCCGGGTGCACAGCTCCAGCAGGCGCGTCCTCACGGGCTGGCCGTCGAAGAAGCCGGTGCGGTACTTCAGGTCCACCCCGTAGGCGCTGGTGTCCTGGCTGACGACCAGCAGTTCCTTCACGCCGCTGTCGAACAGCGCCCGCGCCTCGGCCAGCACGTCGCCGACGGGGCGCGACACCAGGTCGCCGCGCATGCTGGGGATGATGCAGAAGGTGCAGCGGTGGTTGCAGCCCTCGCTGATCTTCAGGTAGGCATAGTGGCGCGGCGTGAGCTTGATGCCGGCGACGCCGCGGAACTCGTCGCGCACGGCAGGCACCAGGTCGACGAAGGGGTCGTGCGGCTTGGGCACGTGCAGGTGCACGGCGTCCATCACTTCCTGCGTGGCGTGCGGGCCGGTGACGGCCAGCACCTTGGGGTGCACCTGGCGCACCAGGTTGCCGCCGCCTTCGCCCGTGTCCTTGCCGCCCTTGGCACCCAGGCAGCCGGTGACGATGACCTTGCCGTTGGCCGCCAGCGCCTCGCCGATGGTGTCCAGGCTTTCCTTCACGGCGTCGTCGATGAAGCCGCAGGTGTTGACGATGACGAGGTCGGCGCCGGCGTAGGTCTTGCTGGTTTCGTAGCCTTCCGCACGCAACTGCGTGAGGATGAGCTCCGAGTCCGTCAGCGCCTTGGGGCAGCCCAGCGAGACGAAACCGACGGTGGGCGTCCGCAGGGCGGCGGGCGGGGGGGATGAAACAACCGGATCGTTCATCGCCCGATTTTCAACCATGTCGCTGCCGCCACCGGCTGACGCAGAAAGTGAACGGGGTGCAGACGCCGTTCCAGCGTCTGCACCCCGCAGGGGTGCCGCATGCCGCGGTCAGCCGACCGCGCGCCGATGCACGTTCAGCGTGCGTCCTGGGGACGGTCAGGACAGGCGGCGACGCATCAGGCCGACCGCCGCCAGCCCGCCCAGCATCATCAGCCAGGTCGAGGGCTCGGGCACGACGGTGATCGCCGCGCCGGTGTTGTCGTAGCTGTAGCTCAGCACCTGCACGGCGCCGGCAACCGGGGGGTTCACGGACTGTGCGACGACGACGTAGCCGTAGTTCGTCGTCGCCGTGGTTTCGTTGACGAAGCGGAAGCCGAAGTAGTTCGTGCCCGTCGTGCTGGCGTTCGTGACGCCGGTGATGAAGGCCGACCCGGCACCGACCATGTTGCCCGGCACCAGCGGCGTCACGATGCCGGCGGCGCCGACCATGCCGCCACCCGTGGGGGTGAAGAAGCGGAAACCGGCTGGCGGTGTGGTGGAGCCGGTGAAGTACGGGTTCAGGTCCCAGCCCGCCGTGCCCGAGCCGCTGGTGCCGGTGGCCCCCGTGACGACGTTGAGGTAGAAGCCGTCGAGGTTGAACGGGACGGTGGAGAACGGATTCCCGGTGAAATCGACCGTGATGACGTCGGCGTAGGCCGTCTGCGCCGTGAGCGCGGCGCTGGCGACGGTGGCGCAGAGCACGAGCTGCAGCGCGCGCTTTCCGAGCATGATTTGTGGCTTCAAGGGAACCCTCCTGCGGTGGTTTGGAGACTCTTCTTGTCCCGCCGGGGGCAAGGCACCTGACTTGGCCTGTGGCTCATCGGCACCGCCGTGCGGGACCGCCGTACTCTGAGCGAGCGCCGGTGGCGGTCAACCCCCCGAACGCGGGGCCACGTGTGCGCCGGCGGCGGCCAGCGCCTCGCGCAGCGGGTCGAGCAGCACGCCATAGGCCGCTGCGGGCGTGGACACCCGCCGCAGCGGCTGGCGCACCTGCAGCGCGCTGGGCGTGCGGATCGCGCGTGGTGCCCGATGGAAGTCGAGGCAGGCGGGCTCGAAGGGCAGGCCGCAGAAGTCGAGCAGCGCGCGGATCTGCCCTTCCGGGTCGGCCACCAGCGCTTCGTAGTGCTGGCTGCGGAACTGAGCGGGGCAGCGGGCGGCCCAGAAGCGGCAGAGCCGGTCGCAGTCGCGCCAGTAAGCCGCCAGCGTGTCCAGGCCGTAGGTGTAGCCCACCTGGCCCGGGCCGAACAACTGCTTGTAGCAGGACCAGCAGGTCTCCACGGCGTCGCGCCGGCAGTCGATCACCCGCGAGCCCGGCAGCATGGCCAGCGCGGCGCCGGCCAGCAGCCAGTTGTCGGGCAGCTTGTCGGTGGACACGGGGCGCTGCAGGCGCCAGCGCCGGCTCAGCTGCAGGTAGTGCTGGCCCAGGCGGGCCCAGTCGGTGGCCGTCGCGGCCGGCACCCAGTCCGGAAAGGCCTGCCCGCGCCGGCGCGATTCCTCATCGATGACGATGCGCAGGTAGGGCAGCTCGCTGGCCCCTTCCACGCGGCTGTGGCTGGCCAGCACCTGCTCGACCAGGGTGGTTCCCGAACGCGGCAGACCCACGAGGAAGACGACCTCGCCACCCTGCCCCGACGCGGCTGCGGCGGGCGCGGCGTCGAAAACCTGCTGCACGCGCATCACGTGGCGCGTGAACGCCTCGGCATGCCAGGGCAGCGTGGCGCGGACGGCGAGGTTGGCCCGCGCCAGGGTCGCGTAGGCCTGGGCATGGCGGCCCGCGTCCTCCAGCGCCTTGCCCAGGGCGAAGTCGAGCAGCACGCGGTCGGCAGGCCCGGCCACGGCCTGCGACGCGGCGTGTTCCAGTGCCGCCAGTTCCTGGGCGGTCAAGGGCAGGGTCTTGAGGTCGACCAGCGAAAACCAGGCCCGCGCCGCGAGTTCACCACGTGAGATCAGCGCCCGGCAGTCGGCCGCCGCGGCCTCGGCCTTGCCCAGGGCCTTGTGGCAGCGCGCGCGCTGCAGCAGCGCCACCGCATGCCCGGGTGCCAGCTGCAGCACGGCGTCGACGGCAACGAGGGCCTGGTCGTGATGACCCTGGCGGTCGCACTCCAGGCCGAGCGCCAGCCACTGCGCAGCGCCGCGGGCGGCTCGGCCGGCGGCCAGCAGGCTCTGCCGGGCTTGTTCGAAGTCGCCCGCCCGGTCCTGCGCCGCCGCCAGCTGCATCTGCACGGCGAAGTCATCGGGCCGCGCAAGGGCCGCACGGGCCAGGCAGTCGACGGCATCGGCCCATTCACCCTGCGTGAAATGACCGATGCCGCGCCAGCGCGCCACCTCCGGGTGGCCGGGCGCGGCCCGGTCGAGCTCGAGGAACAACTGACCTGCCAGCAGCCGGTCACCGGCGGTGACCAGCGCCATCGCACGACGCAGGCTGGCCGCCTGCGCCGGCTTCAGGCCGCGCAGACGCCAGCGAAGCTCGTCGGCGTCGTCCGGCAGACCGGGCGGCAGCGTCATCGCCGGGCGGGGCGGCGCCCGGGCGCGCCGGTCGGCACCACGCTCCTAGCGCTTGGGCGGAAAACCGGGCATGCCCGGGAACAGGGCCGCCTTCTGCATCTGTTCGAAGATCGACCGGCTCTGCTCGACATAGCTGCCCATGATGTCCTGCAGCGCCGGGGCCTGGCCGGTCATGAACTGCGTCCAGACCTCGGGGCTGAGGTGCTTGGGGTCGTACAGGCCCTTGCTCTGGTTCAGGAACTGCGCCTGCAGTTCGGTGAAGGCCTGCAGGTTCTTCTCGATCATCGTGCCCATCACGCCCTGCATCGCATGGCCGTAGAAACGGATGATCTGCGCCAGCGCCTGCGTGGTGAACATGGGCACGCCACCCGACTCTTCTTCCAGGATGATCTGCAGCAGGATGCTGCGCGTGAGGTCTTCGCCCGTCTTGGCGTCGCGCACCTCGAAGCTTTCGCCGCCCAGCACCATCTGCTTGACATCGGCCAGCGTGATGTAGCTGCTGGTCCGGGTGTCGTAGAGGCGCCGGTTGGGGTACTTCTTGAGTGTGCGCACCGTACCGTCGGCGGGGGCGCCCTCAGCGGCGGCGGGCACCTGGGGACGGCGGGGTGACGGCATGCGGGCTTTCCTCGGATTCGGTGCGGATGCGCACCTGCGAGCGCCGATTCTAGGAGCCGCCCCAGGGCACCGGGCGCGGACTTACCCCGGCGCGCTGGCCCTCACGCCGCGCGCGACGAAGTGCGGGTTCTCGAACCCCGGCTTGCCGTAGCGCAGCGGGCGGCCCTCCAGGTCGCACACGCTGCCGCCGGCGGCGGCCAGCACCGCATGGCCGGCGGCCGTGTCCCATTCCATCGTGCGGCCCAGGCGCGGGTAGACATCGGCGCGGCCCTCGGCGATCAGGCCGAACTTCAGCGAAGAACCGGCGGGCACCCAGGCCGCCACCGGCTGCCCCTGCAGCCAGGCCTGCAGGGCGGCAGCGTCGCCATGCGACCGGCTGCAGGCCACCACGGCACCCGCCGCGGGCGGTACACGCGCGGCGATGGCGCGGCGCCGGCCATCGGCGTCCAGCCAGGCGCCCTGCCCCACCACGCCGGCGTACAGCCGGTCGGGCACCGGCAGGTAGACGACACCCAGCACCGGCCTGCCCTGGCGCACGAGCGCGATGTTCACCGTGAACTCGCCGTTGCGCGCCACGAACTCGCGCGTGCCGTCCAGCGGGTCGACGAGCCAGAAGCAATCGGCCGCCGCAGGCGCCCGGCCACGCGAGGCCGCTTCCTCGGCGACCACAGGCCAGTCCGGCTGCAGGCGTTGCAGCGCCGGCGTGATCAGCGCCTCGGCACGTTCGTCGGCCAGCGTCAAGGGCGAGGCATCGACCTTGTCCTGGACAACGAAGTCCGTCCCGTAGACCTCGAGGATCAACGCACCCGCGGCGCGCGCCAGCGCTTCCACCCGCGGCAGCAGTTCCTTGTCCGCGGCGGTCACAAAAGCTCCCGCACATAGGGGGGGTGAGCTTGGCCGCAGCCCTGGTACTGTGAATTCGTCACAGCCCACCAGTGCGCCAGCGCATCGACCTGACACATACGCATGGCTAAATTCTCCTTGTCCTGTTTCGAGTGCTTACAGTGAAAACCGCCCTGACGATTGCACCCTCGCCGATGGCACGCACGGCCATCGCGCCACCGCCGCCTGCCCGCCGCCGCCGCCCGATACCGGTCGAACCCCTGGTGTTCGCCGTGCTGCTGATGGCGCTGACCCTGGGCATCAACGTCGTGCTGCCCAAGGCCGATGTCGCCACCACCGCAGACACCGCACCGCAGGCACAGCCGGCCCAGGCACCGCACACGGTGCGGGTCTCGCACATCGCCCAGGTGAACTGAGCGGGCAGCCCGCCGGCGCGCCACCTCAGGCCGGCTGGGTGCCGCCACCACGGCGGCGCCAACGGTCCACGCCGCCGACCAGCAGCCGCCACACCAGGCGCAGCCCCGACAGCGCCGCCAGCACTTCCAGCCCCGTCAGAACAACCGCCACGGTGGTGTTCCAGCGTGTCTCGCGCCGCAGGAACTTGCCCGCCACGTGGTCACGGGCGTTCTCGATGCTGTCGTAGAAGCTGGGAATCACCAGCAGCGTCAGCAGCGTGCTGGTGATGACGCCACCGATGATGGCCACCGCCATCGGCCGGTAGAACTCGCCACCCTCGCCCACCCCGATGGCCACCGGCAGCATGCCGGCCACCAGCGCGAAGGTGGTCATCAGGATCGGCCGCAGCCGCTTGCGGCCGGCGGCCATCAGCGCTTCCTCGCGGTCGACGCCCTGCGCTTCCTGCACGCGCGCCGCGTCCAGCAGCAGGATGGCGTTCTTCGCCACCAGCCCCATCAGCATGATGACGCCGATGAAGCTCATGAGGTTCAGCGTGCCGCCGGTGGCCAGCAGGGCCATCACGACGCCGATCAGGCTCAGCGGCAGCGACAGCATCACGGCCAGCGGCGCGGTGAAGCTGCCGAACTGCATCACCAGCACCAGGTACATCAGCGCGATGCCCGAGGCCAGCGCGATGCCCATCTGCTTGAAGACCTCCTGCTGGTCGCGCGAGGCGCCGGCCAGTTCCAGGCCGTAGCCGGGCGGGTAGTCCATCGCGCGCGCCAGCTTCAGCGCGTCGGCGGTGACCTCGCCGGGTGAACGCCCCTGCACGTTGGCTGCGACGCTGATCGTGCGCTTGCCGTCGTTGTGCTGGATCTGGCTCGGCCCCTTGCCCATCGTGACGGTGGCGATCTGCTCCAGCGGCACCATGCGGTTGCTGCCGCTCACCGCGATGGGCAGGCGCTCGATGTTGGCGGCGCTGACGCGGTCGTCGGGGTGCAGGCGCACCGAGACGTCGCGCGTCTCGCCGCCGGGGTCGACCCAGTCGCCGACCTCGACGCCCGCAAAGGCCACGCGCAGCGCCTGCGCGGCGTCGTTGACGCTGATGCCCAGGGTGTTGGCCAGGCCACGGTCGAGTTCGATCTTCATCTCGTCCTGCGGGTCCTGCTCCGACAGCCCCACGTCCACCGCGCCCGGCACGGTGCGCAGCTTCTCCTGGAAGGCACTGGTGATCTCGAGCAGTTGGCGCGTGTCGGCGCCGGTGAAGCGGATCTGCACCGGTTTCTGCGCCCCCATGTTGAGGTCGTCGAGCACCACGTACTCGGCACCCACCAGCCGCGCGGTGAGCAGGCGCAGTTCGGCCGCGATGGCCGGCGCCTTGCGCTTGCGCTGCGTGCTCTTGCCGATGTCGACGTAGATGCGTCCGCCGCCCGGGTTCACGAAGCTGTTCGTGGCCTTGGTCTCGGGCAGGGTGCGCGCCAGCGTGGCGGCGGCCTCGACCTTCAGCCGCGCATATTCGAGGCTGCTGCTGGATGGCGTGCGCACGTCGATGGCGATGGTGCCGAAGTCGGACGACGGCAGGAAACTCGAACCACCGAACTTCACCTGCAGGCCGATGGCGGCGACGAAACTCGCCACGGCAAAGGCCGCCATCCAGCGCCGGTGGTGCAGTGCCCAGGCGATCACGCGTCCGTAGCGGTCGGCCTGGTGGTCGAACCACGCGTTGAAGCGCGCCAGCTGGCGGCTGATGCCCGTCTTCGGTGCCTGGTGGTGGCCCGGCGGGTCACCCCAGTAGGCCGACAGCATGGGGTCGAGCGTGAAGCTGATGAACAGGCTCACCAGCACCGAGGCCACCACGGTCAGGCCGAAGGGCCTGAACCACTCGCCGCTGACCCCGGGCATGAAGGCCACCGGCACGAACACGGCCACGATGCTGAAGGTGGTGGCGGCCACCGCCAGGCCGATCTCGGCCGTGCCGTTGAGCGCCGCGGTGCGGCGGTCCTCGCCGGCTTCCATGTGGCGCACGATGTTCTCGCGCACGACGATGGCGTCGTCGATCAGCACGCCGATGGCCAGGCTCAGGCCCAGCAGGCTCATGAAATTCAGCGTGAAGCCGCACAGCCACACCGCGATGAAGGCCGCGACGACGCTGGTGGGCAGGCTGAGCGCCGTGATCAGCGTGCTGCGCCACGAGTTCAGGAACAGGTAGACGACGAAAATCGTCAGCCCGGCGCCGAAGACCAGCGCCTCGATGACGTTGCGCAGGCTGTTGCTGGCGCTCTCGCCGCCGTCCTGCGTCACGTCCAGCCGGGTGCCGGCGGGCAGCGTGGTGTTGATCTCGGCCACCAGCCTGCGGATGTCGTCGGCCACGCTCACGGTGCTGGCTTCGCGCGTGCGCGTGATCGACAGGCCGACGTTGGGGTTGCCGCTGCGCACCGAGAAGCTCGTCAGTTCGGCGAAGCCATCCTTGACCACCGCCACCTGCTCCAGGCGCACCAGTTCGCTGCCGCGGCGCTTGATGACGATCTGGCCGAACTCGGCCGGGCTCTCGATGCGGCCCACCAGCCGGATGCTCTGGTCCTGCAGCGCACCGCGCACCTTGCCCACCGGCGCGGTGGCGTTCTGCGCACGCAGCGCCGCCACGACCTCGGTGACGCTGACCTCGAACTCGCGCAGCTTCTCGGCCCGCAGCAGCACGCTGAGTTCACGGCGCAGCGCGCCGTTGACGTTGACCACCGCTATGCCGTTGATACCGCGGAAATGGTCGGCCAGCTCGTTCTCGGCCAGGCGCGAGATCTGCGCATGCGACAGCGTGCCGGACGACAGCGCCAGCTGCATGATGGGCTGGGCCGCCGGATCGACACGCCGCAGGATGGGCTCGCGCATCTCCACCGGCAGCTT
>Ga0154020_10003253_pt1 | contig 19625 bp, 10 predicted proteins | sample Klosneuvirus_201_FD_109709 | JGI IMG/M metagenome (GOLD analysis project Ga0154020, IMG submission 109709) | Active sludge microbial communities from wastewater, Klosterneuburg, Austria - Klosneuvirus_20160825_MG | ecosystem: Engineered > WWTP > Aerobic digester > Activated sludge | place... | reverse complement strand
TTTGTCCCGCGCCCCGAAAGGGTTGCCAGCTTAGCTCAGTGGTAGAGCAACGGTTTCGTAAACCGTAGGTCTCGAGTTCAAGTCTCGAAGCTGGCTCCAGGAGATCGCAGCGGAATCCCGGACGGCTTGCTGCACGGGTGCAGCAAGGAGTGCAGCAAACGCAACGGTTTGCGCCGGCTCGGACACGCGGACATCTGGCTGTCCGCCGCCGAGGTCGAGCTTGATGGACTCCACAGCCTTGCGCATCACCTCCAGGTCGGTCGCGCTGTAATGGCGCTTCCGGACGCTCTTGCCCGCCTGGCCGAGCATCCGGTCCACCACGTCCCCCGGCACCTCGTTGGCCTCCAGCCAGCTCGCGAAGCTCCGCCGGGTCGCGTGGAAGTCGATGGGGTACTCGCCGGCGTACTTCGAGGGACAGCCGGCGGCTTCGAGGTCCTCGCGGAGGAGCTCCGCGCTCCGAGGGCGATGGGGGTGGCCGTGTTGGTCGGGGAAGACTGGGTCCGTGGGCTGTGGGCGGCGGCCGACGAGGAGAACCCAGCCGTTCGCTTTCCAGTCCTTCAATGCCCCAGCGGCGAGGGGGTGAAGGGGGAGGACCCGGTGGGCGTGCCTGGTCTTCGGGCGGGTGAGCTTGAGCTTCCGCGTCGAGATCTGCTTGGCGACGCGGACGACGGAGCCGTCGAGATCGCCCCAGGTGAGCCCGGCGAGCTCGCCGTCGCGCATGCCGCTGGTGAAGGCCAGCAGGTAGCGGACGCGGCGCTCTTCGGGGAGTTTGTCGAATTTCAGGAGGCGCTCGGCCTCCGCGATCGAGAGGTGAACGATGACGTTCTCGCCGGCGCGCGTTTCCGCCGCGGGGATTTCAGCGCTGACCAGGGCGGCGCGGGCTGGGTTGGAAGGAATCAGCTCTTCACCGACGGCGTCGTCCAGTGCATCGCGAAGAGTCGCGACGATGTTGCGGACCGTGTGGGCCGCGAGTGGGCGAGGCGTCTGCGATGACTTCGCGCCGCGCGGAGTCACCGCCTTCGCGCGCAAGGTGACCACGAAGTCCCGGAGCTGCTTCGGCCGGAGCTCGGAGAGGAGCGACGCGCCGAGCGCGGGCTTCACGTGGAGCTCGAGGTGGCCCTTGTTGTTGGCCAGCGTGGACGCGCGCACCTTTGGGTTCTTCTCCCGATGTTCGAGCCAGCGGTCGAGGTAGTCGGCCACCGTGGACTGCGAGTGGTTCGTGGTTGCGGCCTGCTCGCGCAGCCATTCACGGGCCCACTCTTCCGCCGCGCGCTTCGTGCGAACCCCCGCAGCGCGCGGGATGCGCTTGTCGCGCCACTTCTCGCCATCCTTGAATCGCAGCATCCAGTCGCCGCTGTCGCCGCGCTGGTAGACGCTCCACGAGGCGGTCACGCTGCCCTCCCTGCCAGCGCCTGCTCGAGCTGCGCCACGCTCACGCGAACGCCCCCGCCGGGCAGGCGAACGTGAGGCAGGCGACCGGCGTCGAGCCAGCGGCGCGCGGTGCGTTGCGAAACACCGAGACGCTCGGCGACCTGCGGGAGCGAGAGGTACACGAGCTCGACGTGGGGTTGCGGCTTGGACTCCTCGCGAAGCGCCTGGAGCTCGCGGCGCGTTTCTGCGAGCTCGGTGCGCAGCTCTTGGAGCACGCCGACCAGCGGCTTCTGGGCCTCGATGATCGCGGCCGCCACGAGATCGGAGAACACATCAGACGCCATCACCCACTCCCCAAACGCACCCAGAATATAATCAAGCAAGCGTAAACTCGCAACGGTTTTCTTGCACTGACTTGACGATTCCCGCGGCGGGGTTGAACACTCCCGAGCAATGGCGGCTAAGCGAGCGCCCGGCCGGCCGAGAAAACGCGAGACCAAGTTCTCGCGCTGGATTGATGCCTCCAAAATGACGCGCGACGAGGTCGCGGTCGCGCTCGACGTCAACCGTACGCACCTCGACAAGGTCTGCCGGGGTGGGTGTCGCCCTGGGCTCGCGCTCGCTCTCCGGATCGAGAAACTCACGCAGGGCGCGATACCGGCGGCGGAGTGGCTGAACGTCAGGATCGAACGGGATGGTCCGTAGACGAACAAATCATCGTCGTCGTCGTCGGGCCTGTGGACTTGTGGGGAAGCCGCAGGCTTGTCCAAGCGCCTGGGGACAAGCGAGCCGGGCATTGTCGTGAAGTGACGGCTTGTCCCCAGGCGCGGCAAGTCCACAGGGCAGGCTGTCGAGCAGAGCAACGGAGTCGCTGCGTCGCCGCCCAGGCCAGGCCGGGATGCCCCGCCCGGGTTTGAGGAAGTGCGCGCGTGCTCTGTCAGCGATGTCTCGCTCGCTCGGCGGGGCGCCGCCTTGGAAGTCCGTGCTCAGCCGGGGGTCTCTCGCCAGGACGGCGCTCACGAGGCGCCGCTACTCGTCTTCCGAGTCTGGCCCATCTCCGTCTTTGCGTTTGAGGGCCTCCTCGATCACAGCGAGCACATCCTGGTCACTCGCGGTACACCACTCCGTGTCCCGGATCGTGGCGCAGCGCTTCACCAACTCGTCCAGGTCGAAGAAGTCACCGAGCACGCCGACATCGGCCCGCTTCCGAGCGGTGGCGGCATGGTCCGACCAGCCCCAAGAACGCTCGGTCCCGATGAAACTGGGAAGTAGAGCGGTGAGGCGGCGGTCGTCCGCGCACCAGGAACGGACCCAGTTCACGGGCCCCGACGGCCCATCAAAATGGCGCCACAGGTACAAGAGTCGCAAAGCTCGCTTGTGCCCGACCAGCGTCCCGCCTTCAGCGGACTCCTTGATGCGTCGGGCCACCAGCTGTTCGAGTTCAGCAACAACATGCTCAGGGACCACCCGATGTTCCCCCTCGGGCTTTGCGGTTTCCCCGTGGCGCCCGTGCTCCGATGCTGCGCGCACCACCAGCTCAGCGATGACTCCGAGTGCCGCTCCGTTCGAGACGCCTTCTTTCAGAACGACCACCCGGTCCTCTTCGCCCATGCGCTCCAGAACGTTCCCCAGCACGAATCGAATCAGAAGTTGCGCGTTCAGGTCCATCGGTCCCATATCGATGTCCCTTGCGACAACCTGGTCTCCGACCTCCAGAAGCGCGCGAACGATCGACCCGGCATCGGGCGGGCATCCCTTGTCACGCCGTACGCGCTCGTTGAGCAACTCCAGGAACACGCGTGCGCGGTTGGTGCCGTCCGGCCGCTTCTGGTCTGCGAGCGCGACGAGATGTTGCCCTAGCAACGACACGTTGCTCGCGGCACTCAGGATCGCTTCGAACTCAGCACGGGAGACCGAATGGGGCGAGACTGACAGGCGGAAGTAGACCGGGAAGACGTCCGGGCTGCACAACCTGCGCTGATTTCTCCACGAGGCGGTCCCGTGGAAGGTGTTCCCCCAAACAGCGTGCAAGCGCGGAAACAACCGCTGAACTGCTGCCTTCAGTTCGTCGCGACGCTCGCCCAACAAATTGAGCCATCGATCGTGGAACGCGCGGGCATCGTCGAGCTCGCGCGTGTGTGCTGTGCTGGAAAACACTCCAGCGAACCGGTCGGGGTTGTTCCTGACAACGTCATAGAGGATGGGGCAGAAGATGCGGATGGTCTCCATGCCGATGAAGTCGATCGGGCTGACCTCGCCCTTCACGGCCGGAAACGTGACGCTCAGCGAGTTGGTGAGCCGAACGACGTCTCTGGGTTTCTGGATGAACGGCCTTATGCAGTCGAAGTAGACATTCGCGAAGCGCTGCTGGTCGAACTCCTGGTCGGGCGTACCAGCGAGGAGCCTGTCTAGCCGCCGAAAGAGCATGGTGCGAAGTTGGTCACGGTCCGGTGGCGGAAGCTCGAACGGTACCTGAACAATCTTCTCTAGGTAGAGGTCACCCGCACCCTCGTGAAATTCCGACAAGGCACGAGCCGCCACGTCGCGATCGAACGCGAGCACATAGGTGACGTTGGGAAAGTCGGCCACTGCTTTGATGAGACGGAACAGCTGGCGTATCTCGTCGGCGGTCAGGCGGTCGATGTCGTCGATGACGATGACGATGCTCAGGGCAGCTTTCTCGAGTTCGGCAACGAGCTCCGCCTTCAGCGCCACGACATCAGCAAGCCTTCCGGCTTCTGAGGCCTTCTCCACAGCTCGCGCAATCGTCTTGCTACCGGGCACCGGCAAGTCCGACACCGCGGCGCCGAAGACGCTCCCGAACGCCGCGAGGCTGGTCTTGAGCTTCCGCCTCTTCGCCTTGGCTCGAAATACCGCTGCCTCGAACAATCCGAAAAACCGACGAATCAGGTCCTCTTGCCCGCCGAACCACCAGGGATTGAAGCGCAGCACGATCGGCGCGGCGTCCCCATCCCCTTGCTCCAGATAATGAACCAAGAAGTTGAGCGCGGTGCTCTTGCCGGTGCCCCATGGGCCGTAGATGCCCACGACCAGGCCGTCTGGCGGGCACTCGCGGAGGATACTCGTGGCGAGCGCCTTGGCGAACGGAGCGTGGCCGAGAAGATCGTCGCCGGGGTCCTTCAGCGGTCGATCACTCGATAGCAGCGCCGGAGCTGGCATCGTTTCGTCGTCCGTATTCATCGGGTGCCGAGCATAGTGCACAGGTGCTCGTCACTGGGCACCGGTTGGCACGAAGGGGCTGTCAGACCTAGAGGGATCGGACAAGCCTCTCCCAGGGAGCCGTGGTCACCGCTAGACTCGGTGGACGTCTCGCAGCCCTCTCGAACGCGCAGCCCATGACGTCGAACCGAGTCACCCCGTCCACGCATCCACGGCCAGACGCCATCCACTCCGCGTTCGAGGACGTGCTCATCGGCTACTGGAAAGCAAAGACCACCGAGAAGATCGGCAAGGCACACCCAGTGTGCGTTCAGCTGGCGAGCGTCGCGCGCCAGCTCTCCGAGTCCAAGCAGGTCCGGCGTTTCCCAGGCGTCGTGACCAAGTGGTCGGCGGGCCAGGGCAACTGGGCGACGATTCCTTGGATTGCTGCCCTCGATTCGCGCGAGACGGTGAGGACCAGCCACGGGGTGTACGTGGTCTATCTGTTCCGTGCCGACATGTCCGGGCTGTACCTCACGCTGAACCAGGGGACGACTCAGGTGCAATCCGAGTTCGGCAAAGAGGCACACCGCGTGCTGCGGGAGCGGGCAGCGCTCCTGCGGAAGCACGCCAGCGGCTTGCCGGCCCTGGGATTCGATCTCACGAACGCCATCGAGCTTCGGAACGACTCTGCGCTCGTCCGCGGTTATGAAGCCGCAACTGTCGCGCACAAACTATACGAGCGCAGCAACGTGCCAGCTGACACTCGCATTCTGGAAGACCTGGCAGTGCTGCTCGATGTGTACGACAAGCTCGTCCCGTCGGAGCGGATCCTGCAAGCTCAACTCCGGCGGCGAGCGGGCGACTCGTCCGACGAAGAATAGGCAAGCCCGGGAAGCAGGACGGGGGATCGCTTGGCGCCCGATTCCACACCCTCGGACATTCCCCGTCACCCCTCCCGCCGCCTGGCGATGGAAGTCATTGCCAGCCCGGCCACGCCCGACGATGCTACGGGCCGCATGGGGGCTTCGTGGCTCCGCCGACAGCGGTCTTGGCTGGAAATACAGGCGATTCCGACGCCAGCCCCGCCCATTCCATTGTGCGGCCCTGGTTGGCCCGAGCGCCGTGAACCCGATTGCCAACCCGGTGGCGACAGACTTGGTCGCAGCCCCGGGGTTTCCTCTTTTCAGGCGGCGCCCAACCCGAGAGAGTTTGGTCCGTGCTGAAGCTCGAAGACATCGAAGTCGACACCCAAGTTACCGGCATCGAGCCGAACGACCCGGTGAAGGTGCTCCACGTCAAGCGCGGCGCTCCCGACGCTGTGGACGTAACCTACGAGCTGCTGAACGGCAGTGTGCTGAAGAAGACCATCTTCCGAAGCGATGAGTCCAAGCTCGCCGCGGCCAGCGGTGCCCGCACCTGGTCCTTCGACGCCAAGCCAGCCTCTTTCAAGCTTGCAGCCGAAGCGACCCGCATCAAGCTGGCCCATCTCTTCGACCCGATGATGGCCATCCACACTTCTGATGTGGACGCTTTGCCGCACCAGATCTCCGCCGTCTACGAGGCCATGCTGCCGAAGCAGCCGCTGCGCTACGTCCTGGCCGACGACCCCGGTGCAGGCAAGACGATCATGGCGGGGCTGTTCATCCGGGAGCTGTTGCTCCGCGGAGACCTGGACCGGTGCCTGATCATCGCCCCGGGCAGCTTGGTGGAGCAGTGGCAGACGGAGCTGGTCGAGAAGTTCGGCCTACGCTTCGATCTGCTCACCAACGCGTTGGTAGAGTCGACGGCCACGGGCAACCCCTTCGTTGAGCACAATCAGCTGATCGCGCGGCTGGATCAGCTTTCCCGCAAGGAGGAGTGGCATCCGAAGCTGTTGGCTGATGCCGCACGATGGGATCTGGTCATCATCGACGAGGCCCACAAGCTGGCTGCGCACTACTTCGGGCGCGAGCTCAAGACCACGAAACGGTTTGACCTGGGCAAGTTGATCGGCAGCCCAGACCGAACGCGCAACCTGCTGCTGATGACGGCCACCCCGCACAACGGCAAAGAGGAAGACTTCCAACTCTGGCTCCAGCTCATTGACGAAGACCGCTTTCACGGGAAGGCGCGCAACAAGGTCTCGCCGACCGACGTGAGCGACATCATGCGGCGCATGGTGAAGGAAGACCTGGTCAAGTTTGATGGCTCGAAGCTCTTCCCCGAACGACGCGCGCAGACCGTCACCTACCAGCTCTCGGACGCTGAGAAGAAACTCTACGACGACGTTACCGACTACGTCCGCTACGAGATGGGCAAGGCCGACCACATGGAGGGCAAGAAGAAGGGCATGGTTGGATTCGCTCTGACCATCCTCCAGCGGCGGTTAGCCTCCTCGCCCAACGCCATTGCGCAGTCACTCCGCCGTCGGCGGGAGCGTCTGCAGCACCGTCTCGAAGATCTGAAAAATCCCCCATCCAAGTCGAAACCCAAGTCGGCATGGGAGGACTACAGCATCGACGACCTGGAAGATGACGATCTCACGGCCGACGAGCTCGAAAACATCGAGGAGAACTTGGTGGACGACGCCACCGCCGCCAGGACCATCCCCGAGCTCGAGTCCGAGATCGCGCTGCTGAGAGGGCTGGAGAAGCAGGCGCACGACGTGCTCAAGAGCGGTATCGACCGGAAGTGGGATGAGCTGTCGAAGATCCTTCAATCGGACGCTCCCGAGATGTTCATCCCCGGCGGGCGCCGCCGAAAGATGATCATCTTCACCGAGCACAAGGACACGCTCGACTACCTGGTGAAGAACATCACGGGCGTGCTGGGCAACCCCAAGGCCGTCATCGAGATCCACGGCGGTACGCGGCGAGAAGATCGATTGGTCGCGCAGGAGCAGTTTCGCCAGAGCCCAGACGTGGTCGTGCTGGTCGCCACCGACGCCGCCGGTGAAGGCGTGAACCTCCAGGTTGCGAACCTGATGGTCAACTACGACCTGCCGTGGAACCCGAACCGCATCGAGCAACGCTTCGGTCGCATCCATCGCATCGGACAGATGGAGGTCTGCCACCTCTGGAATCTGGTCGCCATCGAAACCCGTGAAGGTGAGGTGTTTCAGCGGCTGTTCGCGAAGCTCGAGGTGGAGCGCGATGCGCTGGGTGGCAGGGTATTCGACATCCTTGGCGAGTCGTTCAGCGAGGAGCCGCTCAAGGACCTGCTAATCCGCGCGATTCGGTACGGGGACCAGCCAGAAGTTCGGGAGAAGCTGTTCAAGAAGGTCGACGGTGCGCTGGACCGAAAGCACCTTCAGGACATCATCGACCGCAACGCCCTCACGGCCGACGTGTTCTCCCAGGAGCGGCTCTACATGGTGAAGGAGGCGATGGAGAAGGCCGAGGCGAAGAAGCTGCAGCCATTCTACCTGCGGCGCTTCGTGACCGAGGCCGTGGAGCTTCACGGAGGTGAGCTAAAGGAGCGCGAGCCCGGCCGCTACGAAATCAAGCACGTTCCCGCCAATGTGCGGCGGCAGCATTCTGTTGAGGGCGGGCGCAAGCCAGTGCTGGAACGCTACGAGCGAGTCACCTTCGACCGCCACCTAATGCGGATCCTGCACAAGCCGACCGCCGATCTGGTCCATCCCGCGCACCCGCTCATGAGCGCCCTGATTGATGTGGTGTTGGCGGACGAGGAGAAGGCGCTGCACACCGGCACTGTGTTGGTCGACCCCACCGACCCCGGTGTGGCCCCCCGGTTGATGTTCATGATCGATCACGGGATCCGCGAGGGAACGGCCATGGACCGGCTCTGTTCCCGTCGGATGCAGTTCGTGGAGCTCGACGCCCAAGGACACGCACGAAACGCCGGAGCCGCTCCTTATCTCGGCTATCGAGCTGGCGAGCCGGAGGAGAAGGCCGTCATCGACAAGGTGCTGGCCGAGGCGTGGCTCAAGGAGGACCTGTCCTCGCTGGCCTTGAACTGGGCGGGCCAGCACTTCGTAAAAGAGCACTTCGAAGAGGTGAAAGTCCAGCGCACAGCCTTGACCAAGAAGACGCTGCAAGCGGTTCATGAGCGCCTTACGCGGGAGATCAACCACTGGTCCAAGCGCGCGAACGAGCTGGCCCAGGAAGTGAAGCTGGGCAAGCAGCCGAAGATGCAGCCAGAGAACGCCCGCAAGCGGGTCGAAGACCTCAAGGCGCGGCTGGATGCCAGGACCAAACAGCTTCAAGCGCAGCTCGAGCTCGCCAGCAACCCGCCTCTGGTGGCCGGTTGTGCGCTGGTCATCCCGCAGGGCCTCATTGACCGGGCAGAGAATCGGCCGGCCTCACCTGAAGCGGACCCGGATCTGCGTCGCAAAGTCGAGCTGATTGCCATGAACGCCGTGATGGAAGCCGAGGCCAAGCTCGGCAACACCGTCAAGGACGTGAGCAAAGAGAACTGTGGCTGGGACGTAACCGCGCTGACTCCAAAGGGCACGAGCCGCCACATTGAAGTCAAGGGTCGGCACGCGGAAGCCGAGACGGTGACGGTGACTGCCAACGAAGTGCTCGAGGCCTTGAACCAGGAGAGCAAGTTCATCCTCGCCATCGTGCGTGTCGATGGAGCCCAGGTCGACGGGCCGCACTACATCTCCGCTCCGTTCACCAAGGAGCTGGAGGGCAGCGCGGTGAGCGTGAACTACTCCATCAAGGACTTGCTAAGGCGAGCGAAGCCGCCGCATCTCGTGGAAGTGCCATGACCGACCATTCCATCGTTGCACCGAAGAAGCTGATAGAGGTGGCGCTGCCGTTGGATGCGATCAACGCAGCCGCGCAACACGAGAAGCACATCCGACACGGCCACCCTTCGACGATGCACCTCTGGTGGGCGCGGAGGCCACTCGCCGCGGCTCGGGCGGTTCTGTTCGCTCAGCTCGTCAACGACCCGTCTTGGAAATACTCTGAGGACGAGCTCAAGCGGCCGCAAATCAAATCCGCCGTCACACGCAAACGCAACGAGCTATTCAAGCTCATCACCCAATTGGTCCAGTGGGAAAATACGACGAACGAAGACCTGCTTGCACAAGCGCGGAAGGAGATCTGGGTTTCTTGGAAAGAGACTTGCGATGCGAACAAGAACCATCCGGACGCAAGGACCCTGTTCGATCCAAACAAGCTGCCGGCGTTTCACGACCCCTTCGCGGGCGGCGGTGCAATTCCGCTTGAAGCACAGCGGCTGGGCCTCGACGCACACGCGAGCGACCTGAACCCGGTTGCGGTGCTGATCAACAAGGCCATGATCGAGATCCCATCGAAGTTCGCGGGACAGCCACCAGTCGGCCCCATCCGCAAACGTCAGAAGCAAACGAGCGCCAAGGCGGTTGAGGACTGGGCCGGAGCGAGGGGGCTTGCCGAAGACATTCGACGGTACGGCACGTGGATGCGAGACGAGGCCGAAAAGCGGATCGGACACCTCTATCCGAAGATTGAAGTCTCTAAGCAGATGGCGAAGGAGCGGCCGGACCTCAAGCCGCTCGTTGGACAGCAGCTGACCGTGATCGCATGGCTATGGGCACGGACGGTCAGGAGCCCAAACCCGGCGTTCTCTGACGTCGAAGTTCCTTTGGTGTCCAGCTTCGTGCTTGCATCGAAAGTCGGCAAAGAGGCGTGGGTCGAGCCCGTTGTTGACGGGCGTGGCTACAGGTTCGAGGTCCGACTGGGCGAGCCGCCAAAGTCCGCCACATTCGGAACGACGGCCGGGAAAAGAGCGGGCTTTCGTTGCTTGCTCTCGAACTCGGCACTGTCATACGAACACATCCGGGCCGAGGGCCAAGCGGTAGGACTCGGAACCCGCCTGATGGCTGTGGTTGCTGTTGGAAATCGGGGCCGGGTCTACTTGTCGCCCACGGACGCAATGCAGGCTCTGGCACAGAGCTGCACTCCGACGTGGCGGCCAGACCTGCCACTGCCGGACAACACGAGGGACTTCAAAACTCCGAACTACGGACTCAACACCTTTGGCGATCTCTTTACAGTGCGACAGTTGGTCGCAATTACGACGCTGTCTGACTTGGTCCAGGCGGCCGCGGGGGTTTGTCGGAATCACGCAAGGGCTGCTGGCATGGCGGATGATGATTTCGGCGTGCAAGGCAACGGAGATGGGGCGAAGGCCTACGCAGAATGCGTGAGCATCTTTCTGGCGTTCGTGCTCGACAAGTGCGTCGAGTCACTATCGACGATTTGCACATGGAGTTCAGCAGCCAAGAACGAACTGGTGGTCAGCACCTTCCGGAGGCAGGCGCTACCGATGACGTGGGACTTCGCGGAGTCAAACCCTTTCGCAGAGTCCAGTGGAGCGGTTGAGAAGATCGCCGAGGCAGTGGCGCGCGCCGTCGAGAGTCTTCCTGCTGTGGGGGTCGCGACAAGTACTCAAAGCGCCGCGCAGTCACCAACGGTGGGGTCCGTGGGGTCTGGCGGGCACGTGGTATCGACGGACCCGCCCTACTACGACAACATTGGCTACGCGGACCTGTCGGACTTTTTCTACGTCTGGCTTCGAAGGACGCTCAAACCGATCCTGCCCGAATTGTTCACCACACTTGCCGTCCCGAAGGGCGAGGAACTCGTTGCGGCGCCCTACAGGCATGGTGGGAAAGAGCAAGCCGACGCTTTTTTTCTCGCTGGGATGACTCAAGCGATGCGGAGCATTTCACTGCAAGCTCGGCCCGATTTCCCATCGACGATCTACTACGCATTCAAGCAGTCCGAAACGGACAGCGGAGAAGGTACGGCGAGTGCCGGGTGGGAAACCTTTCTGCAAGCAATCCTAAGTGCCGGCTTGGCGATTACTGGCACATGGCCGATCCGGACGGAACGCGAAGCGAGAGCAATCGACATCGGTGCCAACGCGCTCGCCTCGAGCATCGTTCTCGTTGCTCGACCCAGGGCTTCGGGGGCTGCAGCCATCGCCCGGAAGGAGTTTCTCAGGCGATTGGAACGCGCCCTGCCGACTGCGCTTGCCGAGATGACAGCCGACCCCGAGGCATCAGTCGCGCCCGTAGATCTCGCTCAAGCCGCTATCGGCCCAGGCATGGCCATTTTCTCGGGGCACAAGGCCGTGCTTGAGGCGGATGGGTCTCCGATGAGCGTGCACAATGCGCTCATCCACATCAACAAGACCGTTGATACCTACTTCGCCCAAGCCGAAGGCGAACTGGACCCTGACACCCGATTTTGCATCGGGTGGTTTCAGCAGTGCGGATTTGAAGCCGGTTCGTTTGGGGAGGCGGATGTTCTCGCCCGAGCAAAAGGCACCGCAGTGGATGGCGTTGTCGAAGCCGGAGTGTTGTCCGCCACCAAAGGCAAAGTTCGCCTGCTCCGCATCAACGAGTACCCCAAGAAATGGGACCCCACGACGGACAGCCGAGTGCCCGTTTGGGAGGCCTGCCACCACATGTGTCGTGCGTTGGGCGACAGCGAGAAGCACGCCGGAGAGCTTCTCGCTCGGATGCCCGACAAGCAGGACGCCATTCGGCAACTCGCCTATCGCCTGTACACCATCTGCGAGCGCCAGAAGTGGGCCGAAGAAGCCCGCGCCTACAACGAGCTCATCACTTCGTGGCCGGCCATCGTGGAGCAGAGCGTCAAGGCCGGCCACAGGGGCAAGCAGCTCGATCTTCTCTGAGAGAGGGACGGACGAACCATGACTCTGAAACCGTGGCGTGAAGTCATCGTTCCTCACGAGGACGTGCTCGAGGGGAACTTCCAGGACGCATCGTTCGCTGCAGACCTCACCAAGGTCGTGCTGGGCGTCGCCTCACCGGAGTACCAGGACCCGGTCAAGTTCTTCGAGCGCACTGTCATTACGGAAGGGATGAGCCTGCTGCTGCAGTCGGTCGTGAAGCGGCTCGTCGGCAAAGGCGGGGACCCGGTGGTACAGCTGCAGACTTCGTTCGGCGGCGGCAAGACGCACACCATGATGGCGGTCTTGCACGTCGCCTCCAGCAAGGTCCCGGCCAAGAAGATGCTCGGCGTGCCAGAGCTCTTGGACAAGGCGAAGGTGAAAGAGCTCGTCAAGGCGCGCGTGGCAGTGCTGGACGGGAACGCTCTCTCCCCTTCGCACCCGCGGGAGCACGGCAAAGTGAAGACTTGCACGCTCTGGGGAGAACTGGCTTGGCAGCTCGGCGGAGATGAGGGCTACAAATTGGTGGCCGCCTCGGACCAGGACGGGACGTCGCCGGGCAAGGACGTGCTGTGCTCGGTGTTCGAACGATTCGGCCCCGCAATCGTGCTGATGGACGAGACCGTCGCCTACCTGAGGCAGTTCGAGCCGGGCAAGAGCTACAAGGGCGGCACCTACAACTCGAACCTGTCATTCCTACAAGCGCTCACCGAGGCCGCATCGCGCGTGCCCAACGCCATGGTTCTAGCGTCCCTTCCGGAGAGCGCCATGGAGGTCGGCGACCAACAGGGGCAACAGGCCCTCGACGCGATCCAGAAGCTCTTCGGCCGCATCGAAGCTGTGTGGAAGCCCGTTGGCACGGACGAGGCCTTCGAGATCGTTCGTCGTCGTCTTTTCAAGAACATCCAGAGCGAACAAGCCCGAGACGAAACTTGCCGCGCGTTCGCGGACATGTACACGCACGAGCCGGAGAAGTTCCCTGCGGATACCCGGGATGCTCAGTACTTCCGCCGCATCAAGGCCAGCTACCCGATCCACCCCGAGGTTTTCGAGCGCCTCTACGAAGACTGGTCCACGCTGCCGAAGTTCCAGCGCACACGCGGCGTGCTTCGTCTGATGGCGCGCTTGATCCACTCGCTCTGGAGAGCTGACAACCGCGACTTCCTGGTGATGCCCGGCTCGATTCCGTTGGATGATCTAAACGTCCGCAACGAGCTGGTGAAGTACCTGCCTGCGGGCTGGGACCCGATCGTCGACAAGGACATCGACGGAACCCACGCGGAACCCCGACAGATCGACGACGACACTCCCGCGCTTGGCAGCATGCAGGCCTGCCGGCGCGCCGCCAGGACGGTGTTTCTTGGCAGCGCGCCATCGGTTGGAGAGCAGAAGGTGCGCGGGATCGCCATCCAGCACGTCCGCTTGGGTTGCGCTCAGCCGGGGCAGTCAGTCTCCAAGTACGACGACGCACTCGAGCGCTTGTCCAGCGGCTTGCACTACCTGTACACCGGCAACGAACGCTTCTGGTTTGATCTGCGTCCGAACCTCCGCCGCGAGATGGAAGACCGGATGCAGCGCTTCGACGCGAAGCTCCACTTGTACCCGGAGATCCAGGACCGCCTCCAAGCGCTGGTTCGGTGCAAGCTCTGCACCGGGGTCCATGTCTTCTCGCAGAGCAAGGACATCCCCGACAAGGTGGACCTGCGCCTCGTCGTCCTCGACCCCGACCATGGCCACAAGCGCAAGGACCCGGGAAGCAAGGCCGTGGCTGCCGCCGATGCCATCCTGACTCGGCACGGCGAGAAGCCGCGCGAGTTCCAGAACCGACTGCTCTTCCTCGCGCCCGATGCCAACGCGATCATCACGCTGAAAGACCAGACTCGCCGCTATCTCGCGTGGAAGTCCATCGTGGACGAAGCGGACGAGCTCAACCTGGACAAGCACCACGAGAAGGAGTCGAAGAAGAACCTCGAGGAGGCCCACCGCCGGGTGGAGGGCAGCATCAAGGAGACGTACAAGCTCCTGCTCGTCCCCATGCAGGACCCGGACGCCCCCGACGGGCTGACCACTGTGCTCTGGGAGGACGAAGCGCTGTCGCTGGCGGGCTCATCCTACGACCGCGCTATCGAAGCCGTCACACGTGACCGAGAGTGGGTCATCTCAGCCTGGGCTCCGGCCCACTTGAACGCCCTCGCGACGAAGTGGTTTTGGAAAGACGACCGCCCGGCCGTGTTCGCCAACAAGATCTGGCTCGACACCTGCCGCTACCTCTACATGCCTCGGCTGCTGAAGGCCGAGGTCTTCACCGAAACCATCTCGACCGGCATCACCCACCCGGACTTCTTCGGCTACGCATCCGGAGAGAAGGACGGTGGCGGGTACAAGGGCCTGCTCTTCGAGAAGTACGGCGCGGTCTTCCTGGACGACCTGGCGCTCCTCATCAGACCGGATGCGGCCGAGGCCGCTCTACCAGGTCCAGAATCCCGCAAGCTGGGGAGCGACCGCCCAGGCGGTTCAGACTCGCCGGCTCCGCCATCGGTCACGGGCGGCGGAGGCGGTGCCAAGCGCCCATCCAGCTCCCCAGCGAGGGCGCCCAAGCGCTTCCACGGCACGGCCGAGATCGAGCCCCCGGACTACATCGGCGGCTTCACGTCCATCGTCGAGAACGTCATCGAGCACTTCGCGTCCCAGTACGGAACGGAGGTCGCCGTGACCGTTGACATCGAGGCGCGGCGGGCGGACGGGTTCGAGACGAAGACGGTGAGGATCGTCCGGGAGAACTCGGGCACGCTGAAGTTCAAGACGGCGGAGTTCGAGGACGAGTAGGGTCAGACGTTTTCACCGGACGAATGCGAATGCAAGTTGCACAGGGCAGAGAGGTGTACCGCGCGGACGCGCACCCGGTGCTCGCACGCGGCTACCAGTACACCGACGAGGAGTTCGGGAGCGCGCGAGCCGGCCGTCTAAGAACCCTGCTTTCCGACGCGCAGGGTCGAGCCGGCCTGGCGAGTCTGTACGGTAGTCTAAGTCTGACGGATTTTGGCCGCGAGAATGTCGAAACGGCCCTGCGAGAGCCCGAACAGGAGGAACACTCCCGTGGTTGGCGGGAGGGTGAAGCGCTAGGCGAAGCGTGGCTGGTGGATCACAAGTCATGCGCGTTTCCGTGGCCGTTTAATCGAGACCTTCGCAACCCCAGGGCCAGCATGGCCGGAGCCGAGTTGGTCGGATTTGCGGGCAACAGCGTCGAGCAGGTGCGGTTGGCCTTTGCTCAAGTGAAGACTTCAAAGGAGGCGCAGAGCCCGCCCCAGGTGGTCACCAAGGGCGACACGTCGCTCATCGGTCAGGTCAAAGAACTCCGCGACAACGAATTCACGACGAGGACCTTGGTGAACTACCTGGGCTATCGCGCCGCGCTTGACTTGAGTTTTCAAGAAAAATACAAGGCCGCCGCCACCAAGTACTTTGACTCTGGAGTGACCGCCATCGCGATCTTCGGTGTGTTGGTGCGTGACGTGGCCCCCGACAAAAAGGACCTTGCTGGTGCGGCAACGACGCTCAAGAGTGGAGCCGGTGTTGGTGCAACCATCGAGCTGATCGGAATCTACCTCCCCGCCGGCGCCATCCCTAAAGGCCCTTCGCACAAGCCGCGAAAGCGAAAGGCCAATTCCAAGTGATCCTTCAACGGACTGACCTTGAAGCGATTGACGGTCACTGGGCTGTGTCCGCGGTCGGCGCCGAGTTTCGCAAGCGCGCCCATGATGTCGCCAACGCACGCCTTCTCAATGCCGTACTCGCTGATCAGCTCACGCTGGACTTCGTCTTTGCGCCGGGTGACATCGAGTTGCTCGAGCGACTTGCCACCGCCTATGAAGTGGCAGCGTCCGAAGGTCTCGATGCGCTGCTCGGCACCGGGGCAGACAAGGATGGCCTGGGGACGGCAGCGCAAGCGGGCGCGTTCCGGGCTTTCGGGATTCGTCGAGTCACCCCGATCCCGTCGGGCGATCTGCATCGCGTCTTTCACGTCTTGCACCTCGTAGCGTTGGCATATGCTGGTGATCGATGGGCAGACCTACGCCGATGGCTGGTGGAGCGGCGAGCAGCGATTGAAGTGCCCGATGTTGCCGATCGGCCGTGGGACGAACGCGTGCTCTTCCGCGTCTACGACGCATGGGTACGCTTGTGCCGCAAGGACTCGTGGGACGACGTGCATCACGTCAGCGAGATAATCGCGGACTTGCGCACTGAACAGCACGAATACGAAAGCGGACTGCTCGACAACGACGACAACGCCGAGAGGACGTTCTCCGCCCTTCGCTTGGTCGCTTTGTATCACTGGGCAAAAGCCACGGAAATGCTCGCCGAGTACATGCTGCAAGGCGACCCGCCGGGGATTGTCGAACAGCTCGGACTTCATTTCGAGAAAGCAGTGAGTGCAAGCGCCGCGATCGGCGACATCCCGCTGGAAATGCTCCTTCGATGGCTGCATGTCGCATCTCGGCGCATGGTCGCGGGATCGCTCTGGGCCGCCACAGCCGGCATCAATTCGCGGGTGACCAGGTTTGTCCGATCAGTGACCAGGGCGGCGCACCCATTAATTGAGCTTCTCCCGCCGCAGCGTGCGGCACTGGCCGAACAAGGGCTGTTGGACCCCGCATCGAGGGCGGTGATCGTGGATCTGCCGACATCGGGCGGCAAAACAGCGCTCGCGCAATTCCGCATTCTACAAGCGCTCAACCAGTTCGCTGATGACGGTGGATGGATTGCCTATCTGGCGCCAACCCGGGCGCTGGTTGCGCAACTTGCTCGTCGGCTTCGACGCGACTTTGGTCCGCTCGACATTATCGTTGAGCAGGTAAGCGGCGGAGTAGAGATCGACACGTTCGAACAGCAGTTGCTCGACGAAAACCACGGTTTCGACGTGCTGGTTTCGACGCCGGAGAAGTTGAGTCTCATCATCCGAAGCGGAAAACTGCAGCACCGCCCCCTCGTTCTTGTGGTGGTCGATGAAGCCCACAACATCGAGGACGCAGACCGAGGACTGAGGGTAGAACTCCTGCTGGCTACGGTGAGGCAAGATTGCCCGCGCGCGAACTACCTGCTGCTAATGCCGTTTGTCCCGCAGGCAGATGTGCTCGCACGGTGGCTCGACCCTGAAAACGGAAAAACCGTGAGCCTGGGAACCACCGCTTGGCAACCAAACGAACGCGTCGTTGGCCTGTTCAGTCTCGTCGAGCTTCCCAGTGAGGAGCGCCGTGCCAGAACAGCGTGGGCCCTTGACTTTGAGACTCTCACGACAACGCCGGGCACGATTCACATCAAGGGAACGCACCGCGCCGGAGGCGAAAATCCGCTGAACCTGCGCATCAACGAGGCGCGGCAGCTCATGAAGATGACGACGGCCATGGCGAAGATCTTCTCCGCGCGCGGAACCAGCGTGGCTGTTGGAGACACTATTCCGCATGTGTGGTCCATGGCGCGCGCCGCTGCCGCAAACATCGACCTGCCCGCACACCAGGCCGACGAAGTTCAGCTGGTGAAGCGGTTTCTGCAAACCGAAGTGGGCGACGACTTCGAGCTCGTTTCGCTCCTGGACAGGGGCGTGGCGGTTCACCACGCCGGCCTTCCAGATGAGGCTCGATCGCTTGTGGAGTGGTTGGCGGAAGAAGGGCATCTCCGGGTGCTCTGTGCGACGACCACCATCGCTCAGGGGATCAACTTCCCGGTCGCGTCGGTGTTCCTTTCGCGAGTCGAGCACCCGACGCGGAGGCAGCCAGTGCCGATGAGTCCCCGGGAGTTCTGGAATCTTGCTGGGCGGGCTGGGCGTGTCGGACAGGATACGGTGGGAGTGGTTGGAATTGCGGCCAACACGGATGAGAAAGCACGATACCTTCGGGAGTTCGTCGGGCGGGCCACGTCCGAGCTGGCGTCCCGACTTGTTGCACTCGTCGGCGCCATCGTCGGGTTGTCTCCGGAGAACCAGCTTCGGGCTGTGGTTCGTGACGAGCAGTGGGCAGACTTCCGGTGTTTTGTAGCGCACATGCTGCATGAGGCCGAGAACCTCACCTCGCTTCAGAGCCAGACCGAGCTGCTACTGCGAAACACGCTTGGCTTCACCGCGCTCCGTGGAAAGGGAGATCATTCGGGTGCGGAGACGCTCTTGGCAGTGACCAACGCTTACGCGGAGCGTCTCTCGAAGAATGCTGGTGTCGTGACCCTAGCCGATGCGACTGGCTTCGACCCCGAAGGTGTGCGTACGGCGATTGCCGAGCTGGATAGGCTGCCAGTAAGGCTAAGCTCGGCGGATTGGGAGTCATCCAGCCTTTTCGGGGACGGCGCCGGGCTAGGTCACTTGGTCGGCATCATGATGAAGCTACCCATGCTGAACCGCGCGCTTCAAGAGCTGGCAGGTCGGGGCGATGACCGGCACCGAGTCGCCGAGATAGCACGCGCGTGGGTGGGTGGCGCGACCATCCAGCGAATCGCTCAGGATTACTTCACGGGCGGGACGACCACGGACAATATCTCAAACGCGTGCAAGGGAATCTCCCGCGCGCTGGTGAACAGCGGCGTTTGGGGCCTCGCGGGACTGAGCAGGCTTCCGGGGTCTGGCATCGACTGGGATGGGCTCTCAGACGACGAGAGGCGGCAGCTCAACCTGGTGCCCGCGTTCCTGTATCACGGTGTAGATACCGAAGACGCCGTGCTGATGCGGATTAGCCAGGTCCCTCGGAGCGTGGCGAAGAGTCTCGGCGAGAAGATGCGTGCCGAGGCGGGCCACGCTCGACCGCTGAATATTCGCGAGGCCAGGGAGTTTGTAAGGAGCCAACTCCCAGCGGCGTGGGACAGCGTCGCCCCAGACGGCAGCAAACTCTCCGGTGCCGAGTACCGAGATGTGTGGCGCCGCTTGGCGGGAGAAGGGTGATCCTTGGCGCGGTCATGCGGCGCGGCGAATCGCTGGGGCTGGCCCATGGCCATGCCGCGGGTGCCGGCGGCTTCGCCGCCTTGGGCAAGCACCGCGGCTCGTCGATGAACCACCCTGCCCCCAATGCTCGCCCACACCCGCTTGGACAAGCCTGCGGCTTGCCCACATGCCCACAGGCCCGACTACGACGATCGAAGGATCTCCTCGAGCAGAGCTCGCGCGCGATCAACGTCCCCATCATCGAGCAGCACCACCGCCTCCTCGACCTTGCTGCGCACCCATGCTGCACATGCAGCAACCCGCGTCGCCGCCAAACCGTTGCTCGTCTCGCCCGCCTGAGTGTCACCCGCGGCCACCACCGGACACCCGCTGTTCTCCCTGTCTTCTTCTGGTGGCACGACGTGTCGCTGGTTGGCCCCCTCGTGTCCCGATCCCTCCACCCTTTCGTAAACCGTAGGTCTCGAGTTCAAGTCTCGAAGCTGGCTCCAAAGAACTGCAGCGATTCGCCACGGCCGCGCGTCAAACGCGCCAG
>Ga0154020_10003252_pt1 | contig 19627 bp, 12 predicted proteins | sample Klosneuvirus_201_FD_109709 | JGI IMG/M metagenome (GOLD analysis project Ga0154020, IMG submission 109709) | Active sludge microbial communities from wastewater, Klosterneuburg, Austria - Klosneuvirus_20160825_MG | ecosystem: Engineered > WWTP > Aerobic digester > Activated sludge | place... | reverse complement strand
CTGCCCGCTAAGGTTTTGATAACGAACACGCAATGGTTGCTCTTCTTTGTGACAGGAGCAAAATGCCAAAACAGTGATGAGCAGCAGGAAAATGGCACGTTTGTTCATAGCGAGGGTGGTTTTACTTTTTGAAAAATTTTCCGCTCCAATACGGCTGTCCATCCGTTTGCAAAAACACTACATAAACTCCAGATGGTAATTGCGAAACGTCTACACGGAGCGTGCCGTCTGTGGACATCCCCGCATTGTTGATCGTGCGGACATCTCGGCCCAGCAAATCGTTGATGCGGATACTCCACGTGGCGGATATTTTTTTCTCAAATGCCAGCAGGATTTCGTCGGTGGCCGGGTTGGGGAACAGCACCACGTTGTTTGCTGCATTTCCCGGCAGTTCGGAAGCCGATGAGGTTTGCAAAACGACGATGTTCTTTTCCGCCACATTGGAGCATCCGTCCGCCACAGTCGAAATCAGGCGAACGAGGTATGTTCCGGTTTGAGTGTAGGTAGCAATAGGAGAAGCGCCTGTACTGGTTTGGCCGTTTCCGAAATTCCAGGATTGTGAAACCGCACCGGGAGTCTGGTCTGTGAACGTTACGTTCCCGCCGCCGGAAAGGTAGGTGGTGTCGGCCGAGGTGGTGAAACTAACCGCAGGAGCAATTTGAGGGCTTACCTGAATGGGGACAGCTACGCGTCCACATACAGAGGGCACCTCGATTTCCCAGTCGAAGTAATAATAGTAGAAAAGCGTCGTGGTACCGCCACCGGAAGGGCTGCCGGTGTAAATATTTACCACGCCGGGAACCGAATACGGGTAATTTGCGGGAGAAAGCACATATTTCAGCGGATTGGTTGCCACACTCAATCGAAGGCCATCTGCAACGGGTATATTCATGTTCAGGGTGATGCGCTGTTCGCCGGCCTGAATAAACACGGGCTTGGATATCAAGTCATAACCGTCCTTGTCTTGCAGTTTAATGAGTCGAACCCCGGATTGGTCTGCGTACACCTTCACAGACTTAAGAATAAAGGGTTTGCTGGTATTGAAAATAAGAGCGCTTTCGGTAGAATTATTGGTGCTTGTCCCGGTCAAATCGAGCTTGCCTACCTTGTACGTACCTGCTGTACTGACTAAATACGAGGGATTGGCCGTAAGGGGTGGCGTCAGGTATTGAGGTGTTTCAGCGGCCGGGCTGACGGCTGCCGACGACGTGAACCACTGAACCTTTTCTTGTGCCAGAAGCGAGCCGGAGTATTGCAAAAGGGCCCGGCTTCCCGTGCAAAGGGGCTGGGTTTGCTGCAGCGAAACTGTAGCGGTGGGGTAGTCTTCGTTAGCCATCGTGAACGGGCGCTTGAAGCGGTTGTTCAGCGGGCGCGGGTCGGACAAGCCATTTGGATTGAGCAGATTGACCACAAAAATGCGATCGCCGGGTGTCACACCAGACAAGCCGGGCAAGGTGACTGAAGTGAACGTATTAGGCGCCAGGTTGCCGGTCCAATTGTAGATTTGTTGGGCGCCGCCTTCCAGGCCATACTGGATTTGCAGACTTGTAATGGGTTGCGCACCGGCATTTTCGAACGTAACTGTAGCTCCAACGGGTCCTTTGCAGCGGCCTTCCACTTTTACGTCAATAGTGAGCACATCATGGTCAGAAGCCACGGGTGGTACGGGCGAATTACCCTGCAATAGCAGGTAGTTGTACGCTGCCTGGAGGTCAATCATGCCCTTTCCGTAGTTGTTTTCTTCCCCTGGCGCCCCGAGGTCAATGGCGGAGTTGTACAGGGCCAGTTTGATCTGGATGCCCGACAGATACGGAAATGCTTCCCGCAGGAGCACAACTGCCCCGGCGACATGCGGTGCTGCCATGGACGTGCCGTTGAACGCCTGATAGGCTCCGCCGGGTGTTGACGAACGTACTGCCACGCCCGGCGCGCATACTTCCGGTTTGATTAACAGGGCGCCCGTCCCTCCGCAAGGGGTGGGTCCGCGGCTCGAAAAATCGGCGATTGGGAAATTAGCGTTGGCGCCGTCTATTGCGCCAACGGCAAACGTGTTCACCAGGTCCATGTTCATGGCTGCGCCCGAAGAAACGGTGCCAGGATTTGGGCCTTCATTGCCCTGGGCCCACACAACGGCAATGCCGGCTGCCTCCACGGCATTGAGGATGTTTATGGCCTGGGTGATGCCGCAACCGAAATTGGGCGAACGCCAGGAACAGTTGATCACATCGGGTTGGTCGGCTGTGGTACCGGCATTGCCATCCGGGTTTATGGCCCACTGCATGGTGACGGTATTGGCAAAGACCGTTTGGTTGAACGTTCTTGCGCAGCCGAGATCACTACCCACTGGAAATTGCATGGGGCCGCCCATCCAGTGCGCATTGAAGGCCACACCGATTGTATCGTTGGTCTTGCGGTCGAGGCCGCAAACAGTTCCGGTGACGTGCGTGCCGTGCTCGGCGCAGTCTTCGGGGTATTTGCTGCCATTCCAGGCCTGTGCTACAGGTACCTGGTTTCCCCAGAAATTGCTGATCAGAGCAGGGTGCTCGCCGTCGTCGCCGGTATCAATCACGAGTGCCTTGCGGCCATATCCGGTATAGCCCATATTCCACATGAACGGCGCTTTGATCGCGCTCAGGCCTACCTCTTTCCCATTGGGACCGGCAGCAACCACCTCCCGGCTGACGGGCTCAATATTTTCTACAGGTGCATTCCAGAGCAAACTGCCTACTTCGGGCCAATCGGCCATACGGGCGATGGCAGCAGCATTAGCCCGCACGAAAATGGCATTTGTGATCCAGACTGGATAAATGCTGGAGGCATCGGCGCCGGCGAGTAGTTGCAAACGGGTTATTACCGCCGGTTGCGTGGCATTGGCCTTTGCTTGCAACAAGGTAATGATCTGATACGAACGCTCGGCCAAAGGCGTGTTTTCGTATTCAAAAGTAGCCAGCATAGCACGCGTATCCACTTGATCCGCGAGGTCGAGGATCACGCCGTGGTATGCCGACGGGTCGGCAATCATTCGTTGCCAAAGAGCGGGGTCAATTTTGCTGCTTTGAGAAAAACCCAGGAAAGGCAGGGTCAGAAGCAGAAACATAGCGAGCCATTGGCCATTGGCTGTTGGCTGTTGGCTGTTGGCAGGTTGTGGTAAAAGTTTGAGCATGGTTATGTATTTACACGGATGGATACGGGTGGATTAAGGCACGAAATTCCAGCGAATGTTCGAGACGGCAAAACGGCTTTTATGGATAGGAAAATTTGAGGCAAAACCGGTTTATTTCCCCGCCGTGAGGCGCTCGATTTTCTCCAGCAATTCTTCGCTGTCAATTGGCTTGGTGATGCAGTCGTCCATACCGGCAGCGCGACACTGTTCCAATTGCTCCGGAATGGCGTTGGCGGTGAGAGCAAGGATGGGTACATGCCGTATTTCGCCCGGCATCTGGCGAATGATCCGGGTGGCCTCATAGCCGTCCATTACCGGCATTTTCACGTCCATCAACACCAGATCGTAGGGCTTTTCGCGGATTTTCACGAGTGCCACGGCGCCGTTTTCGGCTATGTCCGTCTCTACGCCTTCAATGTGTTTTTTCAAAAGTTCCCGGGCCAGCATTTGATTGAAGTAAGCATCTTCCACAATCAGAATTTTGAGATTCTTCAGGTAGTGTTCATTGCCGGCAGGTTTTGCTACGACCGGCGCCAGGCCATGAGCGATCTTGAACGGCAACAACACCGTGAATGTGGCTCCCTTGCCCACCGTACTCAGCACCGAAATGGTGCCGCCTTGCTGTTCGACCATTTGTCGGGCTATGGACAGCCCGAGTCCTGTGCCGCGCTGACCCGAATAGTTGTCACCGTCCACTTGTTCGAAACTTTCGAAAATGAGGTCCAGTTTTTCTTCCGGGATTCCGATGCCGGTATCATGAACTGCAATTCGGAGCCAGGCTTCGGATTCGGTTTTCTCGGCTAAAGTAACCTCAAGCCGAACCGATCCTTTGCGCGTAAACTTGATAGCATTTCCCACGAGGTTGGTCAGCACTTGCTGGAGGCGAAGCGGGTCGCCGAGCAGACGGTTTGGCACACCGGGGTCGGCGTGTATGCTGTATTCGATCTGGTTTTCAAGTGCTTTGTGCAAAAACAGGTTGCGCAGTTGCTCCAACTGGACATCCAGTTCGAAGGGACGTTCCACGAAGGAAAATTTCCCGCTTTCGATCTTCGCCTGATCCAGAATGTCGTTCACTATCCAGAGCAGGTTTTCACCCGACTGCGCGATTGCTTTGGCGTATTGCTTTTGTTTGTCGTTAAGGCCGGAGTCCAGCAGGAGTTTGTTCAGTCCGATGATCGCGTTCATGGGTGTGCGGATCTCGTGGCTCATGTTGGCGAGAAACTGGCTCTTGTAGCGGGCATTTTGCTCAGCCAATTCTTTTTCGCGGGCAAGGCGGCGGGCATTCTGTCGGTTTTTGACAATGGCAACCCCGATGCCGCTACACAGGAGCGCAAGCAACCCAAAAAACCACCATTGCAGCCAGAACGGTGGCTCGATGTGTACGTTGACTCTCAGCGGCTTGTCCGACCACTGTCCATCGCCGTTGGCCACATCGGCCAAAAACGTGTAGGTACCCGGCGACAGGTTAGTGTACGTCGCGTCAAGTTTGTGGCCGGCCTCTTGCCAGTCGCCGTTAAAACCTACCATTTTATAACGGTACCGCAACGCCTCCGGATTGGTGAAATGTAGTCCGGCATAATGGAACGTGAACACGTTATCGGTATGCTGCAGGTTTATTCGGTGTACGAATTCGGGCGAAGTGCCGAAATCCACCATTTTGTTCAAGACCGACACTCCGGTAAGTACCATGAGTGGCCTGGTCGTATCTGCGGGAATACGATCGGGATCAAACACCACAAACCCGTTGATGCCACCGAAAAAGAGCCGCCCGTCGGGAGCGCGGTAGGCGCTTCGGGTATTGAACTCCTTGGCCTCCTTCAGCAGGTTGTAGTTGTCAAATTTTTTTGTGGCAGGATCGAAGCGAATGAGGTGGTTCTGGCTGGCCATCCAGATTTTTCCGTCCGGGCAATTGACTATCGCGCATAAGTCAACCTGAGCCATCCCGTCGGCGGTAGTATAGTGCTGAACTTTTTGCGTTTTCAGATCAAGGAGTACCAGTCCGTTGTCTTTAGTCAGCCAAAGACCGGCGTCGGTAAATGCTGTTGCTCGGATTTCCCCTTGTGCCTGTTTGTCCTGAATATGCAACGCGCGTGCCGTCCAGGTTTTAGGATCAAACTGGAAGTATTCCCCCTGGCATCGTACCCAAAACTTACCATCGGTTGTCTGCGCCATATACGGCACTGTGTTGCCTTTCAATCCCGGCAACCATGTTTCAGGATAAGCCCACACGGTGTCAAGAGTCTTTCGGTCGAGCCGGCAAATTCCGTTGCGTGTGCCCAGCCAAATCCAGTTTGGGTGATATTTATCGGCAACGATTGTTGCGATAACTCTGGTACCTAAGCGGTTGCTGTCAAACACGCGTTCGGTTCTGTTGCTGAATGGATTGTGGCGGAACAGCCCTTCGTCGTTCACGGCGAACCACAGCAAACCTTCCTGATCGTTTTCAAATTTGGAAACGGTACAAAAACCAGGCTTGAATGCCGGCGGCAGGAGCACCGGATACGGCGTCTCGTCCAATTTGCGGCGTACAAAAATACCCTCCATGGTATTGGTCCACACCTTGCCGGTGCGGTCTTCATGAATCCGCAGGATGTAATTTTTTCGGTTATCAAGGCCCAGACCGTTTTGGTAGAGTTGGAATTTTTGGGCAGCCGGATTGATGCGACTTACGCCATTAAACGTGCCAATCCAGAGGTTGTGGAAACGATCTTCCAAAAACGAGTAAATGACGTTGTAGTTCAGTCCTTCCGGGTCTTCGGGCAGGGATTGAAAATGATTAATTACGCGTCTTGCGCGTATGTCATACCGCAATACCCCGTGGTGCTCGGTGCCGATCCAGAGGATGCCGTTGCCGTATTCGATCAGCGAGACAAGGGCCTCATCGGGGAGGTCGAGGGGGATATGCTCCGCTTTGTACGTGTGTGGGTTCACTTTCCACAAGCCGGTGGTGGTGGCCAGCCAGATGTGTCCGGTCGAACATCCGGTTACAAACCGGATGTCCAGTGTATCCTTCAGGCCGAGCGATACGTAAGCCAGTGACGTGTCGGATGGATTGATGCGATACAAACCTCTCGGGGCGCCAACGAACAGGCTGCCGTCCGGGTGTTCGTACAACTTTGGTGCGTGCCGGTCAAACCCAGTAGTTTCGTTATCGAAGTGGGTAAACCGATCCGTTTCCGGGTTAAACAGATCCACACCGGCAATTGTGGCTAACCAGATGCGGCCCTGCCGGTCTTCGAGCACGTCGTGCACCCGATTATTCTTCAGGCTTTCCTGCCGGATCGGATCGTGGAAATATTGTGTGAATTTCCCGGCACGCCGGTCGAAACGGTTGAAACCGTTTTGAGTAGCCACCCAAAAACGCCCCTTTCGGTCTTCCAGAATTTTGTACACAAACGACGCGGAAATGGCGGTGCTGTCGCGACTGTCGCTGATATAATTGGTGAAGGTGTACCCGTCGTATTTGGCCAGTCCGCCCAATGTGCAAAACCAGAGGAAACCTTCGCTGTCCTCCGTCATCGAGAAAATATGCCCCTGTGGCAGCCCGTCTTCGATACCAATGCGGTGGAAAAAAATTTTGCCCTGCTGAGCCGCCAGATACTCAGGCGGACCGACAAACAGCAACATAAGCAAACAGAGACGAAAGTTGGTTTTCACTGCACCCTTGAAATTTGCAGGCAAGGTAAGAAGAATGTGCAAGTGGGGGATTTTTGAAAAAAGGCGCACATCACCCAAACCCACCCCAGCCCTGCAGCCCGCCCGTATGCACCGCCACGACCACACTGCCGGGCATAAATTCTCCCTTGGCCAACATGTCGAAAATGCCATACAACATTTTCGAGGTGTACACCGGGTCGAGAAGAATGCCCGATTGCCGGTGAAAGTCCACAGCGAATTCGAGCACCGGCGGGCTTTTTTTGGCGAAGCCGCCAAACTCGTAGTCGCGCACAAGACTGAACCGGCGCTCCATTTTTTCCAGTTCGGTGTGGGAATGCGCGGCTTCGAGGTGGTGCAGGATGGTGGAGGTGTCGAACCCGTGGTTGACGACCGGGAAGATCAGCACCTGCCCCTTGCGGTCTCCGAATCCCTGTACAATGCCTGCTGCTGTACACCCTGTGCCCGCAGATACACAGATATACAGCGGCGCGTCGGCGGGCAGCATCGGTTGGTGTTGTCGAAGTTGTGTGAAAATTTCCTGCGGGATAGCGGCGCAACCCTCCACGCCCTCAGCCGTGGCGCCACCCTCCGGCAGGATGTAGTACTGCGGAAATTCCGGGCTGATCAGTTCGGGGCCACGGTCTTTGCAGGCGTCGTATTCCTGTTTCGAGATCCGGAACAGCATCATGCCGTTCCACCTTGCCGAGTGCAAGGTGGGATTGTCGAGGTCGGCGTGTTCGCCGCGTACGATGCCGAACGTGGGAATGTCGAACAACCGGCCCGCTGCGGCCACGGCACTCAGGTGGTTGGAAAACGGCCCGCCGAAGGTGATGATGCCGCCGGGGTAGTCGCGTTTTACCAGTCCCAGCACGTGGGCGAGTTTGCGCCACTTGTTGCCTTGAATGTGGGGGTGTAGCATGTCGTCGCGTTTGACAAACAGCGAGATACCGGCTGCCCGGCCTGGGTGCTCGGATATGTGTTCGAGTGGCGATATGGTTGCTTGGAAGCGCATGCGCTAAAACCAGTATCCAAGGTTGACGTACAGTTCCGATCCCCGGTTCGACACGCCGTATGTGACCTCCAATGGCCCGAGTGCAGTATCCAGCCCGTACGATAAACCCATGCTGCGATACAAGCCCTTGCCGTCGGAAAACGGGTGTAGCACATCCAACAGCGAAGCTACATGCCCACTCATTGTGACAAAGTGGTTTTTCCCAAACTGGTATTGAAACGCAACGCCCGTGCTGAGCAGATTGTCTCCTGTGGCCTCGGCAAATGACAGTCCGGCGAAGGGCCGAAAGTTGTTGATCAGATTTCGGTTGATGCTGCCGAGAAAGTAGCGGTACGGTGGGGCGGGAGCGCCGCGTGTGATACCAGCGTCTGCGGAAATAGTAGTGGTCAGCCGGGGCGACAAAGGATAGGTTGCTTGTAGGCGAAAGTCCACGTTCCATCCGAATGCACGCGATCCAGGTTCGTATTTTACAGAAGAAACCGGTACTGAGCCGCGCACATCAAGGCCGATAAGGGAACCGGAACGGGTGAAAAAGATACGATCACGGGTGTCCAGTCGAAAAAAAGTGCGCCCGCTAGCGTACCAGCCCGATTCATCAATGTAGTCTTCGTCGGTCTGGTAGTTGACAGCCTGCGACGTAGCGGTTTTGAAATACTTCATTTCGGCGGCGAGTCCTGCGGCGAAGTGGTTGCTGGACGCGAAGTTTGCATACACCTCATGGGTAAAATCAGTGAGTTCGAACAGCAGGTTTTGGATAGTAAAATTGCCGCCGATATCCACCTGCACCGGCAGTTTTACGAACAAGTTCACCAGGTTGAGGCGGGAGTTGAACCCAAAACCCGGCAAGCGACCCCGGTCCACGAAGTAGTGGGCATTGTAGCGGGGTTTGTCGCCGATGATGACATCGAGTGCGGCGATGGAGTTATTAAACAGCAGGTTGCGAAACGTGGCGTTCACCAGCAAACTGCTTTTGTACACATTGTCGAAGTGCAGCCCGAGGCGCAGGCTGCGCTCGTAACCGGGTTTCAGTTCCGGGCGGATGTAAACGGAGCGGATATTGCCGGGTTCGGTTTTAAAATGATAGTCTAAAAACTGAAAGTTGCCGGAGGCGTACAGCGCAGAGATACCTTCGCGGAATTGCGCAAACGTAATTTCGCCGGGCGGTTTCACCGGAAACTTATTCAGCAAAGCGGGTTTCGTGATCGCCTTGTTCGGTTCCAGGTAGACGGCGCCGAGCACCATTGGACATTCAGTATCGTATTTGGAACGGGGTCGTACAGGCGGCTGAGGGGCGGCGTTTTGTCGTCTGGCGATATCGGTCAATTCATTCCAGTACTTGCGGGCGCCGCGTTCGCCACGCAGCAAGATGGAATCGGCGGCATCGAAGGAGGTAACTCCGTAGCCGGCAACGTCGGGCCGGATCACGAGGTTGCAGAAGTTCAGTTGTTCGCGGGATCGGGCTTCCATCTGGTACGAACCTACTTGCTCAATGATCTTTTCGATGGATTGCAATTCTTCTTTGGTGTATAACCCGGTTTCTACGGTACTGCCAATGACAATGTCCATGCCTTTTGCCCGTACCTCTCTGGCTGGAAAATTGTTGACGACACCGCCATCTGTGATCAGGCGCCCATCCACTTCCAGCGGGGCGATCATGCCGGGCAAGGCGCCGCCGGCACGCATTGCCCGGGCAAGACAACCGCTTTCAAACACCACCTGGGCGCCGTTGGACACGTCGGTACCAATGCATAAAAACGGGATGGGCAAGTTGCTGAAATCTTCGATGTGGCTCACGTGGTTGGTGAGTTCGCTCATGAAGTCGAAAGCCGTTTGGCCGTTCGAGAAGGCCGACGGAAGGGCAACCTTGAAATCCTTGAACGAAAGCGAGAGGGCGTATTTTTCGCCGTATTGCTTTTCAAAAAAAGGCTGATACGTGCGTGCAATACGATCTTGCATGATTTCCTCGATGTCGTAGGTTCGAAAGATCGTATCCAACTGCGCCGCCGAAAACCCTGCAGCGTACAAGCCGCCGACAATGGCGCCCATGCTGGTGCCACCAATGTAGTCCACCCGGATACCCGCCTCTTCCAATACCCGGAGAACGCCTACGTGCGCAATACCTTTGGCTCCACCACCGCTTAGCACCACGCCTACGCGCACAGGCTGCTGCCCTTCAGCGGCAAGACCGATGAAAAGCAGGAGTAAGAGCAAGGAATAGTAGTTGGGCGTTCTCATTGGTGGATGGTTTTGTTGTGTGGCGGGCCCTGACCCTAGTGTTTCTTTTTTTGCTGTCGCAAAACGTTTAGCAGGGTATCCACGGTATCCAGCACGGCTTTTTCATACGTGGCAGCGCCTTTTTTGGCAATGTGGTCGTGGCCGGGAACGATTAGTCGTATTTCACAAAATTGGTTGGCGTGGCTGTTGCCGTCTTCGAACAAGGTCACGTCGGCTCGGATAATTTTGTCGTTCAGGTCGAAAAGTTTGCCCACTTTTTCATGGACGTGGTTTTGAAGGTCTTCACTGGCCTTAAAGTGTACGCTTTGGATGTTGATGCTCATTTCGATCAGATTATTGTGAAAAGTTTTTCGATATGGGTACTGCAAGGTACAACGCCGGTATGGCACCGACTGTTCTTGCAAGTGCCAAAAGTCGGGCTTTTTATTCGTCTGTATCCTGGAACTGTGTCCTGAAACTGCGTTCCGGGAGTTTTGACAGAAACGAAATGCAGCATTACTCGCTATTTTCCCACCCGGAACAGAGTTCCGGGACACAGCCTCAAAAGCAGAGCGCCCGACTTGCGTCGGGCGCCCAAAAAAACCTCCGTGTTATTGCTCTGCTAAGGTATACTCGAAGAAGGGGTAGGGCCGGACACCGCATGCTGTTTTGTGCGGGCTTGCACAGTAGTTTTGGTCCGCTCCGTAATCGGATTTTGGTTGTGGAGGCTGTTCGTCAAAGCATGGTCGGCCCACACCAGCAATACCGCGAAAAACAGCGTGAAACATCCGGCAAGCGGGAGTGCGTTTTTTGCAAGTTTGTGTGTATGTAGGAGTTGCATAAGGATTTTTTTGTTGTTCAATGCTTCGATAGACCAAGTGCCCGGGCGTTTGGTTGCAGTCGGACAGACACCTTTTTCCGTTACGAGGATTTACAACGCTTTTTAACGGTCGAACGAGCGTTTTTTCCCGACCGGACTTTGTTTGTCGGTTTGCCATAATCCAAAAGCCGGTCTTGACGTTCTTTGCGACTACGATTCAAACGAACACATCTTTTCCCATGAAAAAATACCTGCTAATCCTTTCCCTCCTCGCACTTGCAGCTACTGCTGCGTCGGCCCAACAATCCAACAAAAGCAAATCCAAAGACCGCTATCGCGAAAAAGATACTGCCGTCCAGCCAGACACCCGCGAATCGTCGGAGCGACTCTCCGGGTTACGCCTGCTGGCAGAATCGGAGTTGCCACAAGTTGTGCGTGTACTCTCGGATGCCGTTCAGCAAAATGGCGCTTTACCGGCAGTCGGAAGTCGGTATTTTGGCTATGCCTTGTTGGCCGGCCACGAAACCAATGCCCGGTTCCAATCGAAAGTGTCGTCGCTTCAAGGCGCTTTGCGCGGGATGCCGATCCCGCAGAGTTTCATAAATACGGACGCTGTTTTTCATCCGTTTGCTGCACTCTGGGCTGTGTTGGAAACCGGCCGGAATTTTTTTCCCTCAAACTCAACGTTCTCTGAAAAACAAGCAGCGCTGGAACAAACGTTTCGGGACAAAGGGCTCGATGAACAGATGCTGGCGCAATCCAAAATCGCTGCACAAGACATTGCCCGCTCCATTCTGGAATATGCCGCTTCGGATGGTTTTCAGCGACTGGCATCCACAGTACGCAACCGGACCGGCATCAATCCGACGGCTGTGAATCCCGAGGTGGCAAAAGGAATGGGAAGCGAAGGGGTTGCCTTTCGCCCGTTTTTTATGGAATCGGCACAACCGTTTGCCTTGGCAGTCCCGATGCCGTTCGATACCAGCGCGGGCAGCGCGTTTATGATGCAGGTGCGCGAAGTATATGAAACAGGTCAAAACCAAACGGTTGAACAACGTGCCGCCGCCGAGTTTTGGGACACAAAAATAAATACGTTATCAGGGCAATGGCTGGCTATCTGCAGTGCTGCTTGTGCGGAGCAGAAAGTACCCTTCAACCAGGCCATGCGGACACATGCGGTTGTGGCAATAGCCATGGCAGATGCTTACCTCGTTTGCTGGGAAGAACAAGGCCGAAACCGACGAGAACTTCCGCAAACGGTTATCAATCGGACGTTGGATACGGAATGGAAACCGCTGCTAGAGGGTTCAGCCGGCCTGGAATATGCCAGTGATCACAGTGTGGTGTCCGCTGCAGCCGCTGAAGTGTTGACCCGGTTGGTGGGCGACAAAATAGCCGCCACCAACCAGATCGGAGGACTGTCCCGTCGGTTTACATCCTTTCGGCAGGCAGCAGCGGAAGCCTCGGCATCGCGCCTGTACGGCGGCGTGCAGTACCGCGACGTATTGGACGCCGGCTTGCAAAGCGGTCGGCGACTCGGCGAATTTGTGGTGCGGCAGTTGCCGGTGGATCAATAGACATTTTGTCCTTCCTTTGCAGGACGAATATATGCTGACCATGCACATCTCCTGGAACGGGGTATACCCCGCCGTCACCACCAAATTCACGGAAACCGGCGACCTTGACATCCCGGCATTTCTCCACAACCTGCACGCCCAGATCGAGGCGGGCGTACACGGGATCATCATCGGCGGATCGCTGGGCGAGTCCAGCACACTGACGCACGACGAGCGCATCGAATTGCTCTCGGCAGCGAAGGAACTGGCGCAAGGGCGCGTTCCGATCATCCTGAACCTGGCTGAAAGCGCCACCCGCAACGCCGTACAGTTTGCCCGAAGGGCGCAAGACAGCGGCGCCGACGGACTCATGGTGCTTCCGCCGTTGTTGTACAAGCCCACCAATGGCGAGACGACGGATTACTACCGCGTAATAGCCCAAGGCACCGACCTGCCCATTCTTGTGTACAACAACCCCGTGGACTACAAGGTGGAGGTCACACTCGACATGTTCGAGGAACTCCTGCGCCAAGACAACATTCAGGCGGTAAAAGAAAGTACCCGCGACGTATCGAACGTGACCCGGATGCTGTCGAGGTTTGGCGACCGCCTGAAGATCCTGTGCGGAGTGGACACCCTCGCGCTGGAAGAATTGCTCATGGGCGCACACGGCTGGGTAGCCGGTCTTGTGGACGCCTTTCCCCGTGAAACTGTGGCAATTTACAACTTGGCCAAGGCCGGCCGGATCGAAGAGGCCCGGCACATTTATCAGTGGTTCATGCCTTTGCTCGAACTGGATATTCTACCGCAATTGGTTCAAAACATCAAACTTGCCGAGGCTATGGTCGGGCTGGGTACTGAATACGTCCGCCTGCCCAGGCAGCCGCTGAAAGGCGCCGAACGGGAACGTGTGGTGGAAATTATTCAACGCGCCTTGCGCAGCAGACCTAAATTATAATGCGCAAAACGTTTTTCTGCATTGACGCGCACACCTGCGGCAATCCCGTGCGGCTCGTGGCTGGTGGCGGGCCCTTGCTGCTGGGGAAGGATATGGCTGAACGGCGGCTACATTTTCTCCGGGAGTACGACTGGATTCGCACAGGACTCATGTTCGAGCCGCGGGGGCACGACATGATGTCGGGCAGCATCCTGTACCCGCCGTCCGATCCGGCCAACGACATCGGCGTTTTATTTATCGAAACCAGCGGCTGTTTGCCCATGTGCGGGCACGGCACCATTGGCACAGTGACCATAGCCGTGGAAGAAGGTTTGGTGGCGCCCAAAATACCGGGGAGACTGCGCTTGGAAACGCCGGCAGGACTGATACTGGTGGAATACCGACAGGAAGGGAAAAAGGTCAGGTCGGTGAAACTGACCAATATTCCGTCATTTTTGTACCGGGAAAACATGGAAGTAGAATGCCCGGAACTGGGCCTGCTTCAGGTGGATGTGGCGTATGGCGGCAATTTTTACGCCATCGTGGATCCGCAGGATAATTTTCAGGGCCTGGAGCACTATTCTGCTGGCGACCTGATCCGCTGGAGTCCGGTGATCCGGCAGCGGCTGAATGAGCGGTACGAATTTCGACATCCAACCGATCCACGCATTTCCGGCCTGAGCCACTTACTTTGGGCGGGCTCCCCGCTCGATCCGACTTCAACGGCACGCAACGCGGTTTTTTACGGTGACAAGGCTATTGACCGCTCGCCCTGCGGCACAGGCACTTCGGCACGAATGGCCCAGTGGGCCGCGAAAGGCAAACTCCGGGTCGGAGATGAATTCGTTCATGAAAGTATTATCGGGAGTACGTTTATCGGGCGTGTGGAAGCGGACACTTTGTGCGGTCCTTTTGAAGCCATTGTCCCTAGCATCGAAGGCTGGGCACGGGTCACAGGGTACAACACGATTGTGTTGGACCCGGAGGACGATCCGTATGCGTTTGGGTTTCAGGTGGTTTGAAATTCGCTATAGACCTGGGGGTTGTGCCAAAAGGGTAGCGAGAGATTTTCTCCACAACTGTTATTCAAATTCACCGCGGAGACGCGGAGGAAAAACCTCCGCGTCTCCGCGGTGAAAAATTTGCGATGTCTCGTGCTTCCTTACCCCTTTGGCACAACTCCCCCATAATTTTAATTCCTGGGAACGAGCAAGCGCTGGCCGGCGATGAGTGTCTCGTTCTGGTCTTTGTTGTTGACCAATGCCAGTTCTTGCGGGCTTACTTTGAAACGGATGGCAACGGAGTTGATGGTATCTCCTTCGCGCACGATGTATTCCTGGAAATAGGTGGGTGTCGTCTTGGTAGGCGTTGTAGTACCCGGCTGGCTGTAGGTGGTCGGCACCACAGGTTGTGTGTTGCCGGTGGTACTGAACATATCCGGAAGCGTACCGGGGGTCGGATTTGTGTTGGTCTGCGTTGCGGGTTGCGGTTGAGCCTGAGTTGGTTGTGTGGTGGCGGGTTGGCCCGGGCAGCAGTCTGCCACGAAGAGCTGCATACCCGGCTGGATATTTACTTGTCCGGTAGCAGGCAACTTGTTGAAGCGGCGCATGTCCGCCTCGGTCACGCCATATCGCTGACCGATACCGTAGAGCGTTTCGCTTTTTTGAACCGTGTGTACCAGTGTCTGGCCTGCAGGCGTGTAGGTTGGTTGCGGCTGCGGCTGCATGATCGTGTATGCCGTAGGTTGCTCGGGGGTTTTGGTAACCTGCTGCGGTTGCTGTGGTTGAGATGCTTGTGGTTGTTGTACTTGCTGCTGCCAATAGGGTTCCTGGCGAATAGACGTAACATCCACGGAAGCGGTCAGGGTCTGTTTGTTCGAAGCAGGCGCACTCGGAGCATTGACGGGAGGCTTGCGGAGCCAGATCTTTTGGCAAACCGACACGCGATCCGGATCTTTGATTTTATTCCAGCCAATCAGTGATTTCACCGGTATATTGTACGCCCTGGCAACGGCATTAATGGTCTGACGGGGCTGCATGATGTGATAACCTTCCCCCGGTGGTTCGGGGCAATCGGCCAGGGGAGGAAGGCCCGCCGGCGTGCTGGTTTGCGGTTTGGCCATGGATGCCGTTTCCTTGTCACCTTCGCGGACAACACCGTAGTCCACCTTCGGTGTATACTGCGACAACGGAGCAGTGGATGGCGGTACTGCTTTTCCCTGGCACTGAGCCGTGATGTAGTCTTCCAAAGCCAGGTTGTTGATTTTGACCAACCGATACTGGTTGTTTTCCGCATCGGCAGCGGTCATGCCGGAACGCTCCGTAGACAAGCCTATTCCCGGGATGAAGTCGAACTCGGAGCGCTCCTGATTGGCACGTGTAGGTTCGCGTTTAAACGAATACTCGTAGTAGCAGCCCCGGATTTTAAGGCCGTTGAAGTAGATGTACCAATCGGAACTGCCCGTGGCGATATTGCTTTCGTACACCAGATTGGATGTGTCCACTGCGAAAGAGTAATTCCGTGCCCGGACAAGGTAATAGGTGCCGCTACGGATGATTTGGGCCGCTGAGATAACCGGCATTAAAACGTACCCTTGTGTTTGCTGATGAACGATGTACACCTGCCGCGACAGGTCGTTCACGGAGTTTAAGAATTGTTCGTTGAAGTTGTACTCCCGGCACTTGACCGTGTTTGCCGGAAGGGTGGGGGAGTTGATGCCCTGTGAACCAGCCTGTAGCTGGAAATGTTCGCTGGCGCTGGGTTGCAACGAGTACGACATAGATGTAGCGCCGGTGTAGAGGTATCGGTATTCCAATTGCTTCATACACGTCGCATCGTACATGATGTAGAGCGGTTGAGCGGGCAATGTGTTGGCCAAACAAAGGGCAAGCAGAGCAAAGAAGGTGGTCTGTTTCATACGTGGCTGTTTATTGAATAAATCGGCTTGGGCGCGGTTTGTGTTATTTCCGTTTTTAGAACGTGGTTTTTGCCGTGCAAGATTAAGGCAAATAATTCAAACACACAGATTTAACATAGAAATCTAAGGGCATACCCCGGATTGCCGGGCACTTGTTACCTTTGCGCCCATGTCCAAACCCTTGATTCTGGTAACAAACGACGACGGCATCGTGGCGCCCGGCATTCGAGCGCTGGTGGATGTAGCCCGCCAACTGGGCGACGTAGTAGTGGTAGCTCCCGACTCGCCACAAAGCGGCAAAGGCCACGCCATTACCATCCACGACCCGCTACGGCTCAAGCACGTCAAAGTGTTCCCGGGCATTGAAGCCTGGGAATGCTCGGGCACGCCGGTTGACTGCGTCAAATTGGCCAAACACGTGGTGCTCAAAAACCGGAAGATAGACTTGTGCGTGTCCGGAATCAACCACGGCAGCAATGCCTCGGTAAACATCATCTATTCCGGCACCCTTTCGGCTGCCATGGAAGCCTCGCTGGAAGGTATCAAAAGCATCGGCTTTTCGTTGCTCGATTACAGTTTTGAAGCCGACTTTGAACCCGGCAAGCCCTGGGTCCGGCGGATCATGGACTATGTGCTCGACAGTGCTTTTCCTGCGGGAAAATTGCTGAACGTCAACATTCCAAAACTTCCGGAAGCGGAAATACAGGGTATTCGCGTTTGCCGTCAAGCCGAAGCGCGCTGGGTAGAAGAATTTATCGAAGGACGTGATCCGAGCAACCAGCCGTACTATTGGCTGACCGGTAAATTTGTGAATCACGACCGCGAGGAAGACACCGATGTATGGGCACTCGAAAACGGCTACGTTTCCGTAGTACCGTCTATGCACGACCTGACAGACTATCCCGCGTTGCAGCGCATCCGGGATTTGGAAAACATCTATAACCAACATGCTTTGGCCAACGGCCGATAGTCAATTACCACCACTACCATGTTCAATCGTAATGAAATCTGGGCGGGTTTTCTCTTCTCCCTGCTCCTGCCTGTGCTCGGTTTTGTCTTGTTGTACAACTTGTTCGGGTTACTCGAAATGGGTGGCGCAGCCAGCGGCGAAGGCTTTTCCGACAATTTCCGGGAAAGAACTCTCAGTATCGTTGCAATCGCGCTCAACCTGATCCCGCTCAACATCTATCGCCGTAGGCGCTGGGATCTCGCGATGCGCGGGGTGGTCATCGCCACGGCATTGCTGGCCTTCGGATGGCTGTTCTGGTTCGGCAGAATGTTGATTTGACCCTTTTTTTACTTTCCTGGAATTCCCACACCGGCACGCCCTACCTTTGCGCGCCCAACTCAAAACTCATCTCTCGAAACTCAAAACTGACATCCGTGTCCGAAAAGATTATTTTTTCCATGTCCGGCGTGAACAAGACGTATCCGCCGCAAAAGCAAGTCCTCAAAAATATCTGGTTATCGTTTTTTTATGGGGCCAAGATTGGTGTACTCGGCCTGAACGGATCGGGTAAATCCACCTTGCTCAAGATCATTGCCGGCCTCGACCAAAACTACGAAGGCAAGATCGAGTTTGAAAAACAGTACAAGATTGGATTCCTGGCTCAGGAACCGGAACTGGACGACTCCAAAAACGTGCGTCAGATCGTGGAAGAAGCCGTGCAGCCCATCGTAAACCTGCTCCAGGAAAATGATGATATCGGTATTAAACTGGGCGATGTGACCGACGACGACGAGATGATGCGCCTCATTGAACGGCAGGGCGAAGTGTTGGAACAGATCGAACATCTCGGTGGCTGGGAACTGGACCACCGGATCGGATTATTCACAGATGCGCTGCGCTGTCCGTCCGACGAAACGCCGATCAACGTATGCTCGGGCGGCGAACGCCGGCGCGTAGCGCTTGCCCGCTTGTTGCTCAGCCAGCCCGATATTCTCCTGCTTGATGAGCCGACCAACCACCTCGACGCCGAATCGGTACAGTGGCTGGAACAGTACCTGCAAAATTTCCCCGGGACGGTCATCGCCGTCACCCACGACCGCTATTTCCTCGACAATGTTGCCGGATGGATTCTCGAACTCGACCGCGGCGAAGGCATCCCCTGGCAGGGCAATTACTCTTCCTGGCTCGAGCAAAAGGCCAAACGTCTCGCACAGGAAGAACGCCAGGAAGACAAACGCCGCAAACAACTCGAACGCGAACTTGAGTGGGTACGCATGGGCGCCAAAGGCCGACAAGCCAAGGGCAAAGCCCGTTTGAACGCCTACGAAAAAATGGCCGGGGAAGGCAACAAAGAAAAAGAGGCCAAACTGGAACTCTGGATTCCCAACGGCCAACGCCTTGGCGACAAAGTCATTGAAGTGCGCGGGGTTAGCAAGGCTTTTGGTGACCGCATCTTGTTCGAAAACCTCAACCTGGATATCCCGAAAAACGCCGTGGTGGGTATTATTGGCCCCAACGGCGTGGGCAAATCCACCCTGTTCAAAATTTTGACTGGACGGGAAAAGGCCGACAGCGGCGAAGTGATCATCGGCGATACGGTCAAGATCAGTTATGTGGATCAAAGCCACGAGGCGCTACTGCCCGAAAAGACGGTGTATGAAATCATTTCCGAAGGCAACGACCTGATCACCGTGGGCAATACGTCGGTGAACGCACGTGCGTATATCTCGCGCTTCAATTTTGCCGGCGCCGACCAACAGAAAAAACTCGCTGTGTGTTCCGGCGGCGAACGCAACCGCGTGCACCTGGCCATGACACTCAAGGACGGCGGCAACGTGCTCCTGCTTGACGAGCCGACCAATGACATTGACGTGAACACCTTGCGGGCGCTCGAAGATGCGTTGGATGATTTCGCCGGTTGCGTGCTCATCATTAGCCACGACCGCTGGTTTATTGACCGGTTGGCTACCCACATCCTCGCGTTTGAAGACGATGCCGAAGTGGTCTTTTTCGAAGGCAACTTCACCGACTACGAAGACGCCAAGAAAGCCCGGTTGGGCGATATTACCCCACACCGTCCCCGTGTAAAACACATTTTGAAATAGTGTGACTCAGCCGCCCATTGTTGCAAAAGTGGCAAACATGAAGATCAATAAAATGAAGTAGAGTACCATGAACGCGATGATCATGATGCCGCTCCATTTGAAAAAATTACTGAACTGAAGCCAGGCGTCTTCGAGGGCCGTCTGATCGGTAAACTGTAAGGCCTCCTTCATCCGGTTGGAAAAACGGAACTGAAAAAGATTGACCGCCACCTGGGCGCCGACAATCACCAGAATAATCACGGAAAAAAGTGCCTTTTGGGAAAGCATGGCTTCCAGGATGGGATTGTTCATGCCGCT
>Ga0154020_10003251_pt1 | contig 19629 bp, 16 predicted proteins | sample Klosneuvirus_201_FD_109709 | JGI IMG/M metagenome (GOLD analysis project Ga0154020, IMG submission 109709) | Active sludge microbial communities from wastewater, Klosterneuburg, Austria - Klosneuvirus_20160825_MG | ecosystem: Engineered > WWTP > Aerobic digester > Activated sludge | place... | reverse complement strand
GCGATCGCGCCCGCAGGCGGGTTCATCCCGCCGATAACGGGCCCAGACGCGTTGAGCGAAGCGATCGCGCCCGCAAGCGGATTCGCCCCGCCGATAACGGGCCCGGACGCGTTGCAACTTGCACCCCAACATCGCGTCAGTGGCTGCGATTTGGCCGCAGTTTTCCGATCATGGAGCGAAGCTACGTGCTCAGCACGTTCCACGCAAGATCCCGGCTTGACTCGCAGTCCTCCAAATCATTACCTGGGTCGCCCGGAGGCGCAGCATGTCAGATCCCATCGCAACCACGTCCAACCCCCTCTCCACCCGCGACGAACGCCCGCTCGGTGAGCGTGCCAAGGAGCTCGCGACCGACGCTGGGCGCGAGGTGCTCGAGGAAGCCAACCGAACGGGCCAACGCGGCATGCACGCCGTCGGTGAGAAGCTGGAGCGCGCGGCCGACTTCGTCGAGGCCAAGGGCAAGCGCGTGGTGAGCGACGCGGTCGTGCCGGGTCTCAAGCGGGATCACGTCGAGGCCGTCTCAGGCGGCATCCAGACCGCGGCCGACTACCTGCGGGAGAAGGATCCCAAGTCGATGCTCGTCGACGTCGACGGCGCCATCCAACGTCATCCCTACCGTGCCATGGCGATCGGCTTTGGAGTGGGCTGGGTGATCGGGCGCCTCTTCCGATCGGATCGATGAGCGGGACGCGCGAACCAGAGCCGCCGCTCCCGGAGCTGCTCGCGTCACTGCGGCGCGAGACGATGGGGCTGGCGTTGAGCGAGCTGGAGCTGCTCAAGGCGGAGGTGCGCGCGCGGGCCAAGGACGCGAGCGCGGGCTTGGTCCCGGTCGCGCTCGGCCTGCTCGCCGCGCAGACTGCCTTCCTCGCGCTGTGTGCTACGGCGATCGTGGCGCTCGGGCAGGTCTGGGGCGGGCGCTACGAGCTGGCCGCGCTCTCGGTCTCTTCTTTCTTTCTCCTGGTCTCGGTCGCCGCCTTTCTCATTGCTCGTCGCCGCTTCGCTCGGGCCCTGCGAGATGACGGCCAGATGCCGGGCCAAGCGCTCATCGAGGTGCTCCATGGACGACCCCACTGATCCGGCGCTGGCCCTCGCCCGCCGCGAGGTTCGGCAGCGGCGCGAGGCGCTCGACCACGTGATCCACCAGCTCTCCGAGCGCGCCACGCAGCGGATCGAGCAGGTCCAGCGGGTGAGCTCGGCCGCGCGATCGCTCGCGGACGATTCGGCCCGCGCGGTCAGCAAAAACCGCTGGCTGTTCTTGGCCGCCTCCGTCGGCGCGGGCTTGGCGGTCGGTGGGCGGCGGCGGCCGCGGCGCTTGGCAGGGCCTGCCCAGCCCAGACCGCCGCGCTCGTCCTTGGTGATGGAGGCGGGGCTCCTCATCGGCAAGGCGCTGCTCCGTCGCTTCGCGGACGGTCTGGCGCGGGGCGGCGGCAAGTAACGATCGTGCCCCGAGCAGGTCGCTCGTTACTCGTGGGCCTCGGTCGGGTCTTCTTCTTCGTAGAGCTCTGCCTCGATACGGCGCGGCGCCGGGATCCCCAGCGCCAGATCGGCCACCAGCATCTTGGGATCCACGGAGATCCGCGCGGTCTCGGGCTCGGGGTAGATCGGGTGACCATCGGGGACGTGGCTCTCGACCTCGATGACCTCGGAGGAGTTCACGCCCCGTACTGTCCGGAGGGCCTCCGGCTCCGGCACGATCGGCTCGTCTGAGCCCGAGTCATCGAAGAGCGGCGCCCGCGGCATGATCCCGAGGACGGCGCCCGTCCCGCGGGTCGCGGCCTCACCCCGCTCGATCTCCTGAGTCTCCAGGTCCTCCCAGGGACCGCCGAGCGGCGTGTTCGTCACGACCTCCGGTGCTGGCGTCATGCTCATGCTCGGGCGGGCGACCAGCGGCGGTACGTCCTTGAGCATGCGAGCACCGAGGTCTTTGAGCTGTTCCTTGAGCTCCGACTCTCCCTTCGGACCGGAGGGCTCCGGCGCTGGAGCGCGCGAGGGCCGAATCGGGGCCGCCTCTCCCGGACCTCTTGCCCCAGGCCGTATGCTGGGTCGGCCAGGCTTGGTCTGCGCTCGCAAGGCTGGCCGTTCAGTCGGGGCGGTCTCCTCTTCGGGCGAACGCAGCAGCGGGGCGATCGGCGCGTCAGACTCCACCACGTCGCCGAGGATCGCCAGCGGGTCTCGCCGCTTGAACTCCACGTCCTTGGCCACGCCGCGGTCGAAGTCCTGCTTGGACATCAGGTGCGAAGGATCCGCGGGGAGGCTGCTCAGCACGTCGTCCGGGTCGTAGCTGCGGCTCCGCGGGACGGGCCAGGCCGCGACCTTCTTGGGATTGCGCCGGGGATAGACCTCGGCCTCCACCGGCAGCGGACGTTCGTCGCCGGGCGCGCGGCGCACCTCTACCGAGAGCCGCTCGATCAAGGTGTGACCGGTGCGCGAGAGCGCGGAGACGGCGCAGTGGAAGCTGCCGGGGGCGTGAAACAGCAGGCGGTAGGTCCCCGGCGATTCGCCTGGTTCGAACCGATAGCCCGGCCGTCCGCCGCCGATCAGCGCGAAGCCACGGACCTTCAGCTCCTCGGGATAGGCCAGCGTGATCGGCGTCAGGGTGTCGGTCTGATAGCGCTCGGCCCGTTCGCCCTCCCGGCTGAAGAAGCGCCCGAAGCCCACTTTGGGCAGGAAACCAGGGTACTTTTGGAGCATGTGCTCCACCAGCTCGAGCGGGTAGATGTCGACGATGCCGGTCGAAGGGCCGAACTCCTTGAGCGCCAAGCGGCCAAAGGCGGGGTCGCTCGGGCCGGCGAACAGGCGACCGAGGTACGCGATGGCCTCGGCACGGGTCGCGCCGGTGGAGTGCCGGAAGGCCTCGCCGAGGATCATGCAGTGCTTGGCGTAGGCCAGCGGGGTCTCTAGCGCGCGGTGGATCTCGTCGGGATCGAGCAGGTCCAGGTCGCCGGGCTGGTGGGCTGCCCCTGCCTCGAACAAATGGGCCCGCGACACCCGGGCGCCGCCGTCGTCGAGACCGTCGCTCCACTCCAGCATCTGGTCGGCGGAGCGCTCGCTGGGATCCTCTTCGTCGTCGCTGCGCTTTCGCTTCCGCCGTACCTCGGGAGCGTCTTTGTCGATGGTGAGCCGATCCCGCGCGACCAAGCGCTTTCGGCGGCGCGCCGCGGGATCGGCCGCCGCCGACTCGTCCTCTCGCACGATCTTCGAAGGATCAGGCTCGGCGCCGCGCTGGCGGTTCTCCTCGCTGCCTGCTCCAGGAATCGGGGCGCCGCGGACATCTTTGGCCTCCGCCGGCAAGCCTCGCGCCCGCTCGCCCTCGTGACCTTCGCCCGGCTCGCCGAGCTGGGGGCGCCGGTCGTCCTCGTAGTCGACGCCGCGCATGCCTCCGGCGGCGCCTGCCACCGAGCGACGGGTCGCGGTCCGGTCCTTGTCGTAGGACGCTGCCTTCTCCGGCGCTGGGGTGGGAGGGACCTTCACGGCGAGGCCAAATCCTACTCGGCTCTCCGCCCAGATCCTACGGGCTCGGCTCTACCCGCACGGTGCCGCTGCCGAAGTCGACGAATACCTTGGTGAGCCCACCGGGGCGGATGTGGATCTCGACCTTGCGCGAGCCGCCACCCTCCCCAGCGGTGAGCTCGAGGACATGGGGTCCGCCCGGCACCGGCACGCTGGCGATTGGGCTGGCCCCGAGGTCTTTACCGTCGAGGCTCACCCTCGACCACGGCGTGGTCCGCACCGCGAGCACGCCCAAAGTCCCAGCAGCCGAGGGGGTGGGGCTCGCCGCGGCGGTCGGCCGGACCTCGACCGCGCGGACGGGACGATCCCGCTTGGTTCGGCGCGGCGGGGATCGCTGGGGCTCCGGCGCAGCCTCCGAGGGGCTTGGCTTTGCCGCGGGATCGGCGCGGGGCTCCGCTGCCCCGCTTGGCTCCGGCTGCGCGACCCGGGCCAGCGGGAGCGAGCCTGTGGAGCTCTGCGCTGCGGGCTCGGCGCTGGCCGAGGGCGCCGACGGGAGTGGGAGCGGCACCACCGTCTCGGTCGATCCCACCAGCATCCACGCCAGCACCGTCCCGAGCAGCGCCGCGCTCAGGGCGCCCAGGGACGCGATGAGCAGGAGCCGGCCGGCCGAGAGCCCTTTGGGGGGCGCCATCTGGGCCTTGAGCGCGGGGCGAGGCGCGATCGGCAAGGTCGTGGCCGCGTCGAGCGAGGGGGGCGCGACCATCCCGGTCGAGGTCGCCTCGCTGCCTTGCATCATCGTCGCGTCGACACCTTTGGTCGGCTTCTTGGGCCCGCCCGCTTGGTGGACGAGCTGGCGGATCGCGTTGAGGGAGGCGTTTGGGCCCGGCGGTGGGTTCATCCCGCCGTTGACGGTGCGCACCGCGCTGAGCGCAGCGATCGCGCCCGCCGGATTCGCCCCCTCCGGCTCAGGGCCGAGCTTGGCCAGCGCGGTCACGCAGGCCAGTCGCAGCGACTCTGCGCTCGGCCACCGCTTGCCCGGATCAAAGGCCAAGGCCCGGGAGACGATGGGATCGAGCAGCGCGCCCTCCGGACGGAGCTCACCGAGGCGTGGCCAGGCGCCTTTGGCCGCTCGCTCGAGGATCTGCCCGGGGTGGTTGGTCTCAAAGGGCCGCATTCCGCTGACCGCCTCGTAGAGCAGCACGCCCAGCGCCCACAGATCCGCGCGGCGATCGGCGGGGGCGCCCGAGAGCTGCTCCGGCGCGGCGTAGGCCATCTTGCCCTCGACCCGGCCCCCCAAGGTCGCGGCCTCGGTTCGCGCGATGCCGAAGTCGAGCAGCTTCACGGCTCCCGCGGTGGACAGCATGACGTTGTGAGGCGAGACGTCACGATGGACTACCGGCGCGGGCGTCCCCTCCGCGTCGAGCCGGCCATGCGCGTGCTCCAGCGCTGCCGCCACGGCGATCGTCACCTCGAGCGCCGCCCGCATGGGCAGGGGACCGACGACCTCCAAGATCTGCCGCAGGGTCAGCCCCTCCACGTACTCCATGGCGAGGAAGTAGATCCCGTCGATCTCCCCGAAGTCGTAGGTCGTTGCGATGTTGGGATGGTTGAGCCGCGCCGCGGTCTCCATTTCGCCCAGGAACATCTCAGCGGCGGCCTTGTCCCGGGCCACCTTGGGGAGCATCCGCTTGAGCGCGACCGGCCGCACCGGCCCCAGGGGTCCCAACTGATCCGCGAGAAAAACCTCACCCATCCCGCCGCGGGCGAGCCTTCGACGGATCAAGTAGCGTCCGAATGGGACTCCTTCGGGCAGCGGGCGGGCGTCAGCGTCCATCGGACGTAGGCTCGGTGCCGAGAGTACGACTGTGGACCGAGCCTGTGAACCTCAGATCGCGCGATTGCTCCACTTAGCGTAGCCTTGGCGGACGTGCTGACCGCCCTCCTCAGCCTTTTGCTGGCTGCCCCGGCAGTCCCTTGCGGGGAGGCCCGGGCCTTGTACGAGTCTCTCTCGCTCGAGGCAGCCGTAGAAGCGGCCACCGGGGAGCTGCGCCGCGGGCCCGATCGTCCCCTGGCCTGCCTCGAGGTGCGGGGCCTCGGGCTCCTGGTCCTGGGGCGCCTCGAGGAGGCTCGCCCGGCCTTCAGCGAGCTGTTCGCGCGCGATCCGGATTATCCCCTCCAGGATCCCTCGCTGTCCCCCTCGATGCTGGGCGTGATCGTGGGGATCCGGGACGAGTCTCGTCCCCTCGTCGCGACCGGGAGGGCTCGCTGGCTGGTCCGGGAATCGCTGCGCCTCGACGTGCAGCTGGTGGGCGGTCTGCGGCGCGCCGAGCGTGTACGCTTCGAAGCCGAGACGGGCCCCGATGTTCAGCGCGAAGCTGGGTCCATGCCCTTGGTGGGGCGGGCCGCGACCGCGACGGTGGCGGTGCCGCCCAACGCCACGATCAACGCGCTTCGACTCCGCGGCGAGGTGCTAGACGCCGAGGGCAAAGTCCTGGCGTCCTTCGAAGATCGCTTAGTCTTGGGCCTGCGCCCCGAGGCCGTCGAAGCGTCGGCTTCGCCCGTCCCCTGGCCGATCTTCGCGGGCGCGGGCGTAGTGGCGGTCGCGGCGACGGTCGTCATCATCGTCCTGTCGCAGCCGCGGCTGCCGGACCCGAAAGGAACGCTGGGTCGTGTCCCCCTCTAGTATTCGGCGGGCGACGGTCCTGCTGTTCGTCTCGCTCTGGGCCTGCAGCGATCCCGCCACGCTGGAGGTGCGGGTGGAGCTACGGGCCCCGGACGCCGATCGCCTCACCGTGCGCGCAGGCCGAGAAAATGAGGCCGAAGCGGCGCTCGACTGTACCTTCGCCCTGGAGCGCGCGCCGAGCGGCAAGTGCCCCCTCGAGAGCGGCACCTCCACCTTCGCGCTGGGGCGAGCGTCGGTGTTCCTCCTCTACGGCGAGCCGGGCGCGGCCGTCTCCTTGGAGGCCACCGGCCTCGATGCCCGGAGCATGGTCGTCGGATCGACGCGGGCCCTCGCTCATTTGCCCGCGGCGGGTGAGCGCGAGGTGGTGGTGCTCGGGGTGCCAGCCCGCACCGAAGAGCACCGCCGGCTCTTCGCCGACTTCGTCAATCCCACGCCGCCGACCGGGCGCACCAACACCGCGCTGATCCTGGCCGACGTCGACGGCGATGGGCGCCTCGAGGTGCTGGCCGCGGTGGGCGGTCGGCTGCTGGTCTTCTCCCTGCTCGGCTCGGGGCCCACCGCCAGCTTGGTGCAGAAGTACGAGGTCAGCATCGTGGCGAGCTCCAACTGCACGGTGCGCCCGTTTGGCATGGCCCTGGCGGACTTCGACGGCGACCCCCGAACGGTCGATCTCGGCCTGGTCTGCGGGCGCAGCGGCACTACCGTCCCGCGGCTTCTGGCGCTGCGCCTCGATGCGGCTGGAGGCCGGGAGATCGGCTCCTTGAACCTCGACGTCAACCAGTCATTGATGTCGCGGCCGGTGGTCTTCGATCCGAACGGCGACGGCCTCGAGGCCTTGGCGCTGATCGTTGGCTCCACCGCCACGACGACGCCCTCCAAGCTGGAGGTGTGGCGCCCGAGCGATCTCCATCAGTCGCTCTCCTTGCGGATCAGCACCAATACGCCCCCGTATGGGCCGGTCGTCACCACCGACGTCGATCGCCACCAGGCGCTGCTCATCGCCGGGAACCGCACCGGCGGGCTGATCCGCTATGATCGAGGCACGCTGCTGTCATCGAGTCTGAGCTCTTCGACCCTGTCGCCGTCCACCGTCAATCGCGAGGGACGCGCCCGCCTGCTCCAGACCCGCGACACCCAGGGCAAGACCAACCTGCTGATCGCGCCCTTTCCGATGGGGATGACCGAGCTGATCCCGCTGCCGGTCCGCATCACCGGCGCCAATGCCGCCGCCATCGCGGTGGGAGACGTCGGCCTCGACCCGGGCCCCGAAGCGGTGGTGGGCATCGATAAGACCGTCGAGATCGTGAACCTCGACGACGTGATGGCGCCGGTGCGGAGCTTCGTGGTCGACCCGGCGGCCACCAACGTGATGTCGGTGCTCCTGGCGAACATCGACGCCCGGCCTGGCGCCGAGATCTTGAGCTTCGTCCCCTCCACCGGCCGGATCTACGCCAACAGCTCGGACGGCAGCCCGGTCCCTGGCTGGCCGCTCCAGGTCGGCGAGAGCGGGGTCGAAAACCGCATCCTCGTCTCAGACCTCGACGGAGACGGCGCGCTCGAGATCGTAGATCTCGGCCACACCCGGGTCTCGGTCGTCTCCCTCGGCTCCGGCACGTATGACCACAGCGCCACTCCGTGGCCCACGGTCTATGGTGACGGCAGGCTCCGGGCCGAGAGCCGTGGCGAGTCAGACCCGGGTTGGGGTATGGCTGGCCGGTGAGACTCGCCCCGCTGCTCTGCCTCCTCGTCGCTTGTTCGAGCACGCCCGCTGGACCCACGCCCCCTGACCCAGCCAAGTTCTTCGAAGAGCGCAACCACCCGCGCGCCTACGTCGATGCGCCCTACGCCGCGCTGAGTCCGCGCCTGTTCCGCCTGGCGGCTGAGATCCCCGATCCGGCCGTGCGCGCGCTCTTGTTCTATCGCGGTCAGCTCCACGCCGGGACCTCGACCTCAGTGCTGGTCTACGATCAGGACCACTTCACGCGCCACCCGAGCCCGCTGACGCGAGGCTACGCGGTGGTCGATCTGGCGGCGCAGGGGACGGACCGCTTGATCGTCGGCGGGACCGACCGTGTCGCGATCGTCGAGGACGGTGGCGGAGCGGTGTGGAGGCCCCGAGACCCAGCGGAGCAGGTCCGGGCGGTCACCACCGACAGCGCGACCATCTACGTCGGTACCAACCAGCGGCTCCTACGGCTCAGCCTGGCGGGCCAAGCCACGTCGCTCTACTCGGGCGTCGAGGTCCGAGATCTGGCGGCGACCCGAGAGATCGTGTTCTTGGCCACCGATCGCGGCGTGCTGCGCTTCGACGTACGGACCGCCACCGTCGTCAGCCCGCTCCGGGCCCCGGCCGCGTTGGCCGACGACGATGTCCGAGCCCTGACCCTATCTGACGATGGGGCCACCTTGATCGTGGCGTCGGCCACCGGGCTCTCCCAGGTGCCGGTCGCCGGTGGCCCCAGCGTGATCGAGACCGCCAAGAAGGGCGGCCTGGCGACCACTGATCTGATCAGCGTGACCGAACGCGGCGGCGTGATCTTGGCCGGCCACGCCATCGGCGCCACGACCTTGGGGGCCGAGCGGGACTACTATCACTCCCTCCGCTATATGCCCGATGAACGCGTGGCCGCGGTAGCGCTCGAGGCCGACGGGACCCGCTGGTTCGGCACGCCCCGTGGGGTGGGGCGGCTCGGGCGAGAGATGACCACTTTGGCCGCGCGCGCCGCGAAGTTCGAGGAGTTCCTCGAGCGTCGCCATTGGCGCATGGACGGCTTCGTCGACGACGACGTGCCCCTGGTGGATCCTTGGGATCCCGACGCCGGCTTTCGCCACACCGATCACGACAATGACGGACTATGGACCCAGATGCAGATCGGGCCCTGGTGCTTGGCTTATTCGATCACCAAAGACGAGGCCTACTATCAAAAGGCCCGGAAGGCCCTGGACGTCATGTTCCTCGAGATCGACATCCCCGGAGTGACCTTCACCGCCGCGGGCCTGAAGAAGGGCTTCATCGCCCGCTCCTTGGTACGAGACGATGAAGGCGAGATCTTCGACAACAAGGCCACCAACGATCGCTGGGTCCGCCAAGAGTACGAGGGGCGAACGTACTATTGGAAGAACGACACCAGCTCCGATGAGTATGCCGGACACTTCTTTGGCTACCCCTTGTTCTATGATCTTTGCGCCAAGACCGAGGCCGAGAAGGAGGAGATCCGCCAGCGCATCCGCCTGGTCGCCGACTACCTCATCGAGGGCCATGAGCTCTTGATCGATCTCGACGGCAAGCCCACCACCTTCGGCGACTGGAAGGACCAGGCCGCCGCCGTCGACACCATCGATGGCTGCCCGGACCGGTATCCGCTCGATGCCTGCCTCAGCTCGTGGGGCGGCGGCGGTTGGCTCAACTCCATGGAGATCTTGGGCCACTACCTGGCCGCCTGGCACATCACCGGCGACCAGAAGTACTACGACGCCTACGAGCGCCTCTACACCACCGAGCGCTACGGCGACATGATCCCCATCCGCCCCAACTATGTGACCATCACCGACCCGGCGATCGCCAACCACTCCGACCACGAGCTGGCGATGCTCTCCTACGCCACGCTGCTCCGCTACGAGCCGAACCCGGAACGGCGAGCGCGCCTCCAAAAGTCGATCCTCGACTTCTTCGAGTACGAGAAGGAAGAGCGCAATCCCTGGCAGGTCTCGGTCATCGCCAGCGGCGTCTCCGACGTCCCGTTCCTCGACGAGGCGATCCAGACGCTCAAGGAGATGCCCGACGACTGGCGACCCTGGCGGATGGACAACAACCATCGCGTCGACGCCGACCGCGGGCCGAACGATCGGCACGGCGGCACCCAGTTCACCTCCGTCTTTCCCTATGACGAGATCCGGACGATGAAGTGGAACGGCAACCCCTACCGGACCGAGGACGGCGGGAGCTCGAGCGTCATGTCCCCCACGCCCTACCTGATCGCCTACTGGAAGCTCCGCTACTACGGCCTCATCACCGCGCCCTAGGCTCGTATGGGATCGAAGCTCAACCCGATCGCCTTGGCGATTCCGTTCTTCTTCCTCCTCATCGGGGTGGAGGTCTGGGTGGCCCGGCGCCGCGGTGTGCGCGTGTATCGCTTGAACGACGCGCTCGCCGATCTCGGCACCGGCGTCCTGCAACAGGTCTTCGGCCTAGCGCTGCGGGCCTTCACCGCGGCGGCCTATGTGGCGGTCTTTGATCGCTTCGCGCTGACGGCGCTGCCCCCGGACTCGGTGCTGACCTGGGTGGCCTGCTTTCTGTCGGTGGACTGCTGCTACTATTGGTTTCACCGCGCCAGTCATGAGGTGAATTTTCTGTGGGCGGCCCACGTCGTTCATCATCAGAGCGATGAGTATAACTTGGCGGTGGCGCTGCGGCAGTCCGCGCTGCAGCCGGGCTTCTCTTGGGTGTTCTATCTCCCCTTGGCGATCTTGGGCTTTCCTCCGCTGGTGACCTTCGTGGTGATCGCCTTCAACACGCTCTACCAGTTCTGGATCCACACCCGACTGATCTCCCGGATGGGCTTCCTCGAGGCTGTCCTCAACACGCCCTCCCATCACCGGGTGCACCACGGCCGAAACCCCCAATATATCGACCGGAACCACGCCGGCATGCTGATCATCTGGGACAAGCTCTTTGGGACCTTCGAGCCGGAGGTCGAGCCGGTGATCTACGGGATCACGCGCCCGCTCCGGAGCTGGAACGCGCTGTGGGCCAACCTCCACCCCTGGAAAGATCTCATCGGGCAGGTGCGGCGGACGCCCCGGGTCCTCGACAAGATCAAGCTGTGGTTCATGCGGCCGGGGTGGTCTGCGCCGGAGACGATCGCACCGGAGCCGGGATACTATGCCGCGCTCGATGATCCGAGCTTCGATCCCACGGCCGATCGCCCGAGCCGGTGGCTGGCGACGACGGTGTTCGTGCTGGCGACGGCGCTCGCCCTCTGTCTGATCGCTGGGCTCGTCGAGGGAGTGTGGGCCGGGATCGCCGGAGTCCTGATCGCCGCGGCGCTGGCCGGCGTAGGGGTCTTGCTCGAAGGGCGTGCGCGGCTCCCGGGCCTGAGCTTTCGGCGGGAGCCCTAGATGCTGTCCTGGTGCCTCCTCCTCGCCGCGGTCCCTTCCTTGCCGACGGGCGTCTTCAGCTCACGAGACCCGGAGTTGGTCGCCAATGGCGCGGGCGTTCGTCGCACGCTCACCTTGGAGCAGGGGCGCTTCGTCTTGGAGTCGGCGGTCGGAACCGCGGACCTGAGCACGATCTGGGTGGAGGCTCGCCTGGAGGGCACCATCACCGCCACCAGTGACTCTCGGGCGGTCCCGGGGGCCAAGGAAGTCACCCTGCGCTTCAACAAGAAGACTATCCGCCGCCGCACCGCTGACTTCGGCGTGATCCAGCGGCTCGATCTATCGCGCTGCGGCCTGGAGGTCGATCGCTGGGTCGATATCACCCACCTCGGCTGTTCTTGGATCTTCCCGGTCGAGGCCCACGCCCAGGACTATGATCTCCTGGCGCTCGAGGGTGAACTCCTGCGGCTCGGCGCTCGGCCGCCGGATGGGATGCTCGAGACGCCCGCGCGGCGCCCCAAGGTGCTAGGGCCGCCGCTGGTGCGGGTCAAGAAGAAGCCCTAGGGGGAGCCCAGCGCATCGCGCAGGCGTGGCTCGAGGAAGTCCGCGACCAAGGCCACCGTCTCGGGGGTCCAATGGTTGTCGTCTCGGATGTACAAGTATGGGCTGCGATGAGCGGCAAAGAGCGGCAGGAGATCGACCACCTCCAGACCGGCCTCCGTCGCGGCATCGCGGATGGTATCAAGGAACGTCGGCCTGACCATCCGAACGCGCTCGGCCTCAGGGAAGAGGTCGGGATAGGTCAGGCCAGCCTCCGGGACTGGGCATAGTATGAACCGACTCCCCTGAGCCGCCAACGCCCGCTGGTACTGCCGCAGGGTTTCGAGGGTCTCCGGGATCGCCCGTTCGTCGAGCGGCTCAAAGAGACGTTGGCGGGCCAAGGTGTCTACTAGTGCCCACTTCCCATCGGGGTAGATCGCGTCTGGCGGCCCAAAGGCCTGAACCCGAAGCTCGCTCACCCAGCGATGCGACAGGACGGCCAGGCCGTTGTCCCGCGTCAGGCCCTTGTTGAAGCGCTCGATCTCATCGGTGATCGCCTGCTGACGCTGGGTGAAGCTCGCCCAGAGGCTGGGGTGCGCTTGGCGGTCGCGCTCCGCGCGGACCTCTTCGCGGGACATGGCCTTGGGGATGCGAATCTTGTCCAAGTCCTTGGAGCCGAGAACCCAGAGCACTACGCGGGGTGGGTGAGGCCGAAAGCGGCCGTCGGCCAAGTACAGTGGCCCCGCCTCGACGCCGACTGCGCCGTAGTTATATGCCGTCACCCCGAGCCGCTTCGACAGCTGCGCTGGCAGCGTCTCCTCGTCCGATAGTCCGACGCCAAAGACGAAGGAGTCGCCCAGCACGACCAGCGGAGGTGCCTGCGAAAGAGGCGCATTGCGAAACCCCGCCTGGTCAGTGTTGAACGTCACCGGGTGGCTGAGCTTCAGAGATTCAGCCCCGACTCGGTAGGAGAATACGCCGTGCTCCAGCCGCTTGAGCTGCGCGTTCGGACGGAACCTAGGGCCACGGACCACCTCCTCATAGGGTCGAAAGTACGGCTCGCCGAAGTCCAGGCCCACCGCCAACAGCGCCGCGTAGACCGCCGCAAAGAGCAGCAAGGCCGGGCGGATCGTGCGCTCAGTCGTTAAGGACATTTCCGCCTCCTCAAAACCTGAAATAAAGAAAGGGTGAGATGTTGCGGGAGTAACCGATCAGCAAGCTGAGCGTGAAGAGGCCTGCTGCCCAGGCGGCCCTCGGGATCGTCCAGCTGGGCGCGGGGCGGCTGCTGTTGGGAGTCCCCCAGAGGATGCCCAGCATCAGGAGCAGGGCGACGCTGGCTTCCAGCGAGATTGAGCCCAACTCACCGGAGGAACCGAACATCGCGCCGACCCACTCCAGGGCAGGCTCGAGCCCCTCGATGCGGAAGAAGGCCCAGGCAACGTGCACTCCGATGAAGACCACGGCGACCTCGAGGGCGCGTCTCACCAAGCCAGCGGTCGGCGCCGGCTTTGAGCGACCTCTGATGAGGCGCTCGACGGCCAGGAAGGTCCCGTGGAGCCCTCCCCAGACGACAAAGTTCCAGCTGGCGCCGTGCCACAGTCCTCCTAACAACATGGTGATCATGAGGTTCAACATGGTCCGCCACAGTGAGCCTCGATTTCCTCCCAGCGGGACATAGAGATAGTCGCGGAGCCAGGTCGAGAGGGTGATGTGCCAGCGCCGCCAGAACTCGGCGAAGCTGCGAGACTGGTAAGGCGAGTCGAAGTTTATCGGAAAGTGAAAGCCCAGCATGTGGCCAAGGCCGCGCGCCATGTCGGAGTAGGCCGAAAAATCGAAGTAGATCTGGCCCCCGTAGAACAAGATGGCGGCCCAGGCCGGGATTAGTCCAGGGCGGGGGACCGCCAATATCGGGTCGGCAAATGCGGCCAAGGTGTCGGCGACGATCAACTTCTTGGCCAACCCGATCGACAGCAGCCGCAGTCCCTTAGCGAAATCGTCAAGGTTCAGGTGCCGCTCGATCATCGCCTCAGCGACGTCGGCGTAGCGGACGATGGGGCCGGCGATCAGCTGAGGGTAGAGGGTCACGAAGGCGCCGAAGTCGACGATGGACCGCGCGCGCTTCACCTCGTTTCGGTAGAGGTCGATGGTGTAGCTCATCGACTGGAAGACGAAGAACGAGATCCCTACCGGCAGCGCCGCGTCGATGTGCGGCATGGACTTCAGGCCCAGGTCGCGGATCGAGCTGGTGAGAAAGCCGATGTACTTGAAGTACCCGAGCAGGCCCAGGTTCGTTACCAATGACAGGATCAGCCAGCGCCGGCGAGTGGTGGGGGAGCTCGCGTCGGAGATGCGGCCCCCGACGAAGTAGTCGAGCGCGATAGTCCCCAGCAGGATGGGGGCGTAGAACCAGCTCGAGCTGATGTAGAAGAGCAGGCTGGCCAGAAACAACCAGCCGTTACGGAGACGCGGCGGTAGTGCCCTGTGGAGACCGACCGCGACCGGCAGAAAGAGGAAGAGGAAGCCAAACTCGAAGAACAACATCCTCGCCGCGGTACCCTAGAGCCCGCCAGCGAATTAGTCTAGTTGGCGGCCGGTTTACCCCATCAGGCAGGGCACGCCGTTGTTCCGGAGCCGGAAGGTGTCATAGCCGCCGCTCTCCATCACCGAAGCGATCACCAGGTTCGGGTTGAGCTCGATGCCGGTGTCGTCGGGCACGCCGGTGAGGGGGTTGATCTTGCGGGGGTTCATCGCGACGTCGCTGGAGGCGCCGATGACCTTGTTCTTGGGGACGCCCGCGCCGATCAACATACAGGCCCCGGTCAGCGAGTGGTCGCGGCCGTTGCGGGTGTTGAGCATTGGCGTGCGGCCGAACTCACTGAACACCACGATGGTCGTGTGCTCGATGTGCGTGCCTCCATCCGGGTGCGGCTCCGCCTTGAGGTCCGCCACCAGCTGCGCCAGCGCGTTCCAGCCCTCAGCCTGATTGTCCGGCTGCTCGGTGGCCCACTGCGCGTCGTGGGTGTCGAGCTGATTGGCCAACTCGATGCTCACGCACTGCGCCACGCCGTGCTTGAGGGCCTGGAAAGCCAGGGCGGCCTGCGACCCGGAGGTGGTCGCGGTGTTGGTGATCCCGTAGCGGGTCCGGAGCGCGACGATCTCGGGATCCGCCAGGTTGGTGAACTGGAAGTGCCGGGCGACGCCGCTGGCCACCAGATCGCGCGCCTTGGTCTGAGTGGAGCGGATCAACGTCAAGAAGCCCTTCTTGTCGAGCGCGCTCGGATCGCAGTCGGCGTGGGCCGCCCGATACGCGTCGAGGCGGGTGCGCGTCGCGCCGGTGGGGGCGTCCCGTCCGTCTTGCAGCGAGGTCACCAGATCTCCGGCGCCGTTGACCGCCAAGCCCGTCGAGTAGGTCGGATCTCCCTCGTTGTACGACTCGACGCGGCTCACCAGATGCGGCAGGGGCTTTAGATCTCCCTGCTGGGTGACGATGCGCGTACCCACCGAGGAGCCCGCGGCGCGAACGCCCCGCGGCGTCATGCCGGTGATGAAGTAGCGGCGACCCACGTCGTGCGTCACTGTGTTCATGTTGAGGCCGCGGACCACCGCGATCTGGTCGTAGTGGGCCGACATGTTCTGCATGACCGGTCCGAAGTTGATGTTCGAGCCTGAGGGCTGGATCATCGTCCGCGGATAGGCGGCCGGCAATAGATCCCAGGCCAGCTCGATCTTGGTCGCCCCCACCCGCGCGTCGGTGAAGACGTTGGGATCGCGGGGATCCAGGCTGAGCAGCGTGTCCCAGCCCCCCGAAAAGTACGCGAAGACATAGCTGCGGTTGGTGAGAGCGGCGGCGTTGGCCCTCCGGGGGAGCGCGCTGTCGAGCATGAAGGCGCCCGCCGAGAGGCCTAGAGATTTCAGGAAAAAGCGTCGATCGATGGTCATAGAGTGCTCCTCAATAGGCCATGAATTCGGGGGCGGTGAGCATCGCGATACAGACCCCAGTCCAGGCCTGATTCGCGTCGTGCGTGTCCGCCAGGATGTCGTTGTAGAGCTGGCGCAGCTCGCTCAGGCCCTCCATCGACGCGTCCGGGACGTGGATCCCGTGCAGCTTGAGCCGCAGGAAGCGCAGGTTCCTATCCACCTCCGTGGCGTAGGGGATGACTTGCTTGGGCGTTGACCCCGTCGCCGCGACGTCGGCCGCGACGGCCAACTTACAAACCTGACCGGCCATGTCATCCATGAACTTGGCGAAGATCGGGTTGGGGCTGGTACTCTCCTGAGTGACGCTCACGTAGTCCGCTTCCCCGAGGGTCCGCGACAACGTGTTGAACATGACGACTGGGTTGGTGCGCGAGCCGTTGGTCCAGGTGATCCCGCCAAAGAGGGCCGGGATCGAGGCGCGGAGCTGCCCCACGGTCAGCCGGTGGGCGTTCTTGCCGTCGCGCAGCACCACCTGCACCAGATCGCCCGGGCCGCGATCGCTGGGCGTGGTGTTCGTCCAGTGATCGTCGAAGGTCGGCTCCGGCGAGCCGGTCGGGCTCGGCGTCGGGGTGGGGCTCGGCGACGGCGTCGGCGTTGGCGTCGGCGTCGGCGTCGGCGTCGGATTCGGTTGTCCGGAAGGCTGAGCCGTACAGGCGGCCAGACCGAAGAGTGAGAGGACCAGGACTTTCTCGAGGGACCTCATTGTGCGGTCTCCTTCCCATCATAGTTGCCGCCGTGCAGATATTCGGGGCGCTTCACGATCTCGGAAATCAGGACCCGGAGGTCATAGTTCGAACGCTTGAAGGTCTCGGTCAGCGCCGCCAAGGTCTCGGCGTCGGTCTCATCGTTGGCCTCGCGCGATAGGTAGCGTTCCCACATCTTGCGGGTCGCGCAGGCGGCGAAAGCTCCGTTGGTGATGGCGGTCGCGGCGATGGCCGAGGGCCCGGCCTCGATTGAAGCCTTCATCTCGTCGGTCGCGAAGACATAGGAGCGGAGCCAACCCTTGTACGGCATCTCCGACGGCGCGCCCGGGGAGATGAAGTACAGCCTCTTGCACGTGGCGTTGCTCGCCGCGTTGGCCTGGGTGCATTCCGTCTTGAAGGCCGGATAGTCGGTCGGATCGAGCGGCGAGAAGCCCGCCTCGGCCATGCGTCCCCAGTGCGCTGCTGCTGGCTCGACCGCGATGTGACAGTACTTGCAGCCGCAGCGCTTGCTCAGATCGGGCTCGGCGGTGCAGGGATCGTCGGCCGAGGGGAGCGTCGTGCCCTCGGGGACTTTGAAGTAGCTGCACAGAAAGGCGTTGTAGAAGCGGTTGGCGCGGCCGCGGTCGGACTGAAACTTGAGCAGATAGATCGGCATCGTCAGGATGCCCGAGTGCAGCGGCCCACCCCGGACGGCTTGCCAGGTGTTCGGTTGATCCCAGGGGATGTTCGGCACGGTGTAGCCGTTGTCGGCCAGGCCGAAGAGGCGGTTCATGCCGCTGGTGGTCTGGTACCGAAGATAGTGCGACAGCGGGCCGTTGATCTCGAAGTCCTTGGAGGTCAGGAGCTCGGTGTAAGGCCGGCCTTCCCGCACGATCTTGTCGATGAAGCGGTGACCTTGCTCGGCCATCGCCGCGGTCACCGTGGCCTCGGTCCGATCCGTGCCGGAGTGGCACCAGCGCAGGTTGGGACCGCAGCCGCAGCCCCGCTGATTCGCGTTGGTGTTGCACTCGTAGGTCCGGGACGCCACGGTCACCGTGAGCGCGTCCTGGGCGTCGAAGGCGCAGACCTTGATCGACGTGGACGGGTTCCAGTAGGGCGCGACCATCACGTAGCCCTCCCGGTTGACGCCCGGATCGCCTGGCTCAGGCGTGGTCAAGATCTCGCCGGCCGCTCCAAAGCGCGCCGGCTCGTCGAGACAGGAGTAACGGGTGGTGCCCCCGCGGTAGCGGACCGACCGGTTGGCGTTGTAGTAGAGGCTGGTGGTCTGATTGCGGGAGATCGTGAAGCCCGCGTCGGCCACTCGGACGTCCGCGATATTCGTCCACAGCAGGGCCTGGAAGAACTCTCGGAGGTTTCCGATCGACTCCTCCGATTGCACCATATTGGTGATCAGCGCGGGGTCGACGGCGCCGTTGGTGACCACCGACTCCAGCTCCGGTAGGTCCGGTAGGCGACCCCGGAGGTCGAGGCTGAGCTGCCGCAGGTAGTGCAAGTTCTCTTGCAGTTGATCTTGCTCGCAAACTTGGGCCTCGGCCGCGGTCGCGCCGAGCAGGGCCATCGTTCCGAGAATGAGCGCCGTCTTTTTCATGGCGTTTCCCCGTTTCAGCGGCGCAGGCCGCCGTCTCTCCACTTCTTGATGAGGTCGACAGTGCCGCCGGTGAGCTGCCTGCCGTTGTTCGGCATGCGGCCTTCCTGGACGGCGGCGATGATGCGCGCGACGTTGGTCGACCAGTCCTCGTAGGTGTCGAGCGAAGGACGCCCGATCCCGGCGGCGACCGAGTGACACGACGCGCAGTTGGCTTGATAGAAGGGCACGATGTTGGCGGCGTAGCCGGGCGGCGGGCCCGCGTCGCCGACGCGCAGCAGGTTTGAGCCATCGCTGAGCCACAGCGCCCCGTCGGTGGTGACCTTGGCGACCTGCACGCGGCCTAGGCTGACCGGATGCTGGACCAAGGAGACGTGCCCGCCGCTGTCGAGGCGGGCCAAGACCGAGCTCCGCACGACCCACACGGCGCCGCTGGTCGGGTCGACGGTCCACGCTTCCACTCCAGTGGCCGCGGGGTCAGAGACGGTGGAGCTGAGCGACACCGCGCGCCAGGCCGCGACCGTGTCCAGCTTGACCCGCTCTACCAAGGCCCCGGCGTCGAGGCCAAAGAGGCGACCGCTCGGCCCGGGCAGGGCGGCGGTGATGGGACGCTCTTCGGACAGGGACTGCAGGCTGTAGCTCGTCCCCTCGATGTGGATGGCCCGGAGCTGGTCGGCCCCGTCGCGCACGGTGATCGCGCTGGTCCCGTCGAAGGCGGCGATCTCCTTGACGGCGTCCATCCCTTCGAACTGCTGGATGTGGCCGCCGGTGTAGATGAAGAGGCCGGCCGCGGTGCCGATCCAGATCTCACTGCCGCGGTTGGCCAAGGCCGTCACTGGGTGCCCCACGATCTCGGTCAGCGGGGAGTGTTCGAGCGCGCCTGAGTAGATCTCGAGCGCCCCGGCCCGCGCGACCACGCTGCCCGCGGCGCTGCTCGCCAGGCCGCTGATCGCCCCCGTGGAGACCTGGGTGAAGCCGCTCGAGCCGAGCGTGTAGAGGCCGGCCTGGCCGCCGACCAAGGTCTGATCTCCCGCCGGGGTCAGCGCGATGGAGAGCGTGCCGTCATTGGCCAGGGCCGCCGGCAGCGCGTGCGTCTCGAGGCCCAAGCTCACCGTCTCGACCTGCGTGGGCCGCACAACCGGAGGCGGCGTGGGGGTCGGCGTCGGCGTTGGAGTGGGGGTCGGCGTTGGAGTGGGGGTCGGCGTCGGCGTCGGCGTCGGCGAGGGGGTAGGTAGCGGCCCGCTGATCGCGCCGCCACAGGCCGCCGCGGCGAACGCGAGAGCCAGACTGGGGGCGAGGCGGAGGAGTCGCATGGGAGGGGGCCTCCGCAAGCCTTGCGCCAGGCCAAGGAACGCGGCTTTGGGGGTGATTGCGGACTCGAGTCCGCGGGATTGTGTACAAGTCCAGCAGACGGATCGCGGACTCCAGTCCGCAGCCATCTTCGCGCTGATTTCGGGCGCTTGTCCCCTCGCTGCCTGGAACCCCGGGGCCGCGCTGCTCCGGACGCTCAGGGGTCCGGGTGGACAGCCCCCCAAACCCGAGCTAGAGCCTCGCCCCATGCCGATGTTCAAGGACCTCACCCCTCCCAAGGG
>Ga0154020_10003250_pt1 | contig 19630 bp, 24 predicted proteins | sample Klosneuvirus_201_FD_109709 | JGI IMG/M metagenome (GOLD analysis project Ga0154020, IMG submission 109709) | Active sludge microbial communities from wastewater, Klosterneuburg, Austria - Klosneuvirus_20160825_MG | ecosystem: Engineered > WWTP > Aerobic digester > Activated sludge | place... | reverse complement strand
TCTCTCCCCTGCTCTACCAAGCCAGCGATAAACGCGTCGGCGAGATCAACCGAATCCGGCCGCATATCCCGACCAACCGCAATCGTGCCATCTGGCATACGGTCTGCAAAAGCCCGCGCCACGTCACGCGAGATATCGGTATTCAGCTCATCAGGCACCAGCCCACGAATATCGTAGGCCTTAAAGATGGCTTTCAGGTTTGCAGCACTCCCCTCACTCATGCGAAACATTATAGCTGATTTGATCAAGAAAAAGATATGAAAACACCTATTGACAATTATCCAACTCAGCATTAATATGTGTCTCACGTACCTTACTAGTACAATCAATCGCGCGGCAGAGACGGATCCAGAGAATCCGCCCGACACCCAGTGGGTCTGCTGCACGAATAGGAGCATTTTGTCTATAGTAAAATGTGGCAAAATGCTGTTCTCAGGGAAATGGCGGGCTGCACGACTGCTGCCTCTGGTATCGAGGGTTCCACCTCGAAGCGCCGTCAATGAGAACTATCACAAGTGCCTCTCCTGGGAGGGTACGCCAAGAAGTCCGCGGGGACCATTGGCGTACGGTTTTAACGGTGAGCCTTCAGACATGGTGCGACCGGCGGAAGCGCCCGGGGCAACCCACAATCCGTCTGGAGTAGTGTATCCACCCTACTTGCGAAACCACCCACCCGGCTGTCTGTCCGACCCAACAGGCTCAGCCCCGGGGCATACGCTCCAACGTTCCTCGGGGAAGATCGCTGACACAGTGTGCGCCCAGCCGCCGTGTCGACGAGCGCAGCTTCAGGCGTGAGCTGCGCTGCTCCAGGGCTCCACCCTCGCTACGGCGATGGTCTGCCTCCTCGGCGGCCCTGGAGCACATTCGCTGACGCGCGCCCAACTCCGCGTCACCGAGGCGTTGAGGGTCGGTCCCTCAACGTCGCACCGAGAGCCCCCTCCGCATGGGTCACTCTCGGTGCAAATCGCTTCATGACGAACTGTTGAGCTACTAAGCTCCACTTCTTCATGACAAGAGCGCCCCACCTAACTGGGTGCCCACAAAACCGCCCCTCAGGGGCTATTAGAACCACACAGGGTCACGCTGGAATCGTGACGTGCCCCAGTCTTCGGACTGGGGCCTCATGCTTTTTACTCACTCTCTACCAGAAGAGATTGCGTTTCACACGGGCATACAGCTTGTGAAACAGCGGCTCTGCCTTGCGCCAACGGGCATGCACTGAGGGCTTGAGTGGATACTCCCAGCAGCCAATAAACTGCGTGACCTCTTGATTAAAACCGGACTTAAATTGGTAAAGCCCATACATTGAATGCTCGGGTACCAACTGATCTTTCGGTGGTACAGCAACCATGTCGTACTCGGTTGCACCCTGCTCCTGGGCCCAGCGCATCGCCTCGTACTGCACTAGGTAAGGAGCCATGAGGTTGCGCTTGGCACCGGTACTACCACCTTCCTTATAGTAGGCTTTCCGACCAAAACAGAAGGCGTATTCGGCGGCAATTACCTCGTTTTCATGCACGGCGACGAAAAATTGACCCATACCAGCCTGCGCGAAGCCCTGCCAATACTCCCGAAATGCTTGCTTTGGCCGGAGATAAAAGCCCGCTCGCCCCTGAGTATCCCCCATGAGCTTATACATCAGATCCACCATCTCGTCGGTCGCCGCTCGCCGCTCAATCACTACGCCTTTCTTGCCGGCGAGTCGGATATTGTAGCGCGTCTTCTGCTTGAAGCTGGCGAGAAGATCTTCGTCGGACTTATCAATATCAACAATAATCGTCGCCCGAAACTGTAGGTCGTGCGGGCTCTTCACCCAGCCGGCTGGTTTTGGATTGAGCTCACCATCATAGAGTTCAGGCTCGATCATGAGCATAAATGCCTTCGGATCAACCTTGTGGACATATGCTTTCAGATCGCTCGTGAAAACCTTGAGCCGCCCCTGGTCAGACTTCGTCGCCGTGTAAGCGAACATGCCTGGGCCCTTTGGCGCATACCAGATGGTACCGAAGCCCGGAGCCGACTTCACGAGAGCCTGCACATACACTCGTTCACCATTCGCTTCCCACACAAGCCGTTCGGGTCGCCACCCATAGCTAGCCTTGTACGCGCCCCATTCTTGGGTCTGATAAATGTGCCCTCCATCGGGGTTTTCGAGCACCAGCTGATTCCAGCTATCGCGCTCTTCGGTTCCGGCTCGTCGAATCATGAGCTTCATTATACCGCGATGTCAGCTCGTTACAGCATTGACGAAAGTATTTTCAGGTTGTAGAATCAGCTAATCGTACCTACCCACCCCAGCACAAAGGAAGTCATCATGACTCGAAACATCCAGGAAGTGCCGACACTCTCAGAGGAGGCCATCGACAAGATCTTCGAGGAAGCCCGGCTCGACCAAGCCAGCTTCATCGATCTGGTCTTCCGCGCCACGGTGCTCGAAGAGCATGAGGCGCTCGTCCAGCTCAGCCTGTTCCTCGAGAGGCTCCGTGAGTACCTCTACGAGCAGGCCGATGAAGACGACCTCGACCTCCTCGGACGCCCGTCGATCATCGAACTGATGTACGACGTGCGACTCGAGCGCATCGACGAGATCACTGGTCGCAAGGTCGCCCGGCGCAACCAAGCGGCTGCAGCCACCCTGCACAACCAGATGATGCCGGTCGCACTGCGCTACCAGGCCCTCATCTTCCTCCTCTCTCAGGAGGAGCTCCCGGGTCTCTCCGACGACTCGGCCACTCTGGAGATGATCTACGAACTCCAGAACAACTGCTTCCACCTCGAGGCCTTCGAGCTCTTCTTGAGCGCCATGAGGGACCCTGCCCTGGACCTCGTTCATCGCAAGCAGGCCAAGGGCAAGGCCGCCCGCATGTTCAAGGAGGCCGATCCGAGGATCCACTTCGACTTCGACCCAGATGCTCATCTCGGGCGCTTCGAAACCAAGTCCCCCGAGGAGGTCTTCGAGAAGTACTTCCAGGAACGCTTCGGTCGAGGTGTCTACTTCGACCTCCTGACCACCATGTCTGGCGACCCACTCTGGCGACCCTGACACAACCGGTCACTACCCCAACAGGGGTGGCGGCCGTTTTTCTTGGGACTCACAACACGACCAATCAATTCTCTATAGAGAAAGAACCTACATGATTGATACCGAAGTCAGAATCCGCGCAATCCGCTGCGGCATCGGAACTGCGCCCAGATTCGAACACAGCCGAGCCATCCAGCAGGCAGTGTTCGTAGAAGAACAGGGCGTCGATCCGGAGCATGTGTTCGCCAACGAACGCGACGCGACGCACTACGTCCTCTACGCTCTCATTCGAGAGACCTGGACTCCCGTGGCCTGCGCACGGGTTCGACATCTCCCGACTCGCTGCGTCAAGATCGAGCGAGTCGCTGTGCTGCCCGATGAGCGCGGCAAGAAGTACGCCCGCAAGCTCCTGGAAGAGATCATCAACGAACAGGGCGAACGCTACTCACCCGAGTTCTTCTACTTGAACTCACAGGTGGACGCAACCGGCCTGTACTTGAGCCTCGGCTTTCGCCAGGTTTGCGACGTCTTCAACGAAGCCGGCATCCAGCACATCCGCATGGAGCTCGCCTGGCCTCGCGCCAGATAGCCACCCCTCCTTCTTATTTCGGTAAGAAGGTTATTTTATTTATCCATGCGCCGTAACGATCGATACGCTCGATAGGCTCGATATTTGTACCGTTTGATCGGCATATCCCAGGTACCAATCGTGTTCACTCGCTCGCCACCAAAGCCCATCTTGAATTTTGTGATGCCAGCCCATTTGTGATCTGGCTGGTCTTCTGGCGCGACCCCCCAAAAGTCAAAGTGCTGCATGCCGGCTGATTTCGCATCGACTATCATCCTCCAGAGCGCGGCAACTGCAACCTTATATTGACGGTTGAGGACCTGATCATTTGCAGCATAGGCATACGTACGCGTGTCGCCCCAGTCATACACGAGCGAGATGCTCGCCGGCTTACCCTCAACACTCGAGACATAAAAGCAACCAGACTTATGGTCAAGGAGAGTTTCTGCCAAATGTCGATAGTAGCTATCTGGAAGGTTTGTAATGTGATTAAAGCGTGCCGTATCCGCAAGCAGGCGCAGGAAGTCATCCATTGGCGAGAGGTCATCAACCCGCTCGATCGAAATCCCCCGCTTCTCGGCTGTATTGATGAGATTCCGGTGGCCGGACTGCATTGCTCGATGAAGCTCTTCTTCCGACTTCGTCAGGTCGAGCATGGCAGTGTGTTGTGGGTCGATCTCGTGAATCTGATGTGCACCGACCGACCGCATGTCGGACTCAGTGACAGCCCCAATCGGCTCAAGACGTACAAAATCAACACCCTGCTCGTCGGCCGTCAGCTCAATACCCCGCAAGGCTTCACTGGCATCCTCGAGCACTACTGGGCCGTAAGGGATCATGAGGTATTTCAGGCCTTTCGACTGCCGAACAAAGCCTTGCCAGATCCATTTTTCAAGCTCCTCTGACTGCACCGATCCACGACCAACCCGCTCCTGAAATTCTCGCCAAACGGAGCTCTGGAGGATTCCGCCACCCAATGCCTGAACTCGCTCATCCCACTGTGTCGAACTAAACTGTTGCATGACTTCCATTGTACCGCAGCTGCCCGCCCAGCGTTATTATTGCTTATTGCCAATATTCATTGTATAATTTGGCGGTTATTGCACCTGTCCACCCGAGAGGAATTCTCATGAAACTTCTGCCCAAGCATGCCCAGACCGATGACGATCTGTGGTTCGTTCCACCGCCGTCCAGGCGACATCTCGTCAGCCACGACCCACTGGTGAACCAAGCTCTCGATGATGGTCTCGTCCAGACGCTCGTCTGGACTGCGATCGGCATCACAGTCATCGCTACCGGCTTCATCGTCATCCCGACGCTGATCCTGCGTCGGCGCCACAACCGGTGAAACGCCTCGCGCTCCTGGCCTGTACGCTATCGCTGATCGCCACGTCAGCATGCGCCGACACCGATCAGGCAGACCAGGAGTCGGCTACCATTGTGCACGAGAACATCGTGACAACGTGGTTCCAAGCCGGCGCTCCAGCTGGCCCCGATGACCAGGGCATTTCCAACGAAAGCTCGGCCTGGTACTCCAACTGGGCTCAGCACATGTGCACCGTCGACTATGACGGCTCGCGCAAGCTCGAACAGAAAGACTGCGACAACCTCTACTACTTTGCACTCCCCTGTGCAGACTACGACGAGGCGGGCCCAATCCCCGAGCACATCGCGATGTCCCCCCGGGGAGAATACGAGGAATCGGCGTTCAAGAACCGCTGGATCCAGGTCAATCTCCGACTTGGCTCACTCATCCGCACGGTCTTCGTGCAGTGGCAGGACGTGGGGCCGCTCTACACGGATGACTGTAAGTATGTCTTCGGTGGAGAACGGCCGAGGCAAGAACGCACTGGAGATGTCGAGTCAGCGCTCGACCTATCCCCCGCGGCCTTCAAGTATCTCGTCGGCGACCTCTCGATCGGACAGCTCAAGACCGAGTGGCGCTTCGTCGATGATGTAGAAGTTCCTCCCGGCCCCTGGACCAAGAACATCACCACAGCTGGTCCCGACTGGGACTAGCCCCTCGCCCACCGTATTCCGCGGTGGGTTTTCCTTTACAGGTAGGAGCTTAGATAGTAAGATATGCGTCGTTGTACCTACTACTCAGATAGGACCTGCACATGAACTCCTTGGATTACGACGACCACACGCGCGACTACCCCGGCAGCGGCTGGGAGAGCTACCGCGACTCGCAAGATCCGTTCGCACACGACTCTGGCAAAGTCGCCCTGGTGACCATGGGTTGGCTCTCGCTCACAGCCGGCGTCGTCGTCGGCATCGCCCTAACCACACGGGCGCTCATTCGGTGCATCAGCTCTCGTACTTCGCACCGCAGCTCCTCATGAACGAAGCCCCTGTAAGGATCTACATCGGCATCGAAGCGCCAGTGTGGGGGCATAGCTGGGAGCCACTCACGATCGAGGTCCACCCCGACCGTCCTGTGGGTATTGGGCGACTATGCAGACTCACGAACGATGCTCAAGTCAGGCAAAGCGCACCGTCCTGGATAGGCCTCATCGATAGAGGTGGCGCAGTCCGTCTCGTCTCGACAGATCCGTCGGAAGCGTACCATGTCGGCCAACTCATCGACATTGCACGTGAGGATTCCGGAGCTCCTTTCACCGAGAGAGTCTGGTGCTGGCTCGATAGTCATCCCGGCGAGACTCACTCGGCAGCTATCAGGCGAGCATCGCAGGCCCGGTTTGGCGCCATCTGCTAAAAACCCGTCCTCCTAAACTGGAGAACGGGTATTTTTTTATTTACGCAGCGAGGACATCTGCGGCCGCCTGCACCTGCTCGTTCATGCGCAGGGCAATCGACACTCGCGGCTCACTCGTCAGAGGTGGGCCAATGCGGTGCCGCAGCCGAGGGTCATTCTGGCTCACTGTATCAGGGCCGCTCAGCAACGTCAGGGCGCCCGGAAGAAGCTGGTAGCCATGTCGTCGTCCAGCCCAATCCTCCACTTCGATACGCGCTGCTCCACAGATGCTGAAGATCACGACAAGGTGCTTGTCGCTCGCAAAGTCGCGGTGCCACTCGATGCCGGCACCACTGTCGTTGTAACGCTGAATCGAGATATCGTTCACCCGCCAGCGCATCAGGCCGTGCCGCACTCGGGCACGTGCCCGAGCCAACACCACTGACTCCGTACCCTCAACGAGCCAAGCCAGCTCGGGAGGCCACCGGCCCGACTGAAAACCAGCCTGTTCGAAATGCTGATAGACGCGCATATCTCCGCTTGGGCGATAGCTTAAGTCATTGCACCACTTCGCCAGCACGGCAGCCGTCTCCGGAAAGAGCACTCGCTGCGAGACCGCAAAGTCGCGGTCGATACAGGCGTCTACCGCCAACCTCATGCGATGCTGATTCATAGTATAGAGCGATGCATGCCTCATGACGCCTCCAACTCCTGGATCAAGGGGACTTCGCAGAAGTCATGCACCATGTACATCCGGTGACGCCAGCGCTCGTACAGCGACAGCGCGTACTGACCGGGCTCGAACTTCTCGCCGCAGTGCATGCAGGGCGGAAGCAAGCCCATAAACTCCGAAATCTTCGTGATGGCCTCACACTCCATTGCGACCGGCATCACTGACCCCCGATCGGCTCGCCGAAAGTCTGACGCTCGAAGGCGTCGTGACAATCCTCATGAGCGAGGTAGTTGCTGATGCGTTCGCCATTGCGGATGATCACCGAGGCGACAAAGCGCTCACCGGTGTACACTCGCACCAGACAGTGCTCACACTTATGACGATGCGCGCGGTACGGCGGACATGACCACACACCCCGGGCATGTTGAGCAGTGTAGCTCCACATAATCCCCTCCTAGTTGTAAAGTTGCGCTCGGACTATTACTAAAAAACCACCCGAGCGGGTGGTCTTCTTATCTAGATCGTTGATAAATTATAACAACACCAGCCGCTCACGTCGTTTCGACGAAATCGTCATATAGCTCGACCAGGTTGTGTGGTGTTTATTGATTAGCATTAGTTTTATGGTAACAAATCCGAACAGAAAATGAAAACCCGCACCTACTCTATCTGAAAGTAAGTGCGGGAACATGCCTAGAAATCAATATGCCTGGTCCGGCTACTCCCAATGACATAAAAGTACGCCCGACTAGACTCCGTAGTAATGAGTGTCCTCGTCGGTAAACCTTTATGTTTTGTAGGGATAGACAGCACTTGCGCCTTCTCAATGTCTGTCTGCACGGCAGTGCCACGCGCCTGCGTAGCTACCAGAAGTCGCCCTGTAACGCACAGGATTTTAACTTCTCCGTGGAGGTATTGAGGGACAAGAAATCCCGCCATATGAGTTTCGTCAATGAAGTGGAGCTCAACATGATCATTCGTAATCCCAAGTTCTGCGAAAGCCCGAGCATACTCCACTACTCTTTGACGCAGTCGATCCTCAACCTCGTCTTGCAGGCACTCAGAGACAGATTCAATCACGTCGGTGAGTGACCCCATCTGGTAGAGACTATGCAATTCTGTAGAAATTGCCCTGTCTTCATACTTTGACCCCATATAGAAAGACCAGCCCATATTAGTACCCCTCTTTTCGTTTTGTTATAAGGTGCGCTCAGGTGAAAATTGTGCATAGATACAAAAAAATGACCGCCTGAGCGGTCAATTCTGCGAGTTTAGTGCCTTTTCCTTAGCGCAAACCTGGCCGCTCAGTCCGTCGAGTGCCGAAAAAATACCAGGTTGTTGCGTTGCGAAATTGCATGATGACCTGTATTATTCCATAGATTATGGCTACTGACAAGAATATCCGAACCATTCTCGCTATTGAATCAAGTTGCGATGAGACCGCTTGCGCGATCATTCGTGATGGGCGCGATGTGCTCGCCAACGTCATCGCCAGCCAAGCCGACCTACATGCTAAGTTTGGTGGCGTCGTGCCAGAAGTAGCAGCCAGATCACACATTGAGGTTGTGATTCCTGTCATCGAAGAGGCTCTTGAGGCGGCTAGCTGTAGCTGGGATGACATCGACGCCATTGCAGTTACACGTGGACCCGGGCTCATCGGCTCGCTGCTTATCGGCGTTCTCACTGCAGAAGTTCTTGCCGTCGAAAAACGTAAGCCGCTCATTGGCGTGAATCATATCTTGGCCCATGCCTTCGCGAGCTTTCTGACGGAAGGTGCTCAGCCAACCTTCCCGATGCTAGCGCTCATCGTAAGCGGTGGCGACTCGCGACTCATGCTTTTTGAAGAAGATCTCAGCTTTCAACTCCTCGGACAGACCAGAGACGATGCTGCCGGTGAAGCCTTCGACAAAGTCGCCAAGCTCCTTGGCCTGCCCTACCCTGGTGGCCCAAACATCTCGAAAGCCGCCCAAGGGGGAAATGATCAAGCTTACAAATTTCCTATCGCGAAACTCGGACCTAATTCGCTCGAATTCAGCTTCTCAGGGCTAAAAACTGCCGTCCTCCGACAAGTCCAGGAGCTAATTGGGGATCGACCCGGCCTCACAGACCTCCGCAAAAGCTATCAGCTGCCACCACAAGCGGTTTCGGACATTGCCGCGAGCTTTGAGGCGACCGTAGTTGAAACGCTTGTCAGGGGCCTTGTACGTGCGTACGAGCGCTACTCGCCGAGCAGCGTCGTGATTGGTGGTGGCGTAAGTGCGAACAAGCGACTGCGCGAAGCAATTCTCGACAAAATTCCAGAAGCACGAGTTGTCGAGCCCGTCTTCTGTACGGACAATGCCGCTATGATTGGGGCTTTGGCGTATCGGATGGCGCAGCGGGATCTGGAGTTGCAGCAGTCGCAGGACCTGACACTGACGGCAGATTCGAGCCTGGAAGTTCTGTAGGCGCAGCAGCCAGGCCTGCTGGTGGGGGTGCTACTGGAGTCTGTTGCATCGAGGATGCAGCTCCCGCTGAGAATCCAAGCTTTTTCCTCAGCCAGTACGGGAAGAGCATAATTGCTAACATCACGGCGGTCTGGACGAGCCCACCGCCAACAGAGCTGATCGCACCAGACACTGAGTAATCAGCGCTCACAATCAAGAACAGTCCCGCGAATGTCGAGAGTAGCAGAAGTCCAACGGCAATTGTCACAATGACGGAGTTTATCTTCCAGAAACGCGCCGACGGTCCGGTCTTCCCGTATACCATTCTAATAACCTTGAAGTTAAAGATAATTGCGACAACGATAGCTGCGAGCGGAATTATTCCTAGTAGCCAGAGTAGCGATGTGAGCTCCGATGCGGTAGCTACTGGAGCAAGGAAGCCTTGATTGAAGGGGCCAAACAAGAATAAAGCGATGACTGTTAAAAACCCAAAGAACAAACACATAAGAATCGCAAGGACTGGCGGGATACTATACAAAAGTTTTTTGCCTGTCGTCGGCTGACCTGGATTCACGAGTGAGCTCCTTTTGTAGAAATGATAGCATAACTAGCATCCACACCAGATAATTGGTAGGCTGTAAAGCATGGAAAAAGCTTACGAGCCATCAAAATATGAGCCACAAATCCGCCAGCTTTGGGATAAATCAGGCAGCTACGCACTAGGCAGCAACTCCCCTGCTTCCGATGCAAAGCCATTCACTATCATCATGCCGCCACCGAATGCCAATGGCAGCTTGCACGCTGGACACCTCATGTACGTCGTCGAAGACATCATGACGCGCTATGCCCGTATGCAAGGCCGCCCCACCCTCTGGCAACCAGGCACCGATCACGCCGGCATCGAAACACAGTTCGTCTACGAAAAGGAGCTCGCTAAGCGAGGTAAAGCTCGACATGATCTCGGCCAAGAAAAATTCTATAGCGAGGTATGGGATTTTGTAGAGAATCACAAAGGCACAATGATCTCCCAGATGCAGTCGATGGGCTTCTCGGCCGACTGGGATAAGCTCAAATATACCCTCGATAGCGACATCGTAGATATCGTGCTCGACACCTTCAAGCAGCTTCATGACGACGGGCATATCTACCGCGGTAACCGCATCGTAAACTGGGATCCGTCAACGCAATCCGCCTACGCAGATATTGAGCTCAAGCACGTGGAACGAGAAGATGAGATATACACTCTTGATTACGGAACTGTCCAGATAGCCACGACTCGTCCTGAAACCATTTTTGCCGATGCAGCAGTCGCCATAAACCCAGAAGATACTCGTTTCGCTGATCTCTCAGAACAAATCGCCATGATCCCACTAGTAGATCGCCCGATCCCTATCATTGCTGATGCGCATGTCGATCTTGGGTTCGGCACAGGAGCGCTCAAGGTCACACCTGGACACGACAAAAACGACTACGAGATAGGCTTGCGTCACAATCTCCCTCAGCTGACAGTTGTCGACTTCGAGGGAAAGATGATCAACGTGCCCGAAAAATACGCTGGCCTTACGGTAGATGCCGCCCGTAAAGCTGTTGTCGCGGACCTCGATGCTGCCGGCAAGCTCGTCCGTCGCGAAAAAATCACTCACTCTGTAGCCATTCAGGACCGTTCGGGTGCCGTCATTGAGCCTCTCATCACCGAGCAATGGTTTATGCGTATGGCCGAGCTGAATCGTCCTGTCGTCGAAGCAATCGAGAAAGAAGAAATTAAGCTGTATCCTAAGCGTTTCAAGAAAATCGCCCTTGAATGGCTTAACAACGAACATGATTGGTGTATTTCTCGGCAAATTTGGTGGGGCATCCGCATTCCCGTGTACTACAAGACCAGCCACAATGCCGACAAACAGCCATACATCATCGCCAAAACCGAAGCCGAAGCCATAGCGTACTACGGTGAGGGCAACTATCGTGCCGAAACCGATACCTTTGACACCTGGTTTTCATCTGGGCAGTGGCCGTACGCCACACTCATGACGAGCCTTGGCGACAATTGGGAGGAGCACTACCCTACTACTGTGATGGCAACTGCCCGTGACATCCTGCACAAATGGGTCACTCGTATGGCGATGTTCTCGATCTATAAGACTGGCAAAGTCCCGTTCGAAAACGTGTACCTATGGGGTATGGTTACAGACGACAAAGGTCAGAAGCTCTCAAAATCCAAGGGCAACTACACTGATCCTCTCGAGATCACAGCCCAATATGGCACCGACGCGCTGCGCCTTGCCCTGTCGATAGGCATTACTCCTGGAAACGACGGCAAACTCTCTGAAGAAAAGATCAAAGGTTACCGTAATTTCTGTAACAAACTTTGGAATGTTGCACGGTTTGTCACCAGTCGCCTAGAAGAGGATTACCAGCCAGAAAGCCCTAAGCTGCTCTCCCCTGCCGACCAATGGATTATTGAAAAGACTAACATTGCCATCAAGGACACTACGAAAAACCTCGATAACTACCGCTTTTCCGAAGCGGGCGAAACCGTCTATCGCCTACTCTGGAGTGAGTTTGCAGACTGCTACATTGAATACGCCAAGCAATCGCTCAACCCTGAGGTGCTGACCTATGTTCTAGAAGCGGTCTTGAAGCTCGCCCACCCGTTTGCTCCATACGTCACCGAAGCGATCTGGCAGGAGCTCCCGTGGACCAGCTCAAACCTTATTACCGAACACTGGCCGAATACAATTATACGAACTGATGCCGAACTTGCCAAGCGGTTTGACGTGCAAATTGCCGAGATTTTAGCTTCAAAAGAACAAGATGCATCCGCAGCTCACAAGGCGAAGTTACAAAAAGAGCTCGATGCCAAGAAGCAGCACATCGCAACTATTGAAGCGAAACTCGCGAACGAGAATTTTGTTGCCCACGCGCCTGAAGACGTCGTATCCGCTGAGCGTGCTAGACTAGTAGCAGCCAAACAAGCGTATGACAACATTCAAGCTGCCATCAAGAACATCACGAAGTAAACAAGCCAAAGCATCGCGCCGCGGGGTTATTGCCGCTATCGTGGTGCTTTTCTTATGCGTGAGTTTATGGGCGGGGAGAGACGCAGCCGCTCAATCAGCAGTCGACAATACTGTCAACTCAGCGCCCGAAACCAAAGAAAAAACGCTGCGCGCAATATCGGCAGCCACTTTTCGCGCCGATGCAGTACAGCGTGCTCTCGGTGACTATTACATGAGCATCTCCCAGCCTAAGCTCGCCGCCACCACATACGCCGGGGGATCACGCCAGCTTGATCAGGCAGCCATGGGCGCGTACTACCGAGCGGGCGATCTATCAGCCTCGGCCAAACTCTACCAAAAGACCAATGCCGACTCAGAAAAACTCTATATAAAAACGCTGCTGAGCCAAGACAGGGTCGGGGAGGGGTGTGAGCTCATCGCCAAGGCAGGGGAGAGTGCCGGGTATTTACAGCCAGCCTGTGACGCCCTCAAGGACGGAACGGTCACCCGGCTGGAAGCCTATGAGCTTATTGCGCTTGATATCCCGCTACCAGCCGAGAAGACACTCCGCGCACAGTCCGCGAAGACAGCTGGGGACTGGCAGACACTGGTCGCACTACGTCTTCGCGCAGGGGAGGGGAGTGAGGCGGCCCGTCTAGCAAACGAAGCAGCTCAAGCCTTCCCCTACGATGCAGCCCTCGCAAAGCTCCAGCAACAGCTGCAGTAGTCGTCGGCACGTGAAACATACAAGCATAAGCTATTTACATTTTTTGTATGTATTTTGTACGTTAATACATCGAGCAGGTATAGACCGTACATAGCGATTTTTCTGCATTTATCGTATAATCTATCTCTGTTGACCAACAGCTACGGAGAGGTACCCAAGTGGCTGAAGGGGCTGGTTTGCTAAACCGGTAGGGCGGGGTAACTTGCCGCGAGGGTTCGAATCCCTCCCTCTCCGCCATGATGAACAGACTTCCTTGGACTCCAATAGAAATCGGCTGATCATGGCTCATGCTCGCACACACGTCGCCGACTCGCTTCGAGAGACAACTCGTATTGTCTTCACGGCGCAGTCGGCCAAAAATTTTCATCAACGCATGCTCATCTGTAAACACGCTTTTGAAGAAGGAGTTACGCCGATTAATCCTTTTACGAACTTCGGCTACTACCTTTATGAACTCGTCGATCGCAATCTCGTCCGACAGGGGAATAACAACTTGGTCCGTATCGCTGACGAGCTCTGGGTCTATGGAGACATTAGTGATGGCATTATCAGCGAGATTAGGTATGCCAAGCAGCTCAAGAAGCCAATTCGATACTTCGATATCAGCCACCTGCCCGACCCACCTATACCAGCCCTCCTGCAAGATCTCCCATTTGAGCCAAACATCACCGATGACAAAGACCGCCTCATCACAGAGCTTGTATCGTGAACACAGAGCTTGGGCATATCTCCATCAAAGACTCAGTCGATGGAGTAAATTCGGTTTCATTTCACGAAACAACCGAAGTACAAAATGAAGCAGCTGAACGGCAACTGAGAGAGTATTTTAATGGTCAGCGAGTTAACTTTGACCTAAATCTAGATCCACACGGAACACTCTTCCAGAAGCAAGTCTGGGATGAGATGCAAAAAATACCTTTTGGGGAAACTGCCAGCTATGCCGAGGTAGCTAAGCGAGTAGGGCGCCCGGAGGCCTGGCGAGCCGTTGCAAACGCCTGTGGCGCCAACCCGATCCTGATCATTATCCCGTGCCATCGAGTAGTCGGCAGCCACGGCCGGCTAGGTGGCTATGCAGCAGGGATTGACCGCAAACTGTGGCTCTTAGAGCACGAAGCCAAAATACGCTCGAGAATTGAGAGAAAATAGGGTATAATCATCTCCGTTCTTACAGGATACGGAGAGGTGTCCGAGTGGTTGAAGGAACTGGTCTTGAAAACCAGCAGGCGGGAAACCGTCTCGTGGGTTCGAATCCCACCCTCTCCGCCAGCAATTATTCAGTCTTAACACAACAAGACTACGACCTATCTAGATAGATAAGGGGAACAATGAAAAAACATATCTTTGGCTTTATGGACTTTATCAGAGAACAGGGTGTAGTCGGACTTGCCGTCGGTTTCATCCTCGGAGCAGCCGTCGCCAAACTTGTCTCATCGCTCGTTACTGATGTAATCAACCCAATCCTCGGCCTCGCCCTTGGCTCTACCCAGGGACTCAAGGCTGCTACATTCAAGCTAGGTGGAGCAACTATCGCCTACGGGAACTTCCTAGCAAATCTCCTGGACTTCGCGGTCATTGCTGCAGTTGTCTACTTTGGCGTCAAGATCCTCGGTCTTGATAAGCTCGATAAAAATAAAGACGCCACCAAGAAAAAGCCCAAGAAGAAATCTTCTACTGCATAGCGTAGCCACTTTGCCCTTTTGACGGTTTTGCGTGATAATGACTACAAGAATTATGCAGCCAGATTCACAAACACCACCGCAAGAGAATGCCGTGCAACCTTCCGCGGAAGAACAGGACGCCACCAGCGCAGAGGCTCCGCAAGAAAATGAAGTCTTACTTCAGTGGTCGGTGGCCGACAATAAGCCGGACCACCATAACACGACTTGGTACGTTGTCCTTGGCATTATCGGGTTTGCCATCATTTTAGCGGCCATCCTCACACGAGTCTGGGTTCTGATCCCGCTTGGTGTGCTTGTGCCATGGGCGCTCACCATCTACGCGAATCGTGGTATTGGCGACCACACCTATCAGCTCGAGACGTACAGCTTTTCGATCGATGGCAAGTCGCATGCCTACCGGGACTACAAATCATTTTTTATCATTGAGAATGCGAATGTCGCAACCTTCGAGCTCATCCCAAATCAGCGGTTCGGACAGCTAGCCACCATCCACGCCGGCGCAGATGAGGCCGAAGATGTTGTCGAGATTCTGGCATCGGTATTGCCAGAGAGCGAGCCACAAGGCTACGTCGGCGAATCTTTTTTCCGTCGGCTCAAGTTCTAGCTCTTTACGAATCTAGCAAAATCAGATAAAATTACCCCTGCTTTTATGTACCTATCGTTGGTGTGCGCTCGTAGCTCAGTTGGATAGAGCGTTGGTTTGCGGTACCAGAGGCCACAGGTTCGAATCCTGTCGAGCGCACCATTACTTTTTTATCTTGCGAGACGGAAAGCTGTTCTTTCTCACTCGCCAGATAATCGGCGATTGCAATCAGCACCTTTCTCATTTCTTGGCAGGTAACTCAGTGGCCAGAGTACCCTCCTACTAAGAGGGAAGTCGGAGGTTCGAATCCTTCCCTGCCAGCAAAGGCCATGCGTGAGCCTTAATCACCACGGACTGTAGCTCAGCCAGGTAGAGCGCTCCGCTGTTAATCGGAGAGGCCGGGGGTTCAAATCCTTCCAGTTCGACAAGCCTCAGAGAGTCGGTGTCGCCAACACCAACATGGCTCTTTGCGGTCGCGGGGGAAGCTCATAGGCAGAGCGCTTCTGGAGCAATCTAGAAGAGGTTGTGGGTTCGAATCCCACCCCCTGCACCACCACACCTTCAGTCGACGAGGTAAGTGGACCATTGCGCCGGAGAGGTCTCAACAAGACCGCGACCGACAAGATGGTGCGTGCCTTAAAATCAGGCCGAGTCTCGTGCACGCGGGGCGTAGACAGTTTGTGGCACGCTCGGGCAGCACGTCTTTCACACAGACGGAGGCCCCGAAAGTACAAGTTGACACTCGGTAAGGCCGGACGCCGTAAGAAGCACAAAACCAGATGGAAGACACATCACACAGACCGGCACAACGACGCCATTCGAAGCCCTAGAAGCGGGCTTTGACGCAAGCGCACAACACGCGGTGGCAGCACCAGCCAAGGAGACGTCCTCGGCTGGTTTTTCTTTTTTCTCGGCAAGGTAAGTGCTGGGGCGTATAATTATTGCTGGAGGAATGCAGCATGACAGAATCGAAACACGATAAGCCAAACGATGTCGGCGCCTTATTTATCCCTGGTGGTCTCCTGATTGGCCTTGGCTTTGGACTAGCCTTCGACAATCCGGGTGCCGGCCTACTCATTGGTCTCGGCAGTGGCTTTATTCTCTGGGCCCTGCTCACGATCATTCGCCCATCTGGTAATTAGTCGATTTTCAGGTATAATACCGAAAGTCTGAATAGGCTTTGGCGATGCATTGAAACCACCGACGCCACATGCGCCCGTAGCTCAGCTGGATAGAGCGTTGGTTTCCGGTACCAAAGGCCAGAGGTTCGAATCCTCTCGGGCGCACCAACAACTAAATATGCGAGATGGAGAGGTGCAGGAGTGGTTGAACTGGCTTGTCTCGAAAACAAGTGTGCCTTCACGGGTACCGTGGGTTCGAATCCCACCCTCTCCGCCAGCTCTGTGTCGTGAAACATACTTCACGACAAGGACCTGGAGGAATACATGAATACCAATCACCAGCTCGCCGTACTTGTCTCAGGCTCCGGCACGATCATGGATGCAATGTTCACAAGCGGCGTCCCTATCCGCGTCGTAGCTGCAGATCGCCCCTGTCGAGGGATCGATCTCGCCCAGAAACGTGGCACCGAAACGTTGATCATCGACCGACGTGACTATGGCTGGACCCCAGGCACATCACCGGAAAAACAGACAAGCTTCCGGCGAGATGAATTCTCGGCCGACTTCGCAAGCAAGCTCTACTACGCGGGAATTGATCTCGTTGCGATGGCTGGCTTCATGACCGTCTTCACGCAGCCTTTCTTCGACGTCATGGGTGGGCAAGTGCTCAACACACATCCCGCACTGCTACCCGCTTTCCCCGGCGCTCACGGCGTTCGCGACGCACTCGCATACGGAGTGAAGGTAAGTGGCTTCACACTGCATCTCGCTACAGAGCAGGTGGACCATGGCCCAATCCTCGAGCAGGCAGCGATTCGCGTCGAAGCCGACGACACCGAGGATTCACTGCAAGAGCGCATCAAGGTTCTCGAGCGAGAGATCTACCCGCGCGTCCTCAAAGAGCTGCTCTCTGGCAATCGAGAGCTCCCACCACTTCCACACTAGGGGGTGGTTTTTTACTAGCGCTGCATAAGCCTTTCTACAGGAGCGAAGTCATCCGTAAGCAATGGCGCCTCATCAAGTGTGAGCCGTATTTCTTCACCGAGCATTGGTAGATCTAGGTCTGGGAGGGGACGGCTGCCGGCGATCAATAAAACATTCTGCCTTTGACTTGAGCCTACGCTCTCGGCGTATGACCAAGCTTGCGTGTAGGGGAAGTGATTTCGTACGGTAGCCATCTGCGCACCCAAAAACGTTTCATTCGTATCGGTTCGAGATATCAGGTTCATCACAAGCAATCCCTCGTCTGAAAGACTCTTCTTCATGCGCTCTATGGCCTCAGTCGTGCCAAGCTGGAAGGGTGGCGAGAGGGAAGAGTATGCATCGACGTACAGAAGCCCGTATCGCTTGGCACTACGATTCAAGAAGGTCCGTCCATCTTCAGTAATAATTCGGTGTGAAGGCGTCGGGGTATAGTCAAAATATTCTCGACTCACCTGCTCAAGGACTGGGTCGATCTCCACAATGTCGATTTCACGGTCACTCTGGCCCATCGCGCTGACCGCTCGAGGCAAGGTGAATGCACCGCCACCGATCAACAGAATAGGAGTATCTGGAACCTGGCTCGCGATATCTCGAAATGCCCGTACATATGAGAAAGGGGGCTCTTCTTTGTCGAGAGAGATGCCAGACTGCAAACCGAGAGCATCTGTCTTGAGAAAGCGCAGCCTGTCTCCGTTGGTGGCCTGGACGTCTTGCACGATTATGCGGTTGTAGGCGCTATCCCTGTCGAGCACCTGGCCCTGAAGCTTTGTATTGATAGCTTGCGGGGCGAGGTACAGTCCTGCAGCGGTCAGAAGGATCGCGAACTGTATCAGGCGGAGCCCCGATGCGCGCAAGAGCAAACTTGCCAAGATAAGCACGACAATACAAAGCAATAATATGCGGGTATTACCCAAATACTGAAAAAGTACGTAGCCGGTAAGAAATGTTCCAGCAATACTACCTATCGTTCCGGCCGCAAAAATGAGCCCGACATCTTCGCCGGAGTGTTTTCGCGTGTCATCCATCACCAATCTAGCTACAAAGGGTGAGACCATCCCTAATATGAGTGTAGTAGGCACAAACAATATCATCCCTGCTAAAAATGACCCGATCAGCTCGCCCGGCTGAAGTACTTGCAGTATGCTTAGTACAACATCTTGAAAAAGCCTGGTTATCAGCAACACAGCAGCACCTATTGTCAGGATTTTTGCCAGCACATCTTCGCGAGGCGACTTATCGGCAAGCTTGCCACCATACCAGTAGCCCACTGATAGGGCGGCCATAATTGTTCCGATAATTGCCGTCCACACATACAGGGAGCTGCCGAAGAATGGGGCTACAATCCTACTGCCCACCAATTCGATCGTCATGATGACTGCGCCATTAAAGAAGACAACCAGCATCAAGCGGCGCGGTCGGCGTGAGAAGGGGAGTTTTTGAGAAAGCGTGGCGAGTTTCTTCATAAACCCATTATGCCACGCACCATATAGATTGTGTGCTATTTCTTTACAGCCGCAGCGACGTAAACCGGACCACTTCCGGCGAGCTTTAATACTCGCGCACATTCGGTGACCGTGGCACCCGTCGTAATCGCATCGTCAACCAATAGCACCCGGCGTCCCTCCATATAGTTTGGCAGTCGAGGGGTGAAGTTATCCTTTACCTGACGCCAGCGTGCATCTCGGCCAGCGCCAACTTGCGGTGTATGAATATCCCTCGAGAGCAGCTCGACGTAGGGCTTGCGGGCAATCCTCGACAACTCACGTGCGATCAGCTGGGGCGCAACATAGCCGCGCTCACGGCGACGAGCTGACGTATCTGGTACAAAAGTAATGATGTCGTAGAAGGGGAGTTCCAGGCAGGCCATACGCTCGGCTATAAATCGAGCAGTATCTTCACTGCCATCATATTTGAGTGAGTAGAGGAGCTTTTCTGACTGGTCATCGAGCCTCCAAACGACATTCGTCCGACGAACCCGCGTCTTCCACTGGCAGGTACCGCAGACGCGGCCATCTCCTGTCATGGCATTGCATAGATAACAGCTCTGCTGACGGGTCTTAAGCTCGTCCAGCTCACAGCTGCGACACACTGGCATGCCCTCTTCGTTGCAATAAATACAACGGGCTGGAACAAGTAACCTGGAAAAAAGTTTT
>Ga0154020_10003249_pt1 | contig 19633 bp, 32 predicted proteins | sample Klosneuvirus_201_FD_109709 | JGI IMG/M metagenome (GOLD analysis project Ga0154020, IMG submission 109709) | Active sludge microbial communities from wastewater, Klosterneuburg, Austria - Klosneuvirus_20160825_MG | ecosystem: Engineered > WWTP > Aerobic digester > Activated sludge | place... | reverse complement strand
TACCGGGCGCGTAGAAAGAGGGATCATCAAAGTAGGTGAAGAGATCGAAATAGTTGGCCTTAAGCCTACACTAAAAACTGTATGCACCGGCGTGGAGATGTTCCGAAAGTTGCTAGATCAAGGGCAAGCTGGTGATAATGTGGGCATATTGCTACGCGGCACAAAAAGAGAAGAAGTAGAGCGTGGGCAAGTGTTAGCAAAGCCGGGTAGCATATCGCCGCACACCAAATTTACAGCAGAGATATATGTTTTAAGTAAAGAGGAGGGTGGAAGGCATACGCCATTTTTTCCAGGATATCGTCCGCAGTTTTATTTTAGAACAACAGATGTTACAGGCGCGATTGAATTGCCAGCGGGAACAGAGATGGTGATGCCTGGAGATAACGTATCAGTAACGGTTAACCTAATAGCACCTATAGCGATGGAAGATGGCCTGCGTTTTGCGATACGCGAAGGTGGAAGAACAGTGGGTGCAGGTGTTGTCGCAAAAATTATTGAGTAATTTAAGAAAGTCATTAAAGAGTGAAGATTCAATCGGATATAGATTGAATTAATAGACTCAAGGTCAGATATATGCAAAACCAAAAAATTAGAATTCGCTTAAAAGCTTTTGATTATCGTTTGATAGATAAATCCGCAATTGAAATTGTTGAAACTGCGAAAAGAACTGGGGCAGTAGTCAAAGGACCGGTTCCGTTACCTACAAGAATAGAACGATTCGATGTGTTACGTTCGCCGCATGTCAATAAAACATCAAGAGATCAGTTTGAGATAAGAACGCATTTGAGATTAATGGATATAATTGATCCGACAGATAAAACAGTAGATGCGTTGATGAAATTAGATTTACCAGCTGGCGTAGATGTAGAAATAAAATTGTAAATTTTTAGAGTATACTACAGAAATATTTGATAACTAACTGTAATCTAAGATTTAATTAATAAGAACTCCTGAGTAAAGGAATAAAAATGAGTTTAGGATTAATCGGTCGTAAGATCGGTATGACGCGAATTTTTACAGAGAATGGCGATAGTCTGCCTGTGACGGTGATTGATGTATCAAATAATCGCGTAACTCAAATCAAAAAAGCAACAACAGATGGTTACTCAGCGCTGCAGCTGGCTTTTGGAAAGAGAAGAGCAAGTCGTGTAAATAAATCATCCGCAGGTCATTATTCAAAAGCTGGCGTAGAAGCTGGAAGCGTCATTAGAGAATTTAGAGTGCAAGAAGATGAAGAGCTGAATAAATTTGGACTGGGAGTTCAAATTAAACACGATATATTTAAAGTAGGCCAAAAGGTTGATGTTTCGGGCATAACGATTGGTAAAGGATATGCTGGCGCTATCAAAAGGCATCACTTTTCTTCTAATAGAGCGAGTCACGGTAATTCGAAAGCTCATAATAAGCCTGGCTCGATTGGTATGGCGCAAGATCCCGGGCGAATTTTTCCAGGTAAGCGAATGTCGGGTCACATGGGAAATGTAAAAAGAACAATACAAAATCTTGAAATTATTAGAATTGATAATGATAGAAACTTGCTATTAGTTAAAGGTGCGATACCCGGTTCCAAGGGGGGCAGTGTAATAGTGCGCCCTAGCATAAAAACAAAAATTGCGGATTAATAAGCAACATAAATAGCAAGAAGGTGAACAGATAATGGAACTTAAGCTTATCGGTAATACAAACCAAACGGATAAAATTTCAGTTTCTGATGTGCTTTTTAATAGAGATTATAACGAAGCACTCGTCCATCAAGTGGTGACTTCATATCTATCGAATGCTAGAGGAGCAACTAGAGCGCAGAAAGGTCGATCAGATGTGGCAAAGTCTACACGAAAACCATGGAGACAAAAAGGAACAGGACGTGCACGTGTCGGAATGGCTTCAAGTCCGATTTGGAGAGGAGGCGGAAAAATATTTCCCAGTAGTCCAGATGAGAATTTTAAAAAGAAATTAAATAAAAAAATGTACCGCGCTGGCATCAGTGTAATATTCTCACAACTCATACGAGATCAGAGATTGCTAGTTACTGATAATATTAGCGTTGATACACATAAGACAAAGGAGTTTTTGGATAAGATAAAAAATCTTGGTCTGAGTGAAGTCATGGTAATAACGCATGAATTAGATGATAACTTGTATTTAGCATCAAGAAATATTCCACGAGTTGCAGTAATCGAGGTTAAAAATGTAGACCCGGTTAATCTTCTGAAGTTTGAGAAGATATTGATTACTACGGAAGGGTTAAAAAAAATTGAGGAGCTTCTCGTATGAGCAATGTAAATCTAAATCTAAAGCATGAGCGATTGCTAAAGATTATTTTAGCCCCGTATGTATCTGAGAAAGCTACCTTTCTGGGAGAAAAAAATAATCAAGCAGTGTTTCGTGTAGCAAACGATGCAACCAAGAAGGAAATTAAATCTGCTATTGAGTTGTTATGGAAAGAGCAAAAAATTGAGATAAGTACTGTACATACGATAAATGTAAAAGGGAAACAAAAGCGATTTGGACGTTTCGTTGGGAAAAGAAGCGATTGGAAAAAAGCAATAGTCAGCATCAAAGACGATAAAGAATTAAGTTTTACAAATTTAACAAATTCAGAGGCTAAATGATGGCATTAGTAAAATTAAGACCAACATCGCCAGGACGCAGATCAGTAGTTAAGCTTGTTAATAAAGAACTGCATAAAGGTTCACCACATAAAAGTTTGTTAGAAAAGCAATCTAATACTGCTGGTAGGAATCATCATGGACGAATCACAACAAGACATCGTGGTGGCGGGCATAAACAACACTATCGAATGATTGATTTTAAACGTGATAAGCTTGATATAATAGCAACGGTAGAGCGCATAGAATATGATCCCAATAGAACTGCAAATATTGCTTTAGTTTGTTATCAAGATGGAGAGCGGAGATATATCATTGCTCCCAAAGGATTGAGTGTAGGCGCACAGATTTCCAGTGGAAAGAATGCTCAAATAAAACCCGGTGATGCGCTCCCATTGAGAAATATACCGATGGGTACAGTGATACATTGTATAGAATTATTGCCAGGAAAAGGAGCTCAATTAGCTCGCGCTGCAGGTACATCGGTACAATTGCAGGCAAGGGATGGTAATTATGCACAATTGAAATTACGATCCGGGGAAATTCGGAAAGTTCATATCGATTGCTTAGCAACGATCGGTGAAGTGGGAAATTCTGAACACAATTTAAGATCAATTGGTAAGGCTGGCGCTGTTCGATGGCGTGGAATAAGACCTACCGTACGTGGCGTAGCAATGAATCCAATTGATCATCCTCATGGTGGAGGAGAAGGTAGAACATCAGCAGGTCGTCATCCAGTAAGTCCATGGGGAACGCCCGCAAAAGGATATAGAACTAGGAACAATAAAAGAACCGAAATAATGATAGCAAGACATAGATATTCAAAGAAAGGATAATATATAAATGGCTCGTTCAGTAAAAAAGGGACCTTTTGTAGACGTTCACTTATTAGAAAAAATAGAAAAAGTTCGCGAAACTAATGATAAAAGACCAATCAAAACTTGGTCCAGAAGGTCTACGATCTTGCCTGACTTTATTGGATTGACAATTGCGGTTCACAATGGAAAACAGCATATTCCAATTTTTGTGACAGAAAATATGGTAGGACATAAGTTTGGTGAATTTTCACTAACACGTACATTTAAAGGTCATGCAGGTGATAAAAAAGCTGTAACCAAGCGATAGGGAATTATAATGGAAACTACTGCGAAACTACGAGGTGTACGATTGTCAGCACAAAAAGGGCGTTTAGTGGCTGACCAAATTAGGGGATTGTCTGTGGACAAGGCATTGAATATTTTATCCTTTAGTCCCAAGAAAGGCGCTGGCATTATAAAAAAACTTTTAGAATCTGCTATAGCTAATGCAGAGCATAATGATGGTGCAGATATAGATGAATTAAAAATCTCAACAATTCTCGTAGATCGAGGTGCATTGATGAAAAGAACTAGTGCAAGAGCAAAAGGACGGGGTAATCGAATTGTTAAACCAACCTGTCATATTTTGCTGACAGTTGATGATAGTATCGATAATAATAAAAAAGGTAGTAATTGATATGGGGCAGAAAATACACCCTACTGGGTTCCGCTTATCAGTGCAAAGAAATTGGCTATCAAGATGGTATGCGAACAGTGGTAATTTTGCCACAATGCTTAATGAGGATATAAAAGTTAGAACTTTTCTAAGTGAAAAGCTTAAAAATGCATCTGTTGGCAGAGTTTTAATTGAAAGACCATCAAAGAATGCTCGAATTACGATATTTAGTTCGCGGCCAGGAGTCGTTATTGGTAAAAAAGGTGAGGATATAGAGATATTACGCGCCGAATTGCAAAAACGAATGGGTGTGCCCGTGCATGTGAATATCGAGGAAATTCGTAAACCAGAGTTAGATGCACAATTAATAGCAGATAACATTGCACAGCAATTAGAAAAAAGGATTATGTTTCGACGAGCTATGAAACGTGCAATGCAAAATGCGATGCGTTTGGGAGCTCAGGGTATTAAGATAATGAGTTCTGGTCGATTAAATGGTATTGAAATAGCTCGAACTGAATGGTATCGAGAAGGCAGAGTACCGCTCCATACACTAAGAGCTGACTTAGATTATGGTACATCAGAAGCAAAAACTACTTATGGAATTATAGGCATCAAGGTTTGGATATTCAAAGGTGAATTACTAGGTGATGCAGAGAATAATGTAAACCTAACATCCGCTGCAGCTACGGAAAATGATAAAAAAAAGAACACAAGAAGAACCACAAGTACTATGAGTAAGTTGTCGAATTCTGCGCTGAAAAAAGGTATCGATTCAATTCCTAATGCTGAGAATGAGCCTGAAATTATGAGCACCAATGCCGGTAAGACTGACATATCCGTAAAATCTGGAGATAAAGATGCTTCAGCCAGCTAGAACCAAATATCGTAAGCAGCAAAAAGGCAGAAATACAGGAATTGCTACACGTGGAGCAAAAGTTAGTTTTGGTGAGTATGGTCTTAAAGCAATTGGTAGAGGTCGTTTAACAGCCAGACAAATTGAAGCTGCGAGAAGAGCTATGACAAGACATATAAAAAGAGGGGGGAGAATCTGGATTAGAATTTTTCCTGATAAGCCAATCTCTCATAAGCCTGCTGAAGTTAGAATGGGTAAAGGTAAAGGAAATCCTGAATATTTTGTGGCTGAAATACAGCCTGGAAAGATGTTGTATGAAATGGATGGAGTTAATGAAGAATTAGCTCGTGAAGCATTTCGATTGGCTGCTGCTAAATTACCTATCAAAACAACGTTTACAATTAGACAAATAGGTGTATAGCAATGAAGGTTAATGAATTAAAAAATAAAGATATTTCAGAATTAAATAAAGAGCTTTTTTCTCTGCTAAAAGCACAGTTCGGATTAAGAATGCAATTAGCTACACAACAATTATCTAATCCGAAACAGCTTACTGCTATAAAAAAAGATATTGCTAGAGTAAAGACTATTATAACGCAAAAAATTAAAAACCATGACAAGTGAAAAAAACAATCGTTCTCTTAGTGGAAGAGTTACTAGCAATAAAACAAATAAAACAGTAACTGTGTTAGTTGAACGTAGAATAAAGCATCCTTTGTATGGCAAATACATTACACGTACGAAGAAATATCATGCTCACGATGAAGGTAATCAGTACGTGATTGGTGATACTGTCGTGATTGAAGAATGTAGGCCAATATCTAAAACTAAAAGTTGGATGGTAACTCAATTAGTTACAACTAACGTACAAGAATAGAAGTCGCCTATAAGACCTTTCTTAAATACCTATTTGATTGGCGGCACTTGCAATTCTTTTAATGAAAACAAAATAAAGAAAAATATAAGTAACGTTTTCTTCCATTGTAAACAAAATTAAAAAGCGAAAAATATGATCCAAATGCAATCAATATTAAGAGTTGCTGATAACACAGGTGCACGATCGATTATGTGTATTAAGGTCTTAGGAGGATCTAAAAGACAATATGCGAGTATCGGGGATATAATAAAAGTTAGTATAAAAGACGCAGCACCAAGAGGAAGAGTAAAAAAAGGCGATGTTTATAATGCTGTGGTGGTGCGTACTGCAAAAGGTGTCAGGCGTATAGATGGATCACTATTAAAATTTGATGAGAATGCAGCAGTATTATTAAATAACAAACTTGAGCCAATAGGAACTCGTATTTTTGGTCCTGTTACTCGTGAATTACGCAATGCACGTTTCATGAAAATTGTGTCATTGGCGCCAGAAGTATTGTAGAGGTAAACAAGGATTAATATGAAAAAGCTAAGAAAAGGTGATGATGTCATTATAATTGCTGGTAAAGATAAAGGTAAGCGAGGAACTATAATTAGTGTGAAAGATGAAGAGCATGTTGTAGTTCAGGGGATTAATTCAGTAAAAAAACATCAGAAACCTAATCCTACGAGTGGTAGTGTTGGCGGAATCATAAGTCGTGAAATGCCGATTCATATTTCTAACGTTGCAATCTATAACTTTACTTTACAGAAGGCCGATAGAATCGGTTTTAGACTAGATGCTGATAACAATAAAACAAGAATTTTCAGATCTAACGGTCAGCTCATAGAATCATAATACGGAAAACTAATTCAATGGCTAGATTACAAGAATATTATAGAAATACTATTACAAAGCAATTGATTGAGCAGTTTCATTATAAATCAGTAATGGAAGTTCCGCGGATATCAAAAATTACACTTAATATTGGATTAGGTGAAGCAACTGTTGATAAAAAAATTGTTGAACATGCTCTATCTGATATGAAAAAAATTTGTGGCCAACAGCCCGTGACTACTAAAGCTAAAAAATCAATTGCAACGTTCAAAGTACGTGAGGGATATCCAATTGGTTGTATGGTAACACTCCGTAAAGTGAAAATGTATGAATTCTTAGATAGATTAATTACAATTGCAATACCTAGAATACGTGATTTCCGTGGAATTTCAAGTAAATCTTTTGACGGTAAGGGAAATTATAATATGGGAATTAAAGAACAAATAATATTTCCTGAGATTGATTATGATAAAATTGATGCATTACGCGGTATGAATATCTCTATTACTACGACGGCTAAAAGTGATTTAGAAGCTAAAGCATTGTTGTCAGCTTTTAATTTTCCATTTAAGAATTGAGGATGCAATGGCAAAAATTTCTATTATTAATAGAAACATAAAAAGAATAAAATTAGTTCACAAATATGCTGAGAAAAGATCTGGTTTAGTGGATATTATTAATAATCTCACATTAAGCGAAGATGATAGGCATAATGCTCGTATTAAATTGCAAAAATTGCCTAGAGATTCAAGCCCTGTTCGTTTGAGAAATAGGTGCTCATTAACTGGTCGCCCTAGAGGGGTTTATTCTAAATTTGGTCTTGGAAGAAGTAAGTTGCGAGATATTGCGATGAGTGGAAAAATCCCGGGAATTATCAAAGCTAGCTGGTAAAGTAATGAGATTTATAAATCTTATCTAATAAAGAATATATTTTTAACTTAAATTTCTAGGTGCGTCTATGAGTATGAGTGATCCAATTGCTGATATGTTAACTCGCATACGTAATGCGCAGTTGGCAAGAAAGAAAAATGTCAAGATGCCAAATTCACGTATAAAAATATCAATTGCTAAAGTTTTAAAAGATGAAGGATATATCGACGATTTTTCTGTAAAGAATATCGATAATAAAAGTATTCTTGATATTTCACTTAAATATTATTGCGGCTCACCAGTAATTGAAAGTATAAATCGAATTAGTAAGCCTGGACTAAGAATATATAAATCAAAGAACGATTTGCCTAATGTCATGAATGGACTCGGAATTGCTATAATATCAACTTCTAAAGGTGTTATGACAGAGAGAAAAGCTCGAGCTAATGGCATTGGTGGTGAATTATTGTGTGATGTAGTTTAAAGGACCTTAATAAATGTCGCGAGTAAGCAATAATCCAATAACTATTCCGCCAAATGTTGAAATTAATATCTCTTCAGACGAAATTTTTGTTAAAGGTCCGTTGGGGAATTTAAATCAATTTATTTCAAGTGATGTTTTATTAGATATTATTGATAATGTTTTGAGAATCACAATAAATAATGATTCCAAACACGCTAACGCTATGTCGGGTACAATGCGGGCTCTTATAGCCAATATGGTGAGAGGGGTATCAGTGGGATTTGAAAAAAAGCTACTTTTGGTTGGTGTCGGTTATCGAGCTCAAGCTAGCACTACAAATGTTAATTTATCGCTTGGATATTCGCATCCTATTGATTATATTATACCTGCTGGCATAAAGATTGAAACTCCAACTCAAACAGAAATCTTGATTAAAGGTATTGATAAACAGAAAGTAGGACAAACAGCGGCAGAAATTAGAGCTTATAGAAAACCTGAACCCTATAAAGGTAAAGGTGTGCGATATTCTGATGAAGTTATCCTTCTTAAAGAAACCAAGAAAAAATAATTGAGATTGCTATGCTTAATTTAAAAGAAAAAAGAATTAGACGTTCTCGCAAAACAAGAAATAAAATATCTGAATTAGGTATAATACGTCTTTCAGTTTATCGTACTAATTCACATATTTATGCTCAGTTGATAGACAGGAAAAATAATAAAACTATCACTAGTGCATCTACATTAGAGCCTGAGGTTCGTAAAGAAATAACTTCGGGAGGCAATGTTGCAGCAGCCGTATTCATAGGTAAAAGGATTGCTGAAAAAGGTAAAATTTGCGGTGTTTCAAAAATTGCATTTGATAGAGCTGGATATAAATATCATGGTAGAGTAAAAGCATTGGCGGATGCTGCGCGTGAACATGGACTAAATTTTTAATAAAAGGTTTTTTAATGGCCAAGACAGGAAAAGTAAACAGTAAAATAGCTGGAGTGGAAGAAAGTACTGACGATCTTCGTGAAAAAATGGTTGCAATTAATCGTGTAACCAAAGTTGTTAAAGGTGGTAGGATACTCGGCTTTGCTGCACTTACGGTCGTTGGTGATGGTGATGGAAGTGTGGGAATGGGTAAAGGAAAATCTCGTGAAGTACCAGTAGCTGTGCAAAAAGCAATGGATGAGGCACGTAGAAAAATGATTAAGGTTAAGTTGCGAGATGGGACAATTTATCATCCTGTAATTGGATCTCATGGCGCCGCAAAAGTTTACATGCAGCCTGCACCTGAAGGTACTGGAATAATCGCAGGTGGACCAATGCGAGCAATATTTGAAGTTATGGGTATGACAAATATACTTGCTAAATGTATAGGTTCGACAAATCCTTATAATGTCGTCAGAGCTACACTAAAAGGATTGAGTTTAATGAGTACTCCTGCAAGTATTGCGGCTAAAAGAGGCAAAACAGTCAAAGAAATTCTTGGGCATGAATAATGAATGCAGTAAATAAAAATATTAAAATAACGCTAATAAAAAGTGTTATAGGAACAAAAAAGTCACATCGCGCAACTATACGAGGACTAGGTTTAAAAAAACTTCATAGTGTATCTATTCTTGTTGATACAGATGAAGTCAGAGGCATGATCAATAAAGTTCAATATCTTGTGAAATGTGATTAAGCTATGCAACTAAATAACATTAAACCCGCAATTAATTCTAAAAAAACTAGAGCAAGAGTCGGACGAGGAATTGGATCAGGATTAGGTAAAACTTGTGGTAGAGGGCATAAAGGACAGAAATCTAGAGCTGGTGGATTTCACAAAGTTGGTTTTGAAGGTGGGCAAATGCCTATTCAAAGACGACTTCCAAAGCGAGGATTTTCTATTCTAGCTATACGTCGATATCCATCGATACGATCGTCTATCTTAAATAGTTTATCTGAAAGTGATATAGATATACCTTTATTAATTTCAAATAAAATAATTCCAGCTAATACGAAAAAAGTAAAAATTTATTTTTCGGGTAAAATTAAAAAGAAATTCAATTTGACTGGTATAGTTGTCTCTAGTGGTGTACGTATTCAATTGGAATCAAACGGCGGCTCTGCCGTATAAATAATATAGGAAACAAATTGGCTATAAAAGGCAATTTAAGTAAATCGCCACTAGATAAATTTGCTGAATTAAAGCAAAGATTGTGGTTTCTTCTATTAGCTCTCATTGTGTATAGAATTGGAGCGCATGTTCCTGTGCCTGGAATAGATCCTATTGTTCTTAAAGATCTATTTGATTCTCAAGAAGGAGGGGTTTTGGGAATGTTTAATATGTTCTCTGGCGGAGCTCTTTCGAGATTTTCTATATTTGCACTCGGTATAATGCCATATATTTCAGCTTCAATTATAATGCAGTTAGGAACTGTGGCTATTCCTTTCCTAGAGGCTCTGAAAAAAGAAGGTGAAAGTGGAAGGAAAAAAATAACACAATATACACGGATTGGTACTTTATTTTTAGCTCTTGTTCAAAGTTATGGAATTTCAATTGCGCTACAATCTCAAGCTGGTCTCGTAATTGCACCTGGTGGATTATTTTTATTGACTACTGTGATAACTTTAGTTACAGGAACAATTTTCTTAATGTGGTTAGGTGAGCAAATAACAGAGCGAGGCATCGGTAATGGAATATCATTAATAATTTTTGCAGGTATAGCAGCAGGTTTGCCAAATGCTATTGGCGGCACATTAGATTTGGTTAGTACCGGTTCGATGCACTTTTTAGTTGCTTTAGTAATTTTTATTATAGCTGCACTTATAACAAGCCTTGTGGTTTTTGTGGAAAAAGGGCAAAGGAGAATTTTAGTCAATTACGCTAAGAGGCAAGTAGGCAGTAAGATTTATGGTGGGCAAAGTTCACATTTGCCTTTAAAACTTAATATGGCTGGAGTAATACCGCCTATTTTCGCTTCTAGTATAATTTTATTCCCAGCAACTTTAGCGGGTTGGTTTGCAAATGATGAGGCAATGCTTTGGCTGAGAGATATAAGTGGTGCGTTAGCACCGGGTCAACCTGTTTATGTTGTGTTATATGCTGTTATGATTGTGTTTTTTTGTTTTTTTTATACAGCTTTAGTTTTCAATCCAAAAGAAACTGCTGATAATCTTAAAAAGAGTGGTGCATTTATTCCTGGAATTAGGCCAGGTGAACAAACAACGCGCTATATAGAAAAAATTATGTTGCGATTGACTTTGACTGGTTCAATCTATGTGACACTAGTCTGTTTGTTGCCCGAGTTTTTGATTTTAAAATGGAATGTTCCTTTTTATTTCGGTGGCACATCTCTGCTAATCATAGTTATCGTTACGATGGATTTTATGTCGCAAGTACAATCTCATGTAATGTCTTCACAATATGATAGCTTGCTAAAGAAATCTAGCTTGAAAGGCATTGCAAGCAAATCTCCGCTAAGATAAAAATTTATAAGATTTACTAAATGGCTAAAGAAGAAACGATTCAAATGCAAGGAGAGATTCTAGAAACGCTTCCAAATGCAACTTTTCGAGTTAAGTTGGAAAATGGTCATGTAGTGCTTGGACATATATCAGGTAAAATGCGTATGCATTATATAAGAATTTTGCCTGGAGATAAGGTTACAGTAGATCTCACTCCTTATGATTTAACGAGAGCGCGCATAACTTTTCGAGCAAAATGATTTTATGTTTATACAGTAATTATTTAGAATATCAGGGAATGTTATATGAAAGTTAATGCTTCAGTAAAAAAATTCTGTCGGAATTGTAAAATTATTAGAAGAAATAGAATAGTTAGGGTTATATGTGTAGATCCGCGTCATAAGCAAAGGCAAGGCTAATCTTTTATAATTTATAAAATTTATTCTTAGGAAAAATAATGGCGCGTATAGCTGGCGTAAATATACCGAATCATCAGCATGTAAATATTGCACTTACAGCAATTTATGGAATTGGAAGATCGAGTTCTAATAGTATATGCAAACAAGTTGGCATTGATTTTGATAAAAAATTAAAGGATTTATCAGATGATCAGATTGATCTTTTGCGAGATCACATATCAAAGCTTACGATTGAAGGTGATTTGCGTAGAGAGATTTCTATGAATATTAAGAGATTGATGGATTTAGGGTGCTATCGAGGATTGCGACATCGCCGTGGACTTCCTGTTCGTGGTCAGAGAACGCGCACTAATGCGCGTACTCGTAAGGGTCCTAGAAAAGCTATAAGAGCCAGATAAATTTTGATGTTTAAATAATTATAATAAGGAATACCATTTATATGGTTAAAGTAAATACGCGAGTGCGTAAAAAAATCAAAAAAAATGTATCTGAAGGCATTGCTCATATTCATGCTTCTTTTAATAATACTATTGTTACAATAACTGATAGGCAAGGTAATGCGCTTTCCTGGGCTACTTCAGGGGGGGCAGGCTTTAAAGGCTCTCGTAAGAGTACACCATTTGCAGCTCAAGTTGCTGCTGAAAATGCAAGTAAGATAGCTATTGAATGCGGAGTTAAGAATTTAGAAGTTAGAATAAAAGGTCCAGGTCCAGGTCGAGATTCTGCTGTAAGAGCATTAAATTCAGTAGGCTTTAAAATTACAAGCATTTCTGATGTTACGCCTGTACCACACAATGGTTGTCGACCATCAAAAAAACGTCGTATTTGAGGAGATTGCTTTGGCTAGAAATCTTGAACCAAAATGTAAACAATGTCGTCGAGAAGGCGAAAAGCTTTTTTTGAAAGGCGAGAAATGCTTTACTGATAAATGTGCGATTGAAAGAAGAAACTATCCTCCAGGGCAACATGGACAGAAAAAAGGCCGTCTTTCGGATTATGGTGGACAGCTTCGCGAAAAGCAAAAAGTACGTAAAATATACGGTATTTTAGAAAAACAATTTCATAATATATACAAAAAAGCTGATAAGCACCGCGGCATAACCGGTGATAATTTACTGCAACTATTAGAAAGTCGTCTCGATAATGTTGCTTATCATATGGGGTTCGGCTCTTCACGTTCCGAAGCAAGGCAAGTTGTTAGACATAATTGTATTCTTGTTAATGGAAAGAAGGTAAATATTCCTGCATATATTGTTCGTTCTGGGGATATTATTGAGGTTTCTCAAAATGCAAAAAATCAGTTAAGAATTAAATCAGCAATTGAGGCTGCTGATGGTCGAAATTTCCCGAGTTGGATAGACATGGATGTCAAAAGTATGAAAGGAACTTTTAAAGCTAAGCCAGAGCGTTCTGATCTTTCTACAATAATTAATGAATCATTAGTTGTAGAATTATATTCTAAGTAATTTATTTTTTGGTTTGCTTTACGCTAAAGGACATTACTATGCACGGTAATGAATTATTGACACCACGTATTATAGATGTTCAGAACATATCTCCTTTGCATGCTAAAGTTGTGATGGAGCCTTTTGAAAGAGGATATGGACATACATTAGGAAATGCTCTTCGTCGCATCCTATTGTCTTCTATGACTGGCTTTGCCCCTACAGAAGTAAAGATAGCGGGTGTAGTACATGAATATTCTGCTTTGGATGGTGTTCAAGAAGATATAGTTGATATATTGTTGAATATTAAGGGAATTGTATTTAAACTTCATAATTGTGAAGAAACAGTTTTATTTTTAAAGAAATCGAGTAAAGGTATAGTAACAGCGGGGGATATTGAGCTTAATCATGATGTTGAAATAATGAATCCAGATCATGTTATTGCTCATTTAACTTCTGGAGGGAAAATTGACATTCAGCTTAAAGTTGAGAAAGGACGTGGCTATGAACCTGCTATTTCTCGGAAGCATAAGGAGTCAGATAAGAGTATTGGTACTATTTTACTAGATGCTTCTTTTAGTCCTGTTAGACGTGTTAGTTACGTTGTTGAAAGTGCTCGTGTTGAACAGAGAACAGATCTAGATAAACTTGTGATGGATTTAGAAACAAATGGTGTTGTTGAGCCTGAAGAAGCTATACGTTACGCAGCTAGAGTGTTAGTTCAGCAATTGACTGTTTTCGCAGACTTGGAAAGCACACCATTACCTAAAGAGCAACCGCAGACACCCCAGATTGATCCGATTTTGCTTAGACCTGTTGATGACCTTGAGCTTACAGTAAGATCAGCGAATTGTCTTAAAGTCGAAAATATTTATTATATTGGAGATTTGATTCAACGTACTGAAGCCGAATTATTACGTACTCCTAATTTGGGTCGCAAGTCTCTCAATGAAATTAAAGAAGTGTTAGCAGCCCGTGAGCTTACATTAGGAATGAAACTTGATAATTGGCCACCTGCGAATCTTGATAATATTGCTAAGGATTTAAATCATGCGTCACAATAATGCGTTAAGGAAATTAAATAGATCAAGCAGCCATCGTGCTGCGATGTTTAGAAATATGAGTAATTCATTGCTGCGGCATGAGATTATTAAAACGACATTACCTAAAGCAAAAGAATTGCGAAGCTATGTAGAGCCAGTTATTACTCTAAGTAAAAATGCTACATTATCAAATCGTAGACTTGCTTTTAATAAACTTCGTGATAAAGATATTATTGCTAAGTTATTTAATGAACTTGGCCCTAGATACGTATCTCGTCCTGGTGGATATATAAGAATTCTTAAATACGGTTTTCGGAAAGGCGATAATGCTCCTATGGCCTTAGTTGAGTTAGTTGATAGGCCTTCTTTATCTGGTTTAGAAAATGACGAGTCAGAAGTTTTAGCAAATAACTAGTTTTGAATGTATTTGCGTAATCCTAGCATTTATTTCAAGTACTAGGATTACAAATCTAATAGGTTTTTATGGATATATTTCCTATTAGCATGAATCATTATATTTTCCCAATTCTTCGTATTTTATCTGATAAACAGATACATTCTTGCGAATCGTTATCTGAATCTCTGAGTTGCTCACGGTCTGTAGTTAGTGATTCCTTAAGTATTCTAGAAAATTTGGGAATTAAACTAATTAATATTCAAAATATTGGCTTCTATTGGCCCGATCCTGTGTTGTGGCTTGATTCCAAAAAGATTATCAAGAATATAAACAATTATAAAAACTTTATTGATATTGTTATATTAGATTTCATTGGTTCAACAAACGATATTCTTTACGTTAAATCAACGCCAATACAGACGAATAAGACTATTTGTGTTGTCGCTGCAGAATTACAGTTAGATGGTCGCGGTAGATTAGGACGAAAATGGCAAAGTGGATTGGGCGATAGCCTTACTTTTTCGCTTAAGTGGAATTCAAAGCGTAGCGCTTATACCCTTTCTGGCTTAAGTTTAATTGTTGGTGTAGCTATAATCCGCGTTCTGAAATCTTTTTCAATACATAATGTAAGCATAAAATGGCCTAATGATGTCGTTTATAATTATAAAAAACTTGCTGGAATCTTAGTTGAGATGCGTGAAAATGTTCTCGGTTCGCGTGATGTGATAATAGGTATAGGAATTAACTTTAATCTTTCCAAGTCATTATATCCTTATGTATCATCACATATTTGCGACTTATTTGACATTTCAGGTACCATTCTCGATCGTAATTTGATATTTGGTTCTCTGATTTCCGAATTAGTGAGTATGTTGTATTCATTCGAAGAACATGGATTTGCTTATTTTAAAGATGAATGGATAGGCTATCATGCATTTGAAGGAAAGCATGCTTGTTTATTGTTACCTGATAATTCAGTTATTGAGGGAATTATTGATGGCGTTAATGATTATGGTGCCCTTTCCTTAGTGACACCCAGAGGTAGAGAGTTTTATAACGTAGGTGACATTTCTCTCCGATTATCTTGATTAGACATGCATAATGTCTCTTATCTGCTTGTTATTGATTCAGGCAACTCAGCACTTAAATGGGGTATTCATGATGGATATCAATGGCTTCAAAAGGGCATAGGTTCGTATGAATGTTTATCAACTATAAAAAATGAATTTAGAAATTTACTGAATCCTAGTGCAATAATTATTTCACATGTTTCGCATGCAATAACAAAACAACAAATAAATCAATTAATTTCAATTTGGCCTACTGAAGCATATTGGATTGTTTCTCAATCTGCTCAATGTGGAGTCTTCAATAGTTATCAAAATGCAACTCAACTTGGCAGTGATCGGTGGGCATCATTAATTGCAGCATGGAAAATCGTGCATGAAGCTTGTTTAGTTATTAATGTTGGTACAGCAATGACTGTAGATGCTTTATCAGATAATGGGAAATTTATGGGAGGAATTATATTGCCTGGTGCCAATGTAATGCGACACACTCTATCGTTAAAAACTCAACTGATTAATCCTGTTTTGGTAGGGACTTATAAGAACCTTCCAACTAATACTGATGATGCTATTTATAGTGGTGTAATATATGGTTTAATTGGCTCAATCGAGCGATTTTATAATTTATTTTCATTTGAGTTAGGTCGTCCTTTTATACGATGCGTTATTAGTGGTGGAGATGCTCACGTGCTTATCCCTTTTATGAAATTTCCCATTAAACATGTTGAGCACTTAGTTTTGGAAGGCCTTGTTATCCTTGCAAAGGATCTTCAATTATTTAAAGACTCTTCCATTTATTAAATTTCTTATGAATCATTTTCATAATATAAATTTTTTTACCTCTGTTAGCGAGATACGACATCTACCTTCTAGCTTGGGTATTGAAATTGCATTTGCCGGACGTTCGAATGCTGGTAAATCAAGTGCTATCAATACACTTACAAATCGTAGCCGTTTAGCATTTGTTAGTAAAACCCCCGGACGTACACAACAAATTAATTATTTTAGATTGAGTGATTCAGATCAATATTTTGTTGATTTACCAGGCTATGGATATGCAAAAGTACCTTACTCTGTACGTCATCAGTGGGAGCAATTACTAAGTACATACCTTCAAACTCGTATTCCTCTTAAAGGTCTTGTTTTAATAATGGATATTCGCCATCCACTGAAACCATTGGATATCCAGATGCTAGATTGGTTTGCTTCAACAGGGAAACCAATTCATATTTTACTCTCGAAAACGGATAAGCTTAGTAAGCTTCAAGCTAATATCACATTAAAAGACGTGACTTTATTTCTACAGAAAACTTATCCTCAATGCAGTGTTCAGTTGTTTTCTAGTTTATCGATCGTAGGAGTTGAAGAAGCTTCGACGATTATTAATAACTGGTTAAGAGCTGATAAAATGATCCTTTCATCAGCTTGTCAAGAAACAAAAACCCCCGGTTAAAGGGGAGTAAAACCGGGGGGAACTGCCTTAATATCACTTAAGGCCTGTCTTAGGGAGGAAAGACAGTGGACACAATCAAGATATCCGTCAATAAGACGGACTTAAACTCTAAATAGTTCCCTTACTTTTTTGTTTAATTTTTACTTTATTTATATTTATATGTTTTCTAATGGACTGTTTCCTCAAAGGAGATTGCGACGCATGCGTCGCGATAGTTTTTCTCGTCGTCTTATGCAAGAAGCACACCTAGGAATTGATGATTTAATTTATCCGGTTTTTGTATTAGATGGAGAAAATCGTATTGAAAATGTCACATCTATGCCTGGTGTGGCGAGACTAAGCATTGATATTCTTATGACTCAAGCTGAGAAATGTTTGCATCTTGGTATCCCTGCTCTGGCAATTTTCCCGGTTATTGAAACGGAACTGAAAAATCTTGCTGCTTCTGAGGCTTATAATCCTGATGGTTTGGTTCCCAGAGTGGTTAGGCTATTAAAGCAGAATTTTCCTGAGCTTGGAGTTATTACGGATGTGGCGCTAGATCCCTATACTAGCCACGGTCAAGATGGTTTGATTGATCAATCTGGTTATGTAATGAACGATGAAACTGTCAATGTTCTTTGTCAACAAGCGCTGGTGCATGCACAAGCTGGCGCTGATGTAGTTGCCCCTTCAGATATGATGGATGGTCGAGTTGCTGCAATTCGAAAGACTTTAGATAGTGAACAATATATTCATACACGCATTTTGGCATATTCTGCTAAATATGCTTCAAATTTTTATGGACCCTTTCGTGATGCAGTTGGTTCTGCTGTAAACCTGGGAGGAGGAAATAAATATACTTATCAAATGGATCCGGCAAATTCTGATGAAGCTCTGTGGGAAGTCGGATTGGATCTGAATGAGGGTGCTGACATGGTGATGATTAAGCCTGGAATGCCTTATCTGGACATTGTACGTCGTGTGAAAGATCGATATGGGGCGCCTACTTTTGTATATCAAGTGAGTGGAGAGTATGCCATGCTCAAAGCGGCAGCGATTAACGGATGGTTAAATGAGAAGGCCTGTGTATTGGAAGCCTTGCTTGCTTTCAAGCGCGCTGGTGCTGATGGAATCTTAACTTACTATGCAATGGATGCAGCCAACTGGCTCAAAACGGAATCTTAGTAGCTGTTTTTATTTGTTGTCATGCTTCTAAGATTCCGTTGAGATTTTAAAAATACAAATATTTTTAAAACAATTGATCTTTAAGGTCTTTGGTTACTTTAGGTGTAGGATCAACGACATTGTCAGAAACTGGGGGTAGATGCTCGCTGAAGAAATATTCATTGATATCTCCAGCAGACTCTCTAAACCCAGTTGCCGAATTAATTTTAGTTGCAAGTATTCCAGTGGGCGGCTTATATTCCGCCATGGGAACACCTTTCAGAACAGGTCCCATATAATCCATCCAGATAGGTAAAGCAATACGACCTCCAGTTTCGTTATTTCCCAACGATTTTGGTTCGTCATATCCTGTCCACGCAATAGTGACTAGATCTTTCTGGAAGCCACAAAACCAAGCATCTACAAAATTGCTGGTGGTACCTGTTTTTCCCGCTAAATCGGTGCGCCCTAGTTGCTTTGCTTTAGCAGCCGTACCGTAATTGACGACATCTTGCATCATGTGTGTCATGATAAATGCATTGCGTGGATCAATGACACGCTTGGCACCATTGAGAGGAGTGATCGGTTGAAATTGCTCGATAATGTTACCTTTTTCATCTTCGATACGCTTAATAAAATAGGGGGCGATACGATAACCACCGTTTGCAAAAACAGAATACCCAACAGCCATTTGCATTGGAGTAACTGAACCAGAACCCAGAGCCATGGGTAAGTAAGGCGGGTGGCGACTGGAATCGAAACCGAATCGAGTAATATAATCTTGTGCATACTGAATCCCTATAGCTTGAAGTATTCGAATAGAGACAAGATTCTTTGATTTAACCAGCGCAGTTCGCATGCGCATTGGACCCTCAAATTTTCCATCAAAATTTTTAGGTTCCCATAGTTGACTACCTGTTTGAGCTGCACTAAAAGATAGAGGGGCATCATTAATGATCGTGGCGGGTGTGAAGCCTTTTTCCAGTGCAGCGGAATAAATAAAAGGTTTGAAGCTAGATCCTGGTTGCCGCCATGCTTGTGTCACATGGTTGAATTGGTTTTTATGAAAATCAAAACCCCCAACCAGCGCGTAAATAGCACCGTCATTAGGATTTAGTGAAACCAATGCTGCTTCTAACTCTGGAAGTTGAGCGATATGCCATTTTTCCTTTTTGTCTTTTTGTATGCGAATTAATGCACCAGGGGTAATATATTTCTTTCCAGCTTCTTTTTTATTGGCTAGAAATTTCTGAGCAAACTT
>Ga0154020_10003248_pt1 | contig 19633 bp, 21 predicted proteins | sample Klosneuvirus_201_FD_109709 | JGI IMG/M metagenome (GOLD analysis project Ga0154020, IMG submission 109709) | Active sludge microbial communities from wastewater, Klosterneuburg, Austria - Klosneuvirus_20160825_MG | ecosystem: Engineered > WWTP > Aerobic digester > Activated sludge | place... | reverse complement strand
CATCTATTAGCATACCAAAATAACTCCGTTTATATTCAATAGGTTTATGTTTGACATTGTTACTAAAACATAATTTCATTTCTATAATATTGGGTGCATTGTAACTCAAATATTCTTCTTTTATATCAAATGCTATAATATTATTATTATACTTATAAATCTTGGATATTTCTGTTCTATATTTATTATTTTCATCTATTAAATCAAATAGGTTTTTCGTTAGTAGATTAATTTCTTCATGTATTGTTATATCTTCCCTAGGGTTATAATTACTATCGTATATTAAATTATTTCGTTCCGTAATATTTTTAATATGATGATTGAATAACTCAATACTTTTCATTTGGAAAACATCATTAATATCAATAATCTCAGCCATATATTTTATTTTCTTATCTTTCATCTGTATTAATTTCTTAAACTTATCTAGAGTTATTTCTTTGTTAATATATTTCATACTGTAAATTATAGTGTCTTCAGAATTCATATCGTTGTATTTTTCGCGATAACATCGAAATTCTTCGTCAAATAATTCACTTAACATTTCTCTGATTTTATAAGCAATCGAATGTTCACCTACAATTATCAACTCATCAGTGCATAAATTATCCTGCTCTACTTGATAGTTTGGAATAGTTTCTCGTTTCGTTTTTAGATATTCCATATAATGAGGATTATGAAAATTCTTGGTATCAACTATCTTACCCGTATTCCAATTAAATGCAGTATTACAATAAGTACACCACATTTGAGGACATCCTTCACTACGATTAATATATGTTGCACATTTAGGACACGCAACACAATCTTTACGAATTAGACGAATATTATCCAAATCTTCTTTCTTACATTTATGATCCGAGTTTGCAACAATTTCACATTTATTACACATTTTAGTATTACATATAGAACACATCCATTCTGTATTTAAATATCCCAAACAATCATTCACAATACATTTCTTATTAGTACTTTTAATTTTGTAACCAAATTCTTTATCATTTTTTAAAGCATTATTAAAATGATGCTTTAAATTATACGCTATAAAATTGTAACAAGTTGTAAGAAACCGAGATAACTGTCTAGTTTTACTATTCAAAAGTGGTTCAACTATATCAGTATATTTTAAATACATCATTATATTTGGAGCCCATTTTTCGCCATATACAAAGTGATGGTTGTCAATTAATTCTGGATGATTTAGTAAAATTTCATATATTTCTTTAAGATCACTTAATGTTAATTTAGTATACTTATAAGAACTAAGTTTATATAAATGAAAGTATTGAGCTGAATATGTAGGTAATAAAGATGATACTAAACTAAACAAAACCTTACTACGCAATTCTGCAAACTCTTTTCTAAACTTATCAGGTATATTAGCTATTGTAAACGAATATTCCCACACAGTAGAACATTTCATACATTTAGGATAACAACTTTCTTCTTCGGCTAATTGCTTCATATAAATAATATAACAATCCATACATGCTTCATATTTGCATTTTGGACATTTAATGGATGTTTTATTACTAGCAGTAGCCTTCTTTATTGGAAGATAACAAATATCGCACTCTTTTTGATTAGACATTGAACTTAGTTTACTTATATTTTTTACGTTTATAAATTTCAATTAAAAAAAATTACCATTGCCAACCGCAAATACCGTCCCATAACATCTCAATTATGCGACTATAACCGCTGATTTCTCGGTTACAAGATGATTTCATACGACTTGCTTTAACAAACTTGTAGAAGAAATCTTGCATCTGAGTTAAGTTAGTGAAATTACGTAACGCAAAATCTCGGACATAACTACGATCATACATATTACAATACAATTCATGGAGGCGTCGATTTTCTTCTTTTGTTTGATCATTAAATGGAGGCAAAGTAAAATCTGGATTATTACAAATGAATTCTTTTATAACTTCACTAAGTTCCTCGGAATTTCGAGAAACCGTTTCATCTACGTCGTTTAATTTAGGAATATTCATTATTCGTTTTGTTCTGATACAGATGTAATGTTATATAAGAACTTTAGATTATTATTATTCAATTTTATTTTATATTTCTGAGATAATTCATTACAATAAGAATATATGTTTGATTTAGCTAACGGATAATTACATTTTACTAACTCTTCATATAATAGTCTCAATTCTTTCATCTCAAATTTAAACTTATTATTCTCAACCATATTTATAACAGTAAACTTAGATTCACATATCTTATTTTCAATATAAATTAATGTTTTTGGTTTTGACTTAAAATTATCAGGTATTTTGAAATATACTAAATTTTGTATTAGTTCAACTAATTGCCGTTTTGAAGGCATTATATTAAAACCTTTTTTTGTTGCTCCAAATAACTTATAGTAGTAATAATTATGATACTCAAAATTATGAACTTTATTTTTAATTATAATACTCTCACACCATAAACATCTTGTAATTTGGGGATTACTTATTAATACTCTAGATGTATGTTTACATTTGGGACATATTATTTCTTTTAATGTCAATTCTTTATATTGAGTTACATCACTAGACATATAATTATTGAGTATCTCATCTGAGATTTTTTTAGTCTTACTAAATTGATGTGTCTTTTCGCAATAATCAATTAAAGGTAATATCGATATTACAACATTAAAATATATTGTTTCTTTATTAATTATTAACTTTTTACGAATACTAGGTTTAATTAATTTATTATAGAATGAATATGGCAACAATGATTTACAATAGTAACATTTGATACCATTGATACATTCATATTCAGAATAAAAGTTCTTAATAAGAGGATCTTTAATATCAATATACTCGTTACACTCCAAACAATTCATTGTTATTATTATTGTTATTAAAAAATCAAATTTATTCTTAAACTATAATCAAGTGTTTTTCAACATCCGATTGGTTAATTCCACTATGAATTTTACTATAAAAATAGTTGCAACATTTAATATTAAACTCGGATTCGAATAGGTTACTCATTACAGGAGCCTCTTTATAATGTTCTAAATAATCCTTATAATTCTTCATAACTTGATCACAAGAACAACATTTTTGTGAACCCATTATTAATTTTGTATTAACGGGTTCATCTATATCATTTATTATGAGTATATTCCCTTTTGTATAGTTTATAGGCATAATATGATGAACGAAACCTATTAAGTTTTTATATTTCTTACTTAATTCATCTCTATATACATTATTTTCTCGTATCACTCTATTGAGTCTAACTACTAATTCCTCTTCTTCGTTAAAATATATATTGTAAATCTCAGTAGTCTGTAATATAAGAATAGTATTAAGATCTTTTATTTCTTGGTATTTATTCCTTACTTTATCTAATCTTTGCAACTGAATTTTGAATTTATCAAGTGATATTTCATTACTTAAGTATCGTAAAGATGCCATTATTGTAGTTTCATCTATATTTTTAAACATATTATTTAAGTGAACATGTAATTCGTGTAATCCATTTCTTATTTTTTGAGTTCTGCAATTATCATATTCAACTAAACCATTTTCATCACACACAAATTCGTCATTTTCTTCTATATTGTTATTTTCTTCCACATTATTATTATTGTTATTATTATTCTCTGCTTTTTTCTCTTTAAGAGATTTTATATAATCCATATAATGAGGATTATGAAAATTCTTTAAACTAAGGATATTACCTGTTTTCCAATTGAACGGAGTATTACAATTAGTACACCACATCTGATCACATCCAAATATCTTATGAATATTAGTATAACACTTAGGACAACTAACACATTCTTTTCGGATCAGTTTGATATTTTTAACTGTTTCTGAGTTGCATACATGTAAACCTAATCTTTTATTTTCTTTGTTTTGTTGAGCTTTAGACTTCTTTTTAAAAATTTTACCACTTTCATTACTTTTACTAATCTCAATAATTTCAACCTTTTCGTTACTATCATTACTCTCGTTACTCTTATTATTTTCGTTACTATCATTATTTTCGTTACTATCATTACTCTCGTTACTCTTATTATTTTCGTTACTATCATTATTTTCGTTACTATCATTATTTTCGTTGCTTTCATTACTTTCGTTATCATCAGATTCGTAATTAAGTAAATCATCTGCTATTTTTAAATTTAGTAACTCATGTTCTAATTGTCTTTTTGCTCTTTCATGTTCGTCGGGAGTTATTTCTTCATCACATTTTTGGCAGAAGATTGCATTACAAGACATACATATATAATCATAAGATAGATAACCAGTACATTTCTTACATGGTATATTTCTATTATTAGATTTGCAAAACTGGGAAGTATTATTATCACTAAAAACCATACGCATATATATTCCTTTAGATTGTCTAAAACTATCCGAAAACCTAGGATCTTTACAATAATATAAAATATGATTAGCCGCATACTTTTTAGGCACATTTAACGGATAATAAACAGTGCATTTATGTATATCATGTCTTAAATCTATAGCGTGTATTTTATATCCCATTTGTTTAAATCCTAATTTTGTGAAAGATAGATTTATAAGTTTGATATCATTTTTAGTTTTATCATCAGTAACTTCATAATCTCTAATTAAGTTTGGAGTACCTATTAATTTATTATTTATAAAACTTGTACTAAGATATAACGCATTGTTAAAAATCTTTTGTATCTTATAATTCTCTAAATGAGTTTCGGATATTGCAGGTAATAAAGATCTTTGTAAGCTGAATAATATTTCTTTTCTAACTTCATTAAGTTCTTTCATAAATTTAGTTGGAAATAAACTAAGAGTCTCAGTATAACTCCAAATATAACCGCATTTCATACATCTAGGATATATAATATCTGTTTTAATATACGTTTGATAACACGATACGCATGATTCAAATGTGCATTTGTTACATACTATAACTTTTCTTACTAATTCGAAACATGTATAACATTCGACTTTTTTAGTTACTAAAGAAGACATACTTTTTGATCTTTTCCAAAAAATTGAGTATATTAAATCTTATAAATTCTATTATAAAAAATTCAAATTAAACAAACTCTCGAATTCTGCGTGGAATATCTCAGCTAACTGTTTACCAGTGTTAGTCCGGATATATTTATCTTTCAAAATTAATATTCTATCCTTACCTATATAATACAAATGTTCTTTAATATTTGCACCTATATATTGAGCATATTCAATTACTCTAACTATCCCATTGGAACCCAATGTATCGAGTTTATCAGAATCACTCATGATATTACGAATAATCAAAAATACGGGATCGCCAAAAACTTGGTTCCAATCTGTTATTTGCTTTTTATTTTCCATAGTATAAGATGAATATTTGATAACTCGCAATATTTGATCCTTATATTCTGGTAAATTATCTCCTAAGAATTGAGTTACTAATTTCTTAAGATTACCATCTGAATCATATTTATGATCTGCAACATCATGCAACCAAGCACAACATATGAGAACATTTACTAAATATGCAGGCATTTCTGGATAATCTTGACTTTGTATGAACAAACTTGTACGAGCAACCTGTTGCATATGTATAAATCCATGTGATGCATCGCGTTGTGTGCATGTGTCTTCAACAAAATTACTTAATTTTTGCCATAACGCACGTGAATATTGAGGTATTTCGCGTCTATTTATAGACTCATAAATTTCATTTTGGGTACTCATTTTTTTTACCTAATATACGTATATTTATGTATTAGATTATTCAAATTAATTAAGAAATTTATATCCGAGTTTATATACCTTACTTAATATATTCTATAATTTTATATTCATATCCCCATATAGGATAGTCAATTATTAAAAATAATGGATATAATAGATGATTATAATGTTGTAGGATCACCTAATTTTATAAAAAACATCTTCGAATTACATGAGAATTACGTATGGATGAATGATAAAGATACTAACAATTGTATAGGATGTAATGCTTTATTTTCTTATTTTACATGTCGTCGTCATCATTGCCGAGTATGTCTTAAGATATTTTGTTATTATTGTTGTAATGATTTTGTAAGTATACCTGACTTACTAAAAAAACCCAATATACAATATACTGGTTATGATAGAGTTTGTAAAATATGTCTTAAAAAGATTAACTCGATGAATCAGATTGAAACATTGGTCCGGATATTTTTGTTAGCCTCTTTAAATATTTTAGATTTATGGAATGCTCGATTAGTTTGTAAGGATTGGAATAATGCATTCTTGTATATACGCAATAGACTAACTTTACTAGCTTATAAAACCGGAAATACTCATGACGCTATAGATAAAATGATAATTAAGAATAACTACTCACTATTTTGTGGACATTCTCGATTAGTTACTTCTACATTGAATTACGACAACTCATATATTAATTTCTATTTTAAGAAACGTAACAGAAGTAAGAAAACAAGTTGCTCTGCGTTATATTGCGGTAATGTATGTAATGAATATCTGAATCGGTTTGACTATTTATCTATGTTTATAAGTTTATCACGTAATAAATTACCCGAACATCGATTACTAACTAAGGTTATGACTAAGTTAGATAAACAAGATATGCCTCTTATTTTTGATATCTTCACGCAACTTCAGAATGAGACTATATACAAAGTTATAGTTAACAAAATTCGAGGAGATTCGGTATTGATGTATACGTTTTATTGGTATTTATTCTACAACAAATGTCAGTTTTATTACAGATTCAAAGCAATGATTAATGTATCAAATACTGAATTGGCATTACTATTCCGATCTCAGAAATCATTAGTAAAAAAGTTAATAAATAAAACCCGTTGTTTACAACATATACAACATTATGAATTATTTAATATATCTAGAAAACTTGAACCTGATTTAGTTGTAGAATACAAAAACATTGAGTCATATTCAAAACCGTACATATGTCGCATTACCGATAATTATAGTTTGTTATTAAAGCATGATAATATTAAGAAAGAGAAGTTCATCATAAATATAATTGAGTTATGTAAAGACATATTGTTTTACGAATTACAAGATGATTTTAATATACTAATTTATAATATACTACCGTACTCAAAAGAATTAGGCATAGTTGAGTTAGTTAAGGATAGTATTACTCTATATTCTGTGGATAATATATTGGAATATTTGTTAGAAAATAATCATAACGAGATAATAGATACTATAAAGATGAGATTCATAAAAAGTACTGCAGCATATTCGGTTATCACTTACTTATTCGGTATTGGAGATAGACACCTTGACAATATTATGGTAACTAAAACGGGTATTTTGTTTCATATAGATTTTGGGTTCATCATGGGATCAGATCCGATAGAGTATAATACTACTAATATCAAAATAACTACCGAAATGAAACGTGTAATTGGTGACCCATATTATAACGAAGTATTTGAGAGTAGTGTTACCAAGATTTATAATACATTACGGAAATATATAGACTTATTCATATTACTAATCGGACCAACTAAATCAGAATTGGACAAATTGTACAACCGATTTTTACCAAACTCAGATTATCTCAGTGCTAATAGTCATATAGTATCTAAAATAAGAGAGTGTAATTACATAGAATTAACTAAAGATATACTACATAATTCGACCAAATATTACACTTTTAGTAACTTTACGAACGTATCTAGCCTATTTAAGTCGTAAAATATGAGCATAATATGAGTATAATATGAGTATAATATGAGTATAAAATTGAATTTGTAAGTAGAGTTTTATTAGTTGGTCCTGAAAATATGGAAGAAGTTAGTATTGAATGTGTTGGACAAAGTTTCCCTGATAAGAGAAATTACGTGATTGTAATTGAAGAAGAATTATATGATGAAAAAACAAGAACATGGGATTCTTGTTATGAAGTGCTTGAAAATAAATTCAAGCAGATTGATAAAGAGAAGGATTTGAGTATGATAAAAAAATCACTCCAAAATAAAGGTTTTGTAAAATTAAGAGATAAACAGTACGCTATAGGTACTATTCTTAATTAATCATTTTTTATGTATTAAAAGATATTAAAAAGTATTAACTATAATCTACGCAGGTGGGGGAGGTGGTGGTGTAGTGGTAGTATCAGCAGGTTTATAATGGTCATATAAAGCCCATCCAATTGCTACAATAATAATAATAACAATAATAGCAACAATCAACATAATAAGCTTATTCTTATGTCTTTTAACGTGGTCAGTAACTTCTCCTCCAAACATTTTTAAGTACTGTTTATTTAACTTGTATATATTGTCCGATACAAAAAAAATAATAATTAAATTAACTTCTCAATCGACCGTGATTAGGTCCATGACGAGATCCATGTCTTGACCCGTTTAATGATCTATGACCATTATGTCCGGTTGGAAATCTGTACTTATCGTTATCATAAGGTCTATGTTTATAATACCATCTATTATGAGGTCGTCCATCATAAAATACTTGTCTGAATGAATAATCTGGTGTATAATATAAGTTATCATACATATGTTGGTACCACCACCAAGGTCTTACTGATCTATCCGCGCAATCAAAATCGACAAAGCTATCACTATCATCAAAGAATATCCACCAAACTAACCAAGATACAAATATAATAACTATTATAGCTAATATAATTTTGATAATTAAGAATATAGAATGTGTTATAAGTTCTATCATTTTATATAATCATATTTAAAAAATATAATCTTATTTAATTAACATTTAATACTCATTTAAGAGACTGAGATTATTCTCCAAACATTGTAAAAAATTTGTTAATTTAGCGGACTGTAATAATGTCAACATCCAAGTTTTTATTATTATTCTTATTATCATTATTATTATTTTTGTTATTATTATTGTTTTTGTTCTTATTTTTGTTTTTGGTTTTGCATAATGAATGGGTTTTAATATATATGTCGGACATATAAATTATTATCAGTAATACGTATAATCCGATGAGAGCATATAAGGTATGTAATTCTGTCATTAGTATATATTCACTGTTTCATTTTTTCTCTACAAATTAATATATCTATAACGAGTCTAAATAATAACAAGATTATAACTACTACAATAAGGTAAAACATAATAGTATGCATTCGGTGATCATGTTTTAAACAGTTATCTTCATCCATAATTCTTTTTTTATTTAACTTTATTTAATCCTATCTTAAATAAGTAATATATAAAAAATCAATAATATATATAAGCAAATAGAATATAATATTTCTTAAAATGGTTCTTATTGGTGTCGATTTTGGTACAACATATAGCTGCATAGCATACTGTAATAACGGCAAAATTGAGGTTATTTCAGATCACGCAGGTAATAAATTGATACCTACATGTATAAGTTTCGCAGGAGGGTCAGTAAGTTATGGTAAGTTTGCATTATATAATATGGAGTATTTTCCACAAAGTACTGTAACTAATATAAAACGTCTTATAGCTCGTAACACAACTAATATCGAGACATCTTATAAAACTCGGTTAAATAAAGATGGCCAATTAGTAATTCTAATTAAGGATAATATTAATGATTCTGATGATGATGCAAGACAATATACTCCTGTAACTATAGTAAGTATGATTTTGCGATATTTAAAAGAAGTAGCTGAGAATTATTTATCATTATGTGTTACTGGTATTGTATTGACTGCACCTGCATATTTTGATGAATTACAAAAACGAACATTACGAGATGCAGGAGTTCTCGCGGGTATTGATGTCCGAGAAATAATATCGGAACCCACAGCTGCGGCATTATGTTACAAAACAGAAGATAAGAGAAATGTATTAGTATATGATATTGGAGGAGGTACATTAGATATAACATTATTGGTTTGTCATGGATTTAATTATTCACCTATAACTAAAATAGGTGACCCTGAGTTAGGTGGAGTTAATTTTACTGACGCAATTTACGAACATTTACTTAGCGAATTCATTGCTAAGAATCCTAACTTAAAGGCTAGCTTACTAACAAACGCACCAAAACTATCAAAACTTAGAATGTACGCTGAAGAAATAAAGATGCAATTGTCAGAGAAGACAACATTAGAATATAAAATAGAAGCCTTTTACAAGAAGAAACCATTAGAAATAAATATGAGTAGAATGAAATTTGAGGCATTATGTAGACCATTGTTTGAGAAATGTGATAATTGTTTACTTAAGTTACTCGGTTCTATTACGCCTCAAGGAGTAATACATGATATAATATTTATAGGAGGATCATCAAGAATACCTAAAATACGCGATCGAGTCGTAGAATTTGTTACTACAAGACAACCGAGATTCGCATTACCTGGGTCAAATATCAAGGATCAATTAATAGTACCTACTATACATAACAATATAAACCCTGATGAAGCTGTTGCAATCGGTGCTAGCAGACAAGCATACGCATTAAGTAATCCCTTAGACATCAATAACGTTAATCTTAATGAAATTACATCTGAAAATATCGGTATTCAAGTAGGTTCCGATGCGATGGATGTTATATTTGAGAAGAATACCAAAATTCCATGTTCTAAAACTGTTAAATATGGTACGTTCTATGACAGTCAAATTAAGATGAGACTGAAGATGTACCAAGGTGATGATCCTAAAATCAAATTCAATAAACTTATTGGAATATTAGAAATACCTGGATTACCTCCGAGACCAAAAGGAGAAGTTAAAGTGTTATTAACTGTACAATTACTTAAGAACGGATTAATGAAACTTAATGCATACGAAGAAGGAGCAACAGGAAAACATCACGAAGTAACATTGAATAACTTACTTGAAGCCAAACCTGAAATTAAATCAACTCATTCAAATGTTGAGCTACTTAAAAAAATCAAACGCATAGTAATCAATAACAATATAACCGATCATAAATATATTGAGTTTATTGCTGAGATGGATAAAACTGATATTAGCGTTATAGAATCTGCTAGATTCAACAGTATATTAACTGAGTTACTCGGGTTATAATTTCAGTAGTAGTAATTCTTTTTATTAGTATATCTATTATTATCTCTGCTAATTCTGGTGAGTGTATCATATTTCTGAGACTTTCCTCTGTTATTTTTTCTCGTATTGCAGTTCGCAACTGAGATATAATTTGGCAATCTTTAAATAAATCAATACCAATATAAGCCTCAATAATTGTTATACCTAATGCCCAAATATCATCTCCATATTTCATATCAAACTTAACTAATGAATCTTTAGTAAGCTTTTCAGGTGGAGCATACAAAGGTGTGAATCTGTTTATAGTGTAAAGAGATTTATCAATTCCTTGCGTATTACGCGAAATGAAAGGATATGATACTTTGCAAAACTCAAAGTCGATAATGTAGACATTTGATTTTGATAATAATAAGTTATCCGGTTTTATATCATTATGTATTATACCCAATAAATGAAGTTTGTTAACTTTGAAAATTAGATCTAACAAATTATCAGTCGAAAACTTACCTAACTCGTATACATTTTCTACGAATTCTAACGTAATGTAGTACTGTTTACAGAAATTATTATACCCAACTTCTATTAACCTTGGAGCTAAACCTATAATATTGTATTTTCTTAAAGTTGTATATATAAATACTTCATTGAGAAAATGAGTATTAATTTCTTTATAACATTTTCTTAAATACTTACGAGATTTGGATATATAGATGTTTAAGTTACGCGAACTGTTCAACAAATTGAAAGGTTCTGATATATCAGAAAATCCAATATACAACCCATTTAAGTTATATCCGAGTAATTCGAGTTTAATCAAATCACTTTGATCAAACGGTCGTCTATTTTGTATCTTATTAATCTGACTATAATACTTATTAATAAATTCTACTTTATTATTCTCAACATTTTCTATTATAAGTTTCTTATATTTTGGTAACATATACTTTGGTTGATGTAAGAAGAAGTTATATAGTTATAGAAGTTATATATTAAAAAAATCAGTTTATTTTTTAAACAGACATTTACGGAACTTGAATACTACATCATCCGGTATTGTTTGTTCTCGGAATTTCTTATAATTCACTCCTATAACTCGGCACATTACGTAATATGCGCTATAAGCCCCACATTCTGAGCGAGAATTTTGGTGAGAAATGTTAGTTGCTGTAACTGCTTTACAAGATATTCCAAGTTGTTGAGTAGATCTATCTGCGAAACTCTTCATCCAATCTTTAATATCCTTCTTGGGTTGTTGGCCAGTTGAGTTAAAATATTCTATAGTATGGGAATTATGATTTCTAGCATCGTAAAATATCGCAACCCAATGTATTCCTTCACCAGGTTTGGTATCGGTATTAACTATGCAACCCATACATGTTTTGCCTTGGGCTTTATATTCTGATGGTTCCATCAACGCGATAGGCTCCGGTTCCGGATTCATACCTTTCATTTCGATAGCTTGTGCTCGATTGGGATTTGTCTTAGTATAGTCTATCATGAAATCACTCATACATGCATTATGATAGTAAAAATAAGGACACCATTTCATAACTTGTTCGAATATTTGATTCTCATCTACATTACTAAACCAACTATGATCAGTAGGACCTTTTGGTCTACCTTCATCATCTAAGTGTAATGATATTTCTTGTTCTACGCATTTAATTATCTTATGATCTTTTATTTTTTGGCTCAACGTATTAATCAGATTATTCGGGTTAAACATTTTGCGATCAGTTAATACATCTTCAAATATATTCTTATCTAACCCAAATTCAGTAGTCAATACATCTGCTATTTTATATGGTAACATTCTTTTGCCGATACTCAAATTAGAATTTGGGTCTAACATCCGAAACATTACGTTATTAGTATCTTTCAAATCAATCTCATCTAATCTTTTTGTTCCGATTTTACTTATCTCGATTACTTCTCTTACTTGTCCTCCTGTTATTATTGACATTATATTTATTAACTATTCAAAATTTCGATACACTATATAAGTAGTTATATTTTTTTATTCTCAAATACTTGGTATAGTATTTCTTCCCATACTTGTGTTTGTACCGGTTTTTTAAAGAAGTAATAATGTCTAACATTTTTAGTCTTGACTTCGAATAGATAACGAACATTAAAGGATTTTCTTTCAGCATTGTGCGTTATTTGTATTAAGTCGCGTTCATCATCAAACTTAGCGCAGTTTATTGTTAAAAATGCTAATGCAACTTCCTCAGGTGGGAATAATTGCGTGGCTTCCAAGTCTTGTTTTATTAATGCATATACACATGTATCACCATATATTTCACATCCTGCTCGACTATTCTTAATTATGCAATTTTTAATATTCATAATTTATATATTCTTCTATATATATAAAGCATTAAATTTTTAAAACATTGATAATGGAAAGTTCCACGATTAATATTGAAATAATATATATATTAATAGTGATTATTGTTATCGCTTTGTACATCAGTGTGTTAGTATTAGTTCATAAAATGGATTTCTGTATGGTATCTGCGTTACTTATGACAATGTTGGTATCTTTGGGATTATCAAAAGCTTACGTATATATGATATCTAAAACTAATGAAGATAATTCATTAGGATCGAAAAATCAGAATACTTTATTTAGGTCCCGAAATAGGGATAACTTTGTAGGCTCAAGAGATTATTATGATAACTACTATACCAGAGGAATGTATACTGAAGGTAAGGAAAAATATGAAAAAGTAGGTAGTTCGAAAGATTTTGAGTTATACAAACAATATCTTAGAGATGAAGCTGATACACCTAAACAATATGAATATCCTAACTATGATATGAATCCTGATACTACTTATAAAGTTGATTTACGAAATAGACAAACCCGACGAGATCAAAAAATAACAAGATTTGATAGAAAACGAGAAATGGATAACATATTCGAAGATGCGTTTAATGTACAGACTAATGATTATTTTGATTTCTATTATAATACTTATTAGACTAATTTTTTTCTGATATATAAATTTATTGTGAGTACTGTAATTTTCGATAAAAAAGATATAAGATTAATCTTAAAAATTAACATTGATAGTAGGTTTATTCTCGCTTATCGGAGTTTCGTCTAGTAGATTATTACCATTTTGATCAACGTAATTAAAATTAGGATTAGAAATTAGTTTAATCAAATTAGTTTTCTTCTGTATAAGTATTTTGAACCCATAATATTTCTTAACGATAGAATTTATATTACGCACCTTAGCTTTAAAATCAACTGGATAACCGAATATACTTAATCCATACTTATTCATAATAAACTTCCAATCTAGCTTATTACTATTTTCAAACTTCTTAAAATTATCTTCACATGCTTTTACTGTAATACTACTTCCTAGGAATGCATCTTGTATATTAAAATTTGGGTTTAACGCACATAATAACTCGTGAATAATGTAATGGTTGAAACTTTTGTATTTAGTTACTATCTCTTTATACGGAATGTCATGGTTATTAATAGTTCTCTTATATTTGTTAAGATCTTTGATTAAATTATCCTTGCAAGCTTCACTAGGTTCGGCATCACTCATTATTTCTTGTATATTCGTATATTGATTTTGGACATTACGATCCGCATATACGCTTACAAAATCAGTAGTCAACGGTTTCTGCCAGTTATATCTTTTCTTAATATTATATTTAGTTAATGACCATAACTCACTTTTAAGAACTGTTAACTGAGTATCAATTTTTTGTCTTATTTCTTGAGCACCATTTTCATCAATCTCATTTGCATCTGCAATTCTACGGTATTCTGCGAGTTTATTCCTAGACTTCAAATCTGCATATACATTTTTTAAATCTGAATCATCATTTCTTAAACATAGATCCTTAATTACCCCAGAATAACCTAATGCATCTAGAAATACTTTACTAAATCGGTTCTTAGATAAGTTTTCTTCTCGAATATTAGCGATAACAATCCAATATAAAGTATTCTTATTATAGTTTTGAACGTTACCAGCAGTATCTAAGTTTATTTGAAGATTCTTAATTCCTCCATCACCTTCAATAAGCTTACTAAAATAACTTCTATCATATAATAGATAATTCTCTATAATATTAGTATCAGTTGGGAACGCTTGCATATAATCAACGAAGTGCATGTAATATTTCTTTTCAGATACATTACGAATACGACCTAACATTTGTCGGCATATACTCACGCAACAACTTTGATTACTAAACAATCCATATACACAATCGAAATGTTCTTCCTCAAAAGATACTCCTGCAGTAACAACAGGTGTCGCAATTATTATATCGTAATTTTTCCAATATTTATTAACGTTAGCAAAATGTTGAGTCTTAATTCTCTCATCCATCTTACCGTGGTATAACTTAACATTTTTAAACGGATGATATTCTTTAATAAACGATTTCAGAGCATGCGCATCCGAATATGAGTTAGTGAATATACCTATATTTTTGTTATTATCTATATCATCATTAAGTTGATTAAGAAAGTTGTTAATAGTAGGACATATATAATAAGTATCATCTCGTGATACCTTATATTTGTTAATTCTAAGATTAACAGTTTTATTAGGTACAATCTTACCCAAAAGTTCAACTGATCTGGTTCCGATATTTGCATCAAATCCGAATACATATTTAGCTTTCTTAAGTAACCTTTCAAAGTTTGATAACGAACCATTAATATTTTGGAAGAATCCAGAACCGAATTGGGACCAAATCGATTCTAACTCATCTAAAATTAGTAAATCTACATCTTCCATAGTATTCTCATTTATACGATGTAAACTTTCAGTTTGAATAATCAATCTTGGATGTTCAATAAGACTTATAGTACTTGACTTAATATCTTTATATAAACTAAAATCTAAAAACTTGGATTTAATGTCTTCACTAAACGTTCTTCGGAAACTTACGAATACTATAGTTTTAAGATTTTTAGAATAAGGTGAATTATAAATAAGTTCGTTACATTTCTTAGTCTTACCCATTTTCATTTCAGCTTTTTCTAAATTAACACCATTAAGTTTCGGTTCAAATGTTTTAATATCTGGCGAGTTATAATATTCAATATTTGCAGGATCCATAACTGTTGTAAAATCGGGTCCCGATAATGTTTTGTTATAATAGATATCTCTCATTAATACTTTCATTTTAGGAGACTTTTCTCTCATTAGCATTACTCGGAAATCTTGTTCACTTAAGTTTTTAATACTATCACCATATACCGATTCGTCAATAATCAGATTGTCGTCGTATTCGTAATCTTCCGAAATTGCATCAGACTCAATAATATCAGAGACATCTATTTGTCCCAGATACTTGCCTCCATCTTTAGTTTTCTTACATTTCATATATACGTTACCATTCTTGGTTAAGCTTAAGTAAATACAGTGGTCTTTATAATGAGTCCTTTTACAAGACTCACAAAAATCAGGATGATTACGAATAAGAAATATAGTTCTACCTTTGATTTCACCAAAACTGTAGATACCTTGCATAATTAATTCTCGAACATCATGTAATAATAATAATCGTTTTGTTAATTCTCCATGATCTTGTATTTCATCGGATTCAAACTCTTCTAACATATCTTCACTAAATAAACTAGCAAGCATTATGCTATCTTTAGGTACATTAGTTATAAGACTCTCAGCAAATGAATGATCCGATTTTTTAGGTCTATCTTCTCCAACTTTACTACTGTTAGGTAATCTTATTGTATGGTTGACTGAGTATATTCCGAAGTCTAAATATTTAAGTAGAATCTTATGATCCAAATCTAATTTACCTTTGAACTTAATCATAAATGGAATCAAGTTAACCATATTTTCAAAGTGATAGCCTTTAACTACAAGATTAGTGCTAAATTTAGAATTGTCTTTTTTATGAGAAGTAATGTGGATGAAATCGTTAGATGTGAGTTTATCAACATTAGCTAAATACTGACATTTACTATTGAAGAATGAACAGAATTCGTTTTTTGTTGCATGTACTATAGCATTATGCTCTTCTACAGTTTTACTAAACGTATCGTCTAAATCCATAAATATTTTAACCTTTTTATTAGCAATCATACATTCATGATAGCACTTACTTTTATTTTCTGATATAATATTTTCTAAATTTTTAATAGGGGTATAAAAATATGAATTGTAATTACTTTCCTCACGAACTGCAATATTATCTTTATGTAATTTTTGGTCGTAATTATTAAGTAATTCTTCTAATTTTCCGTGTGGTACTACATTACTAACAATAGAAGACATATTATTTCTCGGTATTATATGATAGGATAAAAAAAAATTCAATTAAAAATCATTTTAGATCCGATTGTTAATGTTAGTCTTAAACCATTGATATAGTTCTTGTTGTATTATATATCTTGGTGTACCAACTTGATAAGTGATTAACTCATCCATAATACGTTCAATTTGTTCATAACATGTATCATGTCCGAATATAACTGTATTAGATCTAATAAATCCGATCTTCATACAAATGAAACCTTCATTACTATGATCTGGTTCGATATCGTACATACCTGTATTTTTGACGTATACCGAAATACCACCAGTCTGAGCTGATATGCTAAACATGATAGTACCACTCTGATCAACTAAATCAACCGTATCGGGTGAGCTACTGATAATAAGTTGTTTCAAACCATACTTATTCATTACATATTCATATGTATCAGGAAAGAAATACATTGTTTTTTTGGATATCGAAAAGATAGTAAGTTAGGAAAAAATCAACTTTTTATTCTGCTCAAAAGTTTGTTGTAATGTAACACATATTTCATTACTTTCTCGTAACCTCGAGCGTAACAAATATCAATCAGAGTACGTCCATAGAAATTAGTAACAAATGTATCCGCATATTGACCAATAAGATATCTAACAAACTCCAATAACTCACTTTCATTAGGGAATGTATTATACTTAACTGCTAACATTAATATTGAGTTACCTTCTGGATCCAATGCATCAACATTAGCACCATTAAATAGTAGTAAATTCACAACCTCGTATTTATTATGCTTATCTTTTGGATTATATAAGTTACCCATATTCATCGCAGCAAGCATTAAAGGAGTATGTCCATATTCAGTAAAACTATTAACTTCATTGCAACCTTTGTCTGTATCCAAATACTTTTCTAAAATGTTCCACGCGTATTTATTCATAACTAATGCATGAACTCGTGTGAATCGAGAACATATAGAATGTTTTTTACCAAAATAATAAGTTAGTGGACGAGACATTTCTTTAAATAAGAGATCTTTATATTATAAAAAATCAAATTTGTTAAACTACTCTTTAATTCCAAAATCGATATAATATATATCATCTATGACATGCGTTACTCGGATCTTGAGATTTGGGTAGTGAAATCGAATGAGTTGAGTACCTTTATTACAATCTATTATATCGTTAATCTCCTCGTTCAATGTGCTAGATAATGAACTTTCAAATAACGAAACAGACAACATTCCATACTTTTTGATAGTGAAATACTTACCATATTCTTTATTACCATCTTTTAAAATGAGAGTACCGTTTTGTATTGATACAAATTTAAGAGCACCTAATTTTTGGTAGGTTTTAAATATGAAAGAATTAAGTTTGTAATTATACTCGCAGAACATTCTTGTCAGGAAGATAATACAGTTATAAAAAATCAAATTTAATATGGACTTTATTATGATTATCTCAGTAAATTATTAGGATTATTATATACTCTAAGAAAATAGTACATAATAACAGAAAAGAGTTTAGTTATGTATAAGACATTCAATAAGAGTTTTATTAGAAAAAATAAAAGGAAACTAAAAATCAATTGTTAAGATGTTATTTTCGAAGTTGAATATAGTAACAGCCAATAAAGGTATTAAGATTTCATTATCTACGTCTTCATTATATTGATTAACTTCGTGATTAAGTATATTGAATACTTTATTTAGTACCACACTAGAAGGTATTACAATAGGACTATTGAGCTCAAATTTTAAATTACCTAAATAATCACCGCTAAGTTTCGCGACAATGGTTTTTAGGATGGTTGGCATTTGATCCGTTATTTCAGTAATCATAGATCCATACAATGTACTCTTTATAATGAATTCGGTTGACTTCTTACGAAAGTAGATGATGTATTTAGTATTCATACTAGATAGAATTATCCGAGAATCTTCAGTATCGCAACCTTTGTTCCTAAAATGTTCTCTCCTTTTTTTCATAAAAGCGTCTTGCATCATGTTGTAATACTTTTCATAAATAGGAGGCGTATTAGTTCTCACAACTAGTCTATCACGATATATATAACCACGATTCCAAGGGTTCGCTATATATTTATCCATTAATTTTTCTAAACCTTTTTTAATACGAGAATCAATATTATCTTTAGAATCCATTAGTATCAAACAAGAATTTAAGCATAGAATAATTCAAATTTATGCGCCATATTATGGATGAAAAAAGTAAAAATGAAATGTTTGTATTATGCCTAAAATTCTATCCAAATAATGATATTTTTGTCACTTGTTTGTTCTATCACAATAAAAGTACTTTCATGACTATTATACACAATTACTTCCATTCTGATAGTGTATCTAAAAACTTTTTCAAGCATAGATTTAACCTATGACT